>Ga0209344_10001669_pt1 | contig 27856 bp, 28 predicted proteins | sample Cruoilmetagenom6_FD_187293 | JGI IMG/M metagenome (GOLD analysis project Ga0209344, IMG submission 187293) | Oil polluted marine microbial communities from Coal Oil Point, Santa Barbara, California, USA - Santa Barbara Oil Seep Sample 6 (SPAdes)... | ecosystem: Environmental > Aquatic > Marine... | reverse complement strand
TACTCATCGCTACACCTGTGTTTGTGGCAGAGCTTTTGCTGGGGCGTATGGGGGCTGCAAGCCCGCCTATAGCGCTAAACAATCTCGCCAAAAAAGAGGGTGTGAAGCTGCCATGGCACTGGATAGGCTGGATGGGCGTTATCGGCACGGTGCTGATTTTAAGTTTCTACAGCGTCATATCAGGCCAAGCCATGGCGTACGCGGGTATTGCAGCCACTGGTGATTTCACAGGGCTAACCGCTGCTGAAATTGTTGCGATCGACACGTCTTTTAAAGCTGATTTCCTTGTACCGGCTATTTGGCACACGCTGTTCATGATGTTGACCACTTGGGTGGTGGCGCAGGATATTAGGTCTGGGATTGAGCGAGCGGGTAAATACCTTATGCCGCTGCTGTTTATCATTTTACTCCTTATGGTGGCCTACGGTCTGACTACGGGCGGGATTGGCGCGGCTGTTGATTATATGTTTACCTTTTCAGTGATTGACATTACGCCATCCTTGTTGATTGAGGCCTTTGGATTGGCGTTTTTCACGCTCAGTATTGGGGTCGGCGGGATCATGATGTACGGCGCTTATATGGGCGACAATATCAAGCTTGGTAGTACGGTTGGCTGGATTGTTGGTATGGATTTGATGGTGGCTATTTTAGCGGGCCTCGCCATTTTCTCTTTGGTTTTTGCCAATGGGTTAGATGCGGCGGCAGGCCCTGGCTTAGTATTTCAAACTCTGCCTATCATCTTTGCGAATGTGGTAGGCGGTAGTGCACTTGGTACTGCGTTTTTCTTGCTGCTAACGGTTGCTGCGCTCACCAGTGCTATCTCGTTAATGGCACCGTCGGTGCAGTGGCTGGTGGAAAAAGGTTGGAGCCGCAGAAAAGCCGCTGTTCTCATGGGTTTCATCATTTATATTTTGGGGTATGCCACGGTCTTTTCCTTCAATATTTGGGGAAATTGGGCTCCGCTCGGTTTTATTGATAGCTTGGCGCACGCGACAATTTTTGATCTGATCCGTGAAGGGATTAATGCCATTGTGCTGCCTATCGGCGGTCTGGCTTTTGCTCTTATGGTGGGTTGGGGCATGTCCCGCAGTGCTGTGCTAAAGGCGCTTCCAGCTAGTGGTGGCGTGGTCTTTACGGTTTGGTATTGGTCGCTGCGTGTGGTGGTGCCTGTGGCGGTATTTGCACTTCTTGTGTCAGCGTTTCTTTAGGAGGATATTATGCTGGAGATGAAAGAAAACTGTGAAAAATGTAACGCACCAACGGCTGCGAGCGGTGAAGCGTTTATTTGTTCGTATGAATGTAGTTTCTGTGGCCCTTGCACACGCGAAACCTTCGAACATATTTGCCCCAACTGCGGCGGTGAGCTGGTGGCGCGGCCAAAGCGAGGGAAGGGCTAGTTATGGATTTCCCAGCACCTGATATGATCTCTGTGAACGGTATCACCCTCGGTGTGTACCGCATGGGGCCAGAGCTGAGCGAAACAGACAAGCCACCTGTTATTTTCATGCACGGTTTCCCTGAGCTTGCGTATAGTTGGCGCTATCAAATGGCGGCGCTCGCGGACGCTGGATATGCAGTGTTCGCGCCAGATATGCGTGGCTACGGTGTCAGTGATAAGCCTGACGGTGTCCCTGCATACACCATGGGGGAACTGACGAAGGATATGGCTGGCATCGTTGCCCATTACGACCTAGGCAAAGCGGTGTTCATAGGCCATGATTGGGGTGCACTTGTACTTTGGTCATTACCGTTTTATCAACCAGACATCATACTAGGGTTGGCGGGGCTAAACGTGGCCTTCACGCCCAATTACACTATGGACCCTATTGAAATGTTTCGCCGTTCTTACGGCGATGATATGTACATGGTGCGCTTTCAAGAAGAAGGCGTGTGCGATGCAATTTTGGACGCTGATCCTGCGAAAAGCATAAGATTTTTCTTGCGGCGCGCTAACAAAGCAGCCAGCAAAACAGGTGAAGCGAAAAAACTACCCAGACGTCCCAACCTAGACCTGGTGAGAATGTTTGAAATGGTTGATGAGAGCGCATGGTTTGGTGAAAACTGGCTATGCGATGAGGACATGAAGGTCTACAGCGATGCCTTCGCCGCTGGTGGCTTCACAGGACCTATCAACTGGTACCGCAATTTCACGAGCAATTGGGAAAAGATGAAAGAGTATCAGCCTGCGGGGACCATGCCGTCTATTGACGTGCCGTCACTCATGATCACTGCTGATATGGATGCGGCTTGCCCTGCAAGACTTGCAGATGGTATGGAAAATTATATAAAGAACTACCGACGGCTTGATCTAAAAGGAATAAGCCATTGGAGCCAACAAGAAGCATACGAAGACATAAACGAGGCGCTTCTCAGCTGGCTTGGGGACAACTGGGGTTAAAATAATAAAATGGGAGGAAGAAAATGACAGATGAGGCAACAACGCTGGACGGAACCCCCGTCACAGCTAAAGACCGTAATAAAGCTCTTGATATAACAAGGGGTTTTGCGGTTTTGGGTATTCTACTAGTGAATATTTATATGGCAGCGCAGTATGATATGATAGCCATGTTCACCGTGCTGCTAAACGACCTTTCGCAGAGCGATCAACAGGTTTGGAAGTGGGTAAACATCCTGCTTATTGGCCCGTCGCGCGCGTTATTTTCTATGATGTTTGGCGCGGGAATGGTGCTGCTTTTGGATCGCCTTAGTACGCGTATGCCTGAAAAACAGGTAAAGGGCATTTATTTTCGCCGTTTGTTTGTTTTGTTGGGTATAGCATTGATTGATTTTGTAGTGTTCTTGTGGTGGGGCGATGTTTTAAACGCCTACGCTCTAGCAGGCATGCTGCTGTATTTATTCCGTAATCGTGTGACAAAAACGCTAATGATTTGGGCAGCCGTGTTCATGATTATGGCATCGCTGTTGTTGGTTAGTCTTACGGCGGTTAAGCCTATGTATGAAGGGGTTGTTGCCGCTGAAATGGCAGGTGAGACACTCACTGCTGAGCAACAATCACTTCTAGATAACAAAGATTTAGCTGCGATGGTAAATCCTGAAGATGCGAGGATAGGACAAGCCAAGCAAAGAGAGCTTTATAAAGGTGATTGGGCCACTATTGCGCCTGCTTTGTGGATGAAGGGTGTTGGAACCTTCATCGCTAATTTTATTATGGTACTTTGGGATGCGATGTTCATGATGCTTTTGGGAATTTGGGCATACCGCAAGGGCTGGTTAACAGGTGAAGCTTCCTCTTCTACGTATGTAAAAATGTCTGTGCTTGGTTTGGGTCTTGGTCTTGGTTTTCGCTATTACCTGCTTAATCAGATGGGAACTCCGAGTTTTGAATCGGCCGCAAGCATGAACATAGCATTGCTGCAGCCAAGTCGTATGTTGATTGCCTTTGGTTATTTGGGGCTTATCCAGTTGTTTGCAATCTCTTCTTGGGGTGCATGGCTTAAGGGTAGTATTGGTGCCGTTGGGCAGATGGCACTAACCAATTACCTTATGCATTCCATCATCTTTATGTTTACGCTCTATGGCTTTGGCCTCGGGCTGTATGATACCATGAGCGGTGTTGAGATGATGCAATTTGCAGGGTTAATCTTCGTAGCACAAATGATCATAAGCCCATTGTGGCTTAAGTCCTTCCGCTTCGGACCATTTGAGTGGTTATGGCGTTCCATGACATACGGTAAGCGACAGCAGTTTAAAAAATAAAGAAAAAGGGCGCCCATGAGGCGCCCTTTTATTAAACTAGAACCTCTCAATTTTTAGCTCCAACCGAACGACGACTAGTCGTGAGGCAAGGGCCTTGCGCCCGTCCGCAACTTTTTGCGGGAAGCCTAAGCGCGGATAGCGCGTCCGGCGATTGAGGCTATTGAACTGAGAGTATTACTTATTCTCGTTATAGATCGCCATATACATATCCATATTGGCTTCAAGTTGGGCGATGCGCTGCTCGTCGCTTGGGTGGGTTGAAAACCAAATTGGAGGCTTTTCCATACCTGCGGTTAGCTCAGCCATTTTTCTCCACAGGGCTGGCGCATTACGAGGGTCATAGCCCGCCCGTGCCATATAAATAGTGCCAAAATGATCTGCCTCTAGCTCCATCTTGCGACTATGGGGCAGGGCGGCACCTAGCTGGGTTGCCATCGCAGCAAGCTCCATAGCGCTTTGCGCCTTATCTCCGTCATCGGTGGACGCCCCTACTAGTATACCGACCACTGCAATGACACCGCTTTGATACTGAGCGCGGCTCACCTGCTCTGCACCGTGGCGTAGCACTGCATGGGCAATCTCATGGCCCATGACCGCGGCTAGCTGAGGGTCTTTGGCAAATGTATCCATCATTTTGGTGTAAACAGCGGACTGTCCACCCGGTAGGGCAAAGGCATTGAGCTGGTCTGATTTGATCGCGATAAATTCCCAAGGGAAGTCAGGGCGGTCGCTTTTAGCGGCTATGCCTAGTCCTAAACGGCTAACGCGTTCTGCATACGGCCCACTGGTCACCACATCCTGTGTTTTTTTAATCTCTTCCATCGCTTGCGTGCCCATGATGATGTCATCTTCTGGGCCAAAGGCCATCACTTGTTTGCGACCAGACACATCGTTGGTTGTGGTGCAGGCTAAAAGAAAGCTGCTTGCGATAAGGGGTAAGATGAGTTTCTTAAGTTTGACAGTTGGCACGCGTATCATGTGCTGGCTCCTCAATATTGTTATGCCTTCGATCCCCATTTATCAACTAGGCTAATCTAGACGAGGGGATATGGCTAGAGCAGTGCGCTCTTTATTTAATTTATATCTTCTTTACACAATGAACTTTATATTATAAAGTAATTTATGTTGATTCGATAAAACATCAAAACCCGAATTTCGACAGCGACGGTAGGAAGTGGGATCAGCGACTAAAAGCCCTATAGCTGGGCTTTTACAGTACGACATTAAAAATAAGGACGAAACAATGTTACAAAAAGAAAAGACATTAGAAGAAAAGATCTACCTCACGTGGTATGAGGATGGCCTCATTGATATTTTTACAGGCGTTATGCTGCTTGCGATTGGTGTGCAAATGATTGTGGGATTGTCATATTTGATGGCTATCGTGGGTTTCTTGGGGCTTGTATGGGTGAAACAGACAAAACAAACAGTAACTGATGTGCGCTTGGGCAAAATTACGTTTAGTGCGGAGCGTTTAAAAGCCATTAGTAAATTAAAGCGTATATTAGTAGCCTTTATGTTTAGCGCTATTGCAGTCGGTATTATCGTACGCTTTATGCATGACGGGACGGGTGCTACACCTTACCCAAGAGCGTTACCTATTGGTATTATCATGATTGTTGGCATGGGGTTAATGGCACGCATGATACCTCTGCCACGCTTTAGTGTGTATAGCTTGTTGCTTGCGGGCTTGATGGCGGTGGATGTTCTGCTAGGTTATCCACTGGTTTATGCCTTCTTGGTAGCGGGCGGCATTATTGTCTTTATGGGCACTGGTGACTATAGCCGCTTTAAAGACACCTATCCTATCCCACAGGAGCGCGATGAGGAGCAGGATGATGAGTAAAGCAGAGAATATCCTGCCCGACATTGATAAAACCGTGCATGAGCTTGCGCGTCTTAAGATTATGGCAACACTAGATAGTGTAGCGGAAGGAGACATGACCTTCCTGATGAATTTTACGGGGCTAAGCTGGGGGAACCTATCTGTGCAAGTTAGCAAGTTAAAGGATGCAGGTTTCGTTGCGGTGGAAAAAAGCTTCGTCGATAACAAGCCTCAGTCCCGCGTTAGTCTGACTAAAGAGGGAAAAACCGCCTACGCTAGCTATAAAACCGCTATGGGTGATCTGCTTGGTTTTTAAACATATAATATAATTGTGATTTGTAAGGGGGCTTAATTTAGGATTAAGCTCCCTTCTTAAACATTTGGGCTTAACACTAGGAGGGATTACTATGCTTGGATATGTAACGGTCGGCGTAAGCGACATGGAGAAATCAGCAGCTTTTTATGATGCTGTGTTTAGTGAGATCGGCGCGGGCCGTATCATGGATTATGGCACATTTATCGTGTGGTCCACGTCTATGGAGGCCTGTGGTTATTCAATATTAAAACCTGAAAACGGTAAGGCTTGCACGGCTGGTAACGGTACAATGTTTGCAATATCTGCGCCTGATATAGACACGGTTAAAAAGGTTTATGACCGCGCCATAGCTGAGGGCGCTACCTGCGAAGGTAAGCCTGGACACCGCGGCGAAGAAGTTTCAGGCTTTTATGCCGCTTACTTCCGAGACTTCGACGGAAACAAGCTTAATTGCTTCTGTATGGTTGGCGGTTAAGCCTAAATCCAGCGACGGACTTTAGCTTTGTAGGCATCATAAGGTGCACCAAGCGACGCCGAGAGGAATTTTTCTTCCTCTCGGATCTGCACATTAAGCGTCAGGTAAATACCGCTGATCACCACAGCGGTGAGGGCGTTAGGCATGATCATGAACATGCCGCAGTAAAACACAAACGATCCCAAGAAAAATGGATTACGGCTGAGCCCAAACGGGCCAGAACTTACCAGTTCGCCAGGTTTGTCATCAGGAATGCCTATCCGCCAACTGGTTGCCATGGCTATCTGGGCGTATACGGCAAACAATAGGCCCGTAAGGGATGTATAAAACCCGAGCCAAATAATAGCATCCTGTTTCATCGGCGCGATGGGCCCCAAATAACTTTCCACATTAGGTAAGAATAACCGCAGTGCTATCAACGCGGCGATAAGCATGGTCAAGCGCATATAGGAACGGCCGCAAAGCCCCATAATACTGTCGTCATAACCAAGTTTGTTAGGGTTTTCGCCTGTGGTCTTTGCGACCCAAAGGGTGCGCAGCACAAAGGTCGCTAGCATAATGATGGAAAGCGCTAAGGGCGCCCACGTGTGAATAATCTCTAGCATTTTAAAACTTCCCTAACATTTGTGACAATTTTCACCGATCTGCAACGCTCCTGTCACAAACCTGTAACACAAACTTCTTATAGTCCACTCAGATAAAGTTGAACAGATATAAAGGATATCAAAATGACTGCTGTTGCACAACAAGTTGCAAAACAAGACGATGGACCGCTCATTATGAGGATAGGGCAGTGGCTTCTGGTCGCGCTCTTGGTCTATTTACTAATTTCCGCTGTTGGGATGATCGGTAGTGGCTTTAAAGGCGCTACCAAAGGGGATGCTACCGAGCTTTTTGCGTTCGCGACCAACCCGTTTATGGGGCTAGTGGTTGGCATTTTAGCCACCTCACTGATCCAATCATCGTCCACCGTGACCTCCATCATTGTGGGGTTGGTGGCGGGCGGCCTTTCGGTTGAAATGGCTATTCCCATGGTGATGGGTGCTAACATTGGCACCACCATTACCAATACTATCGTGGCGCTTGGCCATATTCGTAAGAAAAAGTCCTTCAGGCGAGCCTTCGCAGCCGCGACGGTCCATGACTTTTTTAACCTGATGGCTGTGGTAATCTTCATGACACTAGAGCTAACCACTGGCATTTTACATAAAATCGGTGGTTATTTTGCAAACTCACTGGTCGGTGCAGATATGAGTGTGAAAGGCTTGAACTTTATAAAGCCCGCGACCAAGCCGACCATTGGTCTGTTTAAAGATGCAGCTGAAATGATCTATGCACCCGGCATGAACGTGTTGCTGGTTATCTTTGGCATTATCATCATTTTCATGTCGATCACATGGGTAGGTAAGCTGCTCAAACGCCTACTTGTAGGGCGCGCTAAACGCATTATGCATAGCTCCATTGGTAAAGGCCCGATCAGAGGCATTATCTCAGGGTCAATCGTGACCATTTTGGTGCAGTCATCGTCCACTACCACAAGCTTGATGGTCCCGCTTGCGGGGTCTGGTGTGTTTCGCCTGAAGCAGATTTATCCCTTCACGCTAGGGGCTAACATTGGCACTTGTATTACGGGGCTGCTCGCCGCCACAGCAATCACAGGACCAACGGCTGTGTATGCGATGGAGATAGCGCTGATCCACACCACCTTTAACGTACTGGCAGTGTTATTGATTTACGGTATCAAGACCCTGCGTAAAATACCACTTCGCGGTGCAACATGGCTTGCTAAGCTTGCTGTGGAGCGTAAAACACTCGCACTCGTCTATTTGTTTGGTGTGTATTTTGTTACACCAGGTATCATGGTGGCAATATATCAGATGTTTAAGTAAAGGAATTTATCATGGTTAAAGTTGAAAAAATCCCATCCTACTCGTTAAAAAAACTCGAAAAGCAGGTTAAGAAAACCCGCGCTGTACTGGCTCTATTAGAGGCAGAAATTGAGGATCGCAAGACGGAGAGTCAGCATGAGGCAATCGACCAGCTTGAGGATCGGCTTGATAACGCTGGGGCATCGCTCATAAGTCTTGCTGGTTTGATGTCTTTGCTGCTTGGCAGCGACGACGACAAGGATGATGAGATCGATCCAGTCACAGAGGATAATAAGAGCGAGCAATAGTACGCTCAAAAAAAACGAAGCTGCTGGGTTAATCTCCAGCGGCTTTTTCTATATCTAAAGGCTATTTGCCCTCAAAAAGCTATTATACTTGCCGTTTTGGCTCATTTGCGATACCAGAGGCCAAATTATCATTTACCAATAAAGGATATCGCACCGTGGCGTCGTATCAATATGTTTATCAAATCCAAAATCTGACTAAAACTTACCCGGGTGGTAAGCAGGTGTTGGATAATGTTTCGTTGAACTTTTTACCGGGCGCAAAGATTGCGGTTATCGGTCAAAACGGCGCGGGTAAATCTACGCTTTTGAAAATCCTTGCGGGTATCGAAAAAGAGCACGGCGGAGAAGCTTGGGCTGCGGACGGCGTTAATGTTGGCTACTTGCCGCAGGAGCCGCATCTGGATGAGAGCCTAACCGTGCTGGAAAACGTCATGCTCGGTATGGCAGCAGCCAAAGCCATGGTTGACGAGTTCAACGAAGTGGCGATGAAGTTTGGTGAAGATCCTGAGAACATGGATCACATGACCCGTATGGGCGAGCTGCAAGAAGAAATTGATGCAGCGGACGCGTGGGATCTTGAAAGCCAAGCCGAAGTTGCGATGGACGCACTGCGCTGCCCTCCTGGTGACTGGGGTGTTGAAAACCTATCTGGTGGTGAAAAACGCCGCGTAGCGCTTTGTAAACTGCTGCTTGAAAAGCCTGAAATGCTATTACTCGATGAGCCGACCAACCACTTGGACGCCGAAACCGTATTATGGCTTGAACAACATTTGCAGCAATATACTGGCTGTGTGATCTTGGTGACCCACGACCGTTATTTCCTTGATAATGTGGTTAGCTGGGTGTTGGAGCTGGACCGTGGTCGCGGCATTCCGTTTGAGGGCAACTATAGCCACTGGCTAACCGCAAAAGCTAAGCGGATGAAACACGAAGAGCGCGCTGATAAATCGCGTGAAAAAGCCATCAACCGTGAGCTTGATTGGATCAATGCCTCACCGAAGGCGCGTCAGGCTAAGTCTAAAGCCCGTATCCGTGCCTACGATGAGTTGGTAAATGAAAACGAAAAAGCCACAACAGGCTCAGCACAGATTAAAATTCAGCCACCTGCACGTCTTGGTGGTCGCGTGATTGAGGCTAAAGGCTTAACCAAGGCATTCGGCGATAAGCTGTTGTTTGAAAACCTAGAATTTAGCCTGCCGCCGGGCGGTATCGTGGGTATTATTGGGCCAAACGGCGCGGGTAAAACCACGCTCTTTAAGCTTATCACTGGCGATGAACAGCCAGACGCTGGCTCTCTTGAGCTGGGTGAAACCGTTGAGCTTGGTTATGTTGATCAAAGCCGCGATTCACTGAATGCCAAGAACAATGTTTGGCAGGAAATTTCCGATGGGCATGATTTTTTCACCTTCGGTAAAACCGAGATCAACACGCGCGCCTACGTTGGTGCCTTTAACTTCAAAAAAGGCGACCAGCAAAAGATTGTTGGGCAGCTTTCAGGCGGTGAACGTAACCGTGTGCATCTGGCGAAAATGCTTAAAGAGGGCGGAAACGTATTGTTGCTCGATGAGCCGACCAATGATTTGGACGTTGAAACCTTGTCAGCACTAGAAGAAGCGCTAGAGACCTTCGCGGGTTGTGCGGTGGTTATCTCGCACGACAGGTTCTTCCTCGACCGTATCGCAACCCATATCTTGGCCTTTGAGGGCAATAGCCATGTGGAGTGGTTTGAAGGCAACTTCCAAGATTATGAAGAAGATAAAAAGCGCCGCTTGGGCACGGATGCGGACCAACCGCACCGCATTAAATACCGTAAGTTTAAACGGTAACGAATTCAAAAGGCCGCATGAGAATGTGGCCTTTTTCTTTGGTTTATGCTTCCATGGTCTAAAGGGGAAGTGACATGAAAAAAATTGCATGGATTATTATGGCGGTTGTGGTGGGCTTTTATGCTTACACATCCGTTCAAGCTGACGACCAGACCATTTATCTAATTCGCCACGCCGAAAAAGTGCAGGATGGCTCACGTGACCCAGCACTTACTCCTCTTGGTCATGTGCGGGCCGCTACATACGCGAAATATTTTGCTGATAAAGGGATTGAAGTTGTATATTCCTCAAATTATATCAGGAACTTAGATACGGTTGGGCCTTTTGCGAAGGCGTCTGGATTAAGCATCAAAATTTATGATCCATCTGATCTATCGAACATCGCTAAAATCGTTATAGATGGTGATCAAACGGCATTGGTGGCGGGGCATAGCAATACAACGGCGGAGCTAGCGAATATTCTCACGGGTGGTTCGCACGAAACGCTGGATGATCGCCATTATGACCGGGTTTATATCATTACGATGAGCGAAGATGGCACCAGTAGCGTGACCATTGAACACGTAGAGCCACTAACGCCTTAGTTTAATGGCTTTCAGCGGCAAAGCCGCACGGCGCCATTAAGGCTGCGCGCCACAATGGCGCTAGTCGCTTCGCTCCCGATTAGAACTAAAGTCTTTTTTAATTGCGCTCCGATCCGAGAAACGACTAGTTTCGAGGATGAACTTAACGAAGCTCTGCGAGGCACCGATAAGGTGGCAAGCAAAAGCTTAGTTAGTGACATGCCCCGCAGGGAGGCCTTGCGTCCGCCCGCGACTTTTCGCGGGAAGCCTAAGCGCGGATAGCGCGTCCGGCGATTAAGGTAATAAACAAAAGAGTCTTAATCTTCGCAGATAACATCGCCTTCTATGGCTTCATCAGCAGGATAGCAATCTGGCTCATCCTCACCCACGAACATATCATCCACCGCGTCAGGGGCGGTAAGGCCGTTTCTGATTTGATAGGCGCGGGTTTGTTCATAGAATAGCTTTAGGTGCGGGTAGCTATCGGGTCTGTCGATATAGTCGGTTAGGGCATCATAGTTACGGGTGCGGGCATCAAGCGCGGTCGCGAGCGTGCGGCCATAAGCTTCGAGGTGACGTCCTTTATTGTGCAACACCACGTTCAATGGCTCAACAAAGAAATCTACACCAAAACCAACTGTATCGCGAAGGTTGCTAGGCCCAATAAAGGGGATCACCACATAAGGGCCTGGCTTGATACCCCAAATCGCGAGGGTTTGGCCGAAGTCTTCTTTGTGGCGATCAATTCCGTTTTTACTAGCCGTGTCAACGATACCACCTAGCCCCATGGTGGAGTTGACTACAAAGCGTTTGGTGGTGTGGAACGCACCTTTGAAGTTCAGTTGCAGTACCTCGTTGATGGCTGTCCATGGCTCGAAGAGATTGGAAAGAAAGTTACTGAAACCTTTGCGTACAGGCTTTGGTGTGACGGCCTTATAGCCTTTGGATATTGGCCTAAATATAACCTGATCAAAACCCTTGTTAAAATCATGAATGGCTTTGTTGACACCTACGTAGCTATCTTGGCTAGGTGCGGTGACAGCTGTTTTTACATTGTGTGGGCCAACAGCGGAGCAAGCGCTAAGCGATACCAACGCAATCGCCGTGATAAGTCCTCTAATGCTGGTTTTACTGATCGCTGTGCCGTGCATGTTCGCCTCAATCGCTTGGTTGTTCTAATGCACACAGATAATGGGAAAATGCGGCTTTGTCTTGGCTTTTTTTATTCTTCGCAGATAACGTCGTCTTCAAGCGCTTCGTCGGCGGGATAACAATCAAGGTCATCACCCTCAAACAAGTCGTCCACAGCGTCAGGCGCTAAGAGCCCATTACGTATCTGATATGCGCGGGTTTGCTCGTAAAATAGCTTGAGATGCGCATAGCTATCAGGCCGATCTATATACTCTGTGATGATATTATAGTTGGCGGTGCGAAACTCGACCGCGTTTAAGAAGGTGCGCCCGGCAACTTCAAGCGGTTTGCCGCGACGCCAAGAGAAAATGCTGACAGGGTCCGCGGCCACGTCCACTACAAAACCAAAGGTGTCACGCATGTTGCTAGGGCCGAGGAAGGGTATGACCAAGTAGCTGCCAGGTTTCACACCCCACACAGCTAGCGTTTGGCCGAAGTCTTCCCTATGACGCTCAAGGCCGTTTTTGGCGGCGGTGTCAAAAAGTCCGCCGATCCCCATGCTGGTGTTGACGACAAAGCGTTTGGTGGAGTGGGCTGCGCCTTTAAAATTAAGTTGCAAGACTTCGTTAACTACCGTCCACGGCTCATAGAGGTTATTTAAGAGGTTGCCGAAACCATCGCGGATAAACTTGGGAATAACGCTACCTTCTTGCTTAGCGGCAGGGCGTATCATGGCTTTATCAATTGTTTTGTTGATGCGGGCATTCATAGCATTAAAGCCAGTGTGCTTGTCCACCGCAGGAGCTGTGACCGCGGTTTTTACATTATGTGGGCCAACATTGCTACAGGCCGTCACCAAAACAAGACAAAACACAGCACATGTACGTTGCAGTCTTTTTTTATTAGATGGTGTGGGCATGGTGCGGAATTCCTAAAATACAGACTTATAACGCTACTAACTGCTCCATTAAGAGGCAAGAGTTTAGAGAAAAACTGTTGATATTTGATTAATTTATGCATTTCGGCGCTTTATTCTTTACATATATAAAGATATCTTTATATCTAATTCCATAAATGAGAATCACGGAGAAACGAACTATGGATCGTTTACTTGGAACATTAAAAGGAGCGGCGGAAGAAACCCGCTTACGGATACTTGCTTTGCTGGGGCAGGGTGAGCTTACTGTAAGTGAGTTGACGCAAATCTTATCACAGAGCCAGCCACGCGTGTCTCGCCATCTAAAGTTGCTGATAGAAGCTAACTTGCTAACGCGTTTTCGTGAAGGCACTTGGGTGTTTTACCGTTTGACAGATGCGGTTAAAGTACGCCCGCTGATCAATATGATTTTAGCTCTGATTCCAGATGAAGATGCTGACCTAGCACGAGACTTTGAGCGCCTAGAAGGTATTCGCCGTGACCGTGCAGACCAAGCTAAAAGCTACTTTGCAGAGAATGCTGCTGACTGGGATAACTCGCGTCAGCTCTACGTGGCTGAAAATGTCGTTGAAAAGGCTATGTTAGATGTTGTGGGGAAAGGTACTGTAGAGAGTATGCTGGATGTTGGTACGGGTACGGGCCGCATTCTTGAAGTGTTCAAAGATAAATTTAACAATGGTATTGGCGTAGATTTAAGCCTCGATATGCTTGCAGTAGCACGTTCAAACTTGTCTCGTGCGGGTGTGGACAATGCGGTTGTTCGCCAAGGTGACATGTATGATCTGCCAGTGCTAGCAGCAACGCAGGACTTAGTGGTGTTCCATCAGGTTCTTCACTTCGCGGATGACCCACTCAATGCCGTGCGAGAAGCTGAGCGTGTTTTAAAAACGGGCGGCTCGGCTCTTCTGGTGGACTTTGCACCACACGAACTTGAATATTTGCGCGATGACCATGCTCACCGCCGTTTAGGGTTTGATGACACAGAAGTGTCAACATGGGCACGTAATGCGGGCCTAGAGCTCAGCTCAGTAAAAGACTTAAAGGGTGGAAAACTGCTCATAAAAATTTGGCACTTAACAAAGCCATAAAATAGATAAGATACACAGGGAATAAAGTAATGCGTAAGAATAATAAACGGAACTATCAGCCATCGATTTTTGCTGATGTTGTAAATGATGTTAATGTGTCGTTCGAGTTTTTTCCGCCGTCGAGTGAGAAGATGGAAGAGACGCTTTGGAACAGTGTTAAGCAGCTTGAGGCGCTTAATCCTAAATTTGTATCAGTGACATACGGCGCTGGTGGTAGCACGCGCGAACGAACCCATAACACGGTGAAACGTATTTTGGATGAAACGTCTATGACGCCAGCGGCGCATTTAACCTGTGTTGATGCCAGCCGCGACGAAGTAGATGCGGTAATCCGTGATTACTGGGAGAGTGGCGTACGTCAAATTGTAGCCCTACGCGGTGATGCGAGTGACCCTGAGGCTGGTTATACGCCGCACCCTAAAGGTTACCAAAATGCTGAAGATTTGGTAAAAGGGATCAAGGCTATCGCTGATTTTGATATCTCGGTTGCGGCTTACCCTGAGCGCCACCCAGATAGTCCGTCGCTAGTGGCAGACCTAGAAAACCTAAAACGTAAGGTGGACGCAGGTGCCAACCGCGCCATTACGCAGTTTTTCTTTGAACCAGACCAGTATTTTCGCTTTTTAGATCACTGCGACAGCTATGGTATCAATGTGCCGATCTTGCCTGGTATATTACCGGTGACCAATTACAAAACTCTGAAGCGCTTTGCGGGCGCTAGCGGTGCTAGCATTCCTAAATGGATGGGCGAGTTGTTTAACGGCTTGGATGACCGACCACAAACGCGTCAATTGGTGGCAGCAACCATCGCAAGTGAGATGTGCCGCAAGCTTTATGATGGCGGGGTCAGGGACTTTCATTTTTATACCCTAAACCGTGCGGAGCTAACCTTTGCTATATGTCACATGCTGGGTATTCGCCCAAGCGTAGGTGGGGACGAGTAATGGTTGATAAAACTGAGCAACTAAAGGGCTTGATGGCTGAGCGCATCCTTGTTTTGGATGGCGCGATGGGCACTATGATCCAGCAACACGGATTGCAAGAAGCTGATTACCGCGGTGAACGTTTCGCCGATTGGCCGAGTGATGTTAAAGGCAATAATGACCTGTTGGTCCTTACAAACCCAGACATTATTGCAGGCATTCACGGTGATTTTTTGGCGGCGGGTGCTGACATCATCGAGACCAACAGCTTTAATGGCACGACCATTTCGATGGGCGACTATGATATGCAAGAGTTTGCACGCGAAATTAATGTGGAAGCAGCCAAACTAGCGCGCCGTGTTGCTGATGAGTGGACCGCTAAAACACCAGATAAACCGCGCTTTGTGGCAGGGTCGGTTGGCCCGACCAATAAAACCCTTTCGCTAAGCCCTGATGTTAACAACCCAGGCTACCGAGAGGTTAGCTATGATGAGGTTAAAGACGCTTACCGTGAGCAAATTGAAGGCTTAATTGAAGGCGGTGTTGATCTCGTTCTGATAGAAACCGTGTTTGATACGTTGAATGCTAAGGCGGCTATCATGGCGGTGGAAGAGGCATTTGATGCGACCAATACACGCTTACCCGTTATGTTGAGCTGTACAATCACTGATATGTCAGGACGTAACCTATCGGGCCAAACTATCGAGAGTTTTTGGTATAGCGTGCGGCATGCCAACCCTATTACTGTGGGGCTAAACTGTGCCTTTGGTGCGGAGCATTTACGCCCTCATGCAGTAACGCTTAACAGTATCGCCGATACCAATGTCTGTGTTTTCCCCAACGCTGGCTTGCCCAACGAAATGGGTGAATACGATGAAAGTCCTGAAGTGATGGCAGGTCAGATCAAAGAGTGGGCTGAACAGGGTTTACTAAATGTTGTGGGTGGTTGTTGTGGCACTAGCCCCGACCATATCGCGGCGATTGCTAGCGCTATAGATGGCATTGCGCCGCGCGTGATCCCAGCGGACAGCCATGCCATGCGCTTAAGCGGCCTTGACCCATTAACTGTTGTAAGCGAGTAAGCCCCATGAAAAAATCAACAGCACAGTTTTTGAACGTTGGTGAAAGAACAAACGTTGCGGGGTCTGCCCGCTTTAAAAAGCTAATTTATGAAGGTGACTATGAAACCGCACTCAAGATCGCACGCGATCAAGTGGAAAACGGCGCGCAGATCATCGATATCAACATGGATGATGCCATGTTGGACGCGATTGAGGCGATGGACACTTTCTTGAAGCTTGTGGCAGCGGAGCCTGATATCTCGCGCGTGCCGATCATGATTGATAGCTCCAAATGGGACGTTATAGAGACGGGCCTTAAGTGTGTGCAAGGTAAGGCTGTGGTTAATTCCATTAGTCTTAAAGAAGGCGAAGAACCCTTCATTGCGCAAGCTCAGATGGTGCGTCGATATGGTGCAGCCGTAGTCGTGATGGCATTTGACGAAGACGGCCAAGCAGATACGGTGGAGCGTAAGGTTAATATCTGTACCAAGTCCTATGATATTTTGGTGAACAAGGTGGGTTTCCCGCCAGAGGACATCATTTTTGATCCCAATATTTTTGCTGTGGCAACGGGTATTGAAGAGCATAACAACTACGGCGTTGATTTTATTGAAGCGACCCGCATTATCAAGCAAACTTTGCCGCACGCAAAGGTTTCTGGTGGTGTTTCCAACATCAGTTTCTCCTTCAGAGGTAACAACCCACTGCGCGAAGCGATGCACTCCGTGTTTTTGTATCACGCAATTGCAGCGGGCATGGATATGGGCATCGTCAACGCGGGAATGCTTACGGTGTATTCTGATATACCCGATGATCTTAGAGAGCGGGTTGAGGATGTGATCCTTAATCGCCGCGATGACGCGACCGACCGTTTGCTTGAAGTGGCTGACACCTATAAAGGCTCAGGCAAAGCAAAAGTTGAAGACCTTACTTGGCGTGAAGCCTGCGTTGAGAAACGCCTGGAGCATGCGCTGGTTAAGGGTATCGCAGATTATGTGGTGGAAGATACCGAGGAAGCGCGACAAAAGTATGCGCGCCCTATTGAGGTGATCGAAGGACCGCTTATGGACGGTATGAACGTGGTGGGTGACCTGTTTGGCTCAGGCCAAATGTTCCTACCGCAAGTGGTGAAGTCTGCCCGCGTGATGAAAAAGTCAGTCGCGCACCTTCAGCCCTTCATTGAAGATGAAAAAGAAGCAGGCTCCAGTGCCAAAGGTCGTATCGTTATGGCGACGGTAAAAGGCGATGTGCATGATATTGGTAAAAATATCGTTGGTGTTGTGCTGCAATGTAACAATTTTGAAGTGATTGACCTGGGTGTGATGGTGCCGTGGATGGATATCCTCAAGGCTGCAAACGAGAACGACGCTGATATGATTGGGCTTTCGGGTCTGATCACGCCTTCGCTAGATGAGATGTGCACGGTCGCCGCTGAAATGGAGCGCACAGGCATGACTATGCCGCTTATGATCGGCGGTGCGACCACTAGTAAGGTTCATACAGCAGTTAAGATATTACCAAACTACTCTGGTCCCATTTTGCATGTGCTTGATGCCTCTCGCGCTGTTGGTGTTGCCAGTAAGCTTGTATCAGTTGATAAAAAACAGAATTTTGTCACTGAAGAGCGCGCAAGCTATATAGATATTGCTGAAAAGCGCCTCGCGAAACCAAAATCGGACCGCCTGATCCCGCTTCAAAACGCGCGCGATAAAGCAGAGATCGTTGATTTTGCTGCCCAGCCGCCAGTGGCGCCGTCCTTTACGGGTACGAAAGTGTTTGAGGATTATCCGCTTGAAAAGCTTGTGGAACGGATTGATTGGACACCGTTTTTCCGCACGTGGGAGCTTGCAGGCAATTACCCCGCTATTTTAAAAGATAAAGTGGTTGGTGAAAGCGCACGTGGGCTTTTTGCAGATGCCAAAGCCATGCTCGAGCAAATAATTGCTGAAAAATGGCTCAAAGCCAGCGGTGTTATTGGCTTTTGGCCAGCTAACCGTGAGGGTGATGATGTGGTGGTCAGCCATGACCGCGATAACGAAACCGCACGTTTTAGTTTCCTACGTCAACAAATTGACAAGCGGGAAGGGCGAGCTAACCAGTGCCTTGCTGATTATATCGCACCGCAGGGCATGGATGATTGGATTGGTGGTTTTGCCGTGACAGCAGGGCTTGGTATTGAGCATAAGATTGCTGAATTTGATGCGGCACATGATGATTATAACTCCATTATGCTCAAAGCACTGGCGGACCGCTTAGCAGAAGCGTTTGCAGAACATATGCACGAGCGCGTACGTAAAGAGTTTTGGGGATATGCGGCGGATGAAAGCTTAACCAACAAAGAGTTGATCAATGAGAAATATGCAGGTATTCGCCCTGCACCAGGCTATCCTGCGTGCCCGAACCACGCTGACAAAAGACCTTTGTTTGACCTGTTGGACGCCGAAAATGTTGCGGGCATCACGCTAACTGAAAGCTATGCGATGCTACCAACAGCAGCGGTGAGCGGCTTTTACTTTGGCCATGCTGAGGCCAAATACTTTGGTGTTGGTAAAATTAACCAAGATCAACTGGAAGACTTTGCCAGCCGTCAAGGAATGTCGGTTGAGGAGGCGACCAGATTGCTAAGGCCAAATCTGGCAGATTAGGTGCAATAAAATCGGATATTCATCAAAATGACCTCAATTGTGATGATTGGGGTCATTTTTTGTGCGACATACCATATTTTGGGCTTCTTTTGAGGCTATATACCATGTACAGTATGATTTATATGTTCACGACGCATAGCAGGAGGCCTTAAAAATGGCACGCACGATATTTATAACGTTAATTTTGGCGCTGATGCTACCGCTATCCGCGGTGCAGGCATTGTCGGGTAAAGACACTCCGGCTGAAAAGCGCGCTAAGATTATGGCGATGAAAGAAGCGACGATGGATCGTCTATTGTTTGAGCACCCAAAATCTGAAGAAGAGCTTAAGAATGCTTATGGTTATGGTGTTTTCTCTAGCTGGGGTTCACGCCTTCTTGTGCTGAGCTTTGGCAAGGGTAAAGGTGTTGTCTTTAACAACGAAACGGGTGAGCAGACCTTTATGAAAATGACCAAGGCAGGTGTTGGCCTTGGTGTGGGCGTAAAAGACTATCGTTTGGTTTTAGTGTTTAGAGCAAAAGAGGACTTCGACGGTTTTATAAATGGTCAGGGTTATGCCGCGGGTGAGGTAGACGCTGCGTTTAGCTCTGAGGAAAAGGGTGCAGAGTTTAGCCGATCTGGCGCACCTGAAAAGGGCATAAAAGCCTATACCATGACAAAGAGTGGTATCATCTTGGGTTTGGGCTTTGCAGGCGCTGGTTTTAAAGTAGATAAAAAGTTAAACGCGGTAGATGACAGTGTGTCCACTGATGACACCTAAGGCTGACTCGGGTCTGATGGTCCTACCAAACCAATTGTTGAGGAAACTATCATCGACGAATACGTCTTGTCGCGCCTTTACCAAGTTTGATGGAAATCTCAATCTGTTCTAATTTGGAACAATATTTAACCATATTTCGATATTAATTGGACTATAGGTCTAACCTGTGGTTGACCCCCTGATTACGATATTAGATAAAGGATCATCGAGTCTGCCCCCATATAACAGACTCACAAGATTATTAAGGAGCATAAAAATGCGCAAATATATATACGGAATTAGTACGGCAGCCCTATTGGTTGCTGGCATGAGCGGTTCAGCAATCGCAGACGACAAAAAAGGTTTTTATGCTGGTGTTGGTGTTGGTTACACTGACGCAAAAATGGAGCCTTTAGGACTTGCTTTTGAAAGCAACTGGGCAAAAGGTTTAAAGCTTGGTTATGCGTGGAAGGCTTTACGCACAGAAGTTGAGTACAATGACTTCAAAGCGGGTGTAAACAATGGCGCGATGATGGGTACGTATGATTCTCAAAATCTTGCTGTTAACCTATTTTATGATTTCCAAACCAATGGTCCAATCCAACCGTTTGTTGGTGTTGGCCTCGGTGGTCGCTGGCAAGATTTAGATCTCGCTTCAGGAAATGGTATTGATATTTATGACAGCAAATCACGTCGTAAAATTTGGCAAGCTATGGCGGGTGTAAGTTATCACCTTTCCGATACCACAACGCTTGGTCTTGATGCACGCTATATAGAGGGCTTTGGTGATAAGGGTGGATATTATGCTGGCACCCAAGCTGACCTTAAACAAGGTGGTGTTTTTCTCGGTCTAAACTTTTTCTTTGGCGACCAAGACAGCGCACCTAAACAAGATGTTTACACGGCACCTGAGCGCGTTGAGCCAGCACCTGTTGTTGAGCAAGAGCCTGTATACGAACCAGCTCCTGCGCCAGCACCAGAGCCAGAGCCAGCACCGATTGTTGTTGAGCTTCCTGGTGACATGATCATCTACTTTGGTTTTGATAGTGCTGAGCTAGACTGGGCTGCTAAAGAAGTGGTTGCAGCCGCTGTTGCAGCTTACAACGAGCATGGTAGTGCAAAAATCGCTCTTGGTGGTCACGCTGACCGCGCGGGTGCTGACGATTATAACCAAGCACTTTCACAAGCACGTGCAGACGCTGTCCTGGCAGCGCTTGTTGAAGCTGGTGTTGATGCTTCTATGATTTGGGCTGAAGCACACGGCGAGCATGACGCAGCAGTGTCAACAGCTGACGGTGAGCGTAACGATATGAACCGTCGTGTAGAAGTTACCTTCTCACTCGGTATGTAAGTTAAGCGATATAAGTTTTTTAAAGGGCGGTCTTCGGATCGTCCTTTTTTTGTGGTATAAAAAAGCTCCAACAATATGTGGAGCGTGGGGGAGGGAAAGTGGTGCCGCCACCAAGATTCGAACTCGGGGCCTGATGATTACAAATCGGCAGATTTTTCGACAATGGGTGCAAATATTTTTCTTATTATAGTTGTATGTTAGTGTTTTACATTATACACGAAGTAAATATGTTAGGTTGTAACGATAATTGGCATTTGATAACTTATTACATGATTTACTCCAATTATAGTGGACAATAGGAGAGAGATGATGGGTAAAGATAATATTCATGGCATTAATTTCAAATTGGCTGGCTTCATTCCTTATTGGCTATTCTCACTGATCTGGATTTTAGTTACTACTTGGTCCTTCTGTGAGTACACACAAGCGACGGTAGAATCCGTTTTGATTTTTATTGGTTCTCAAGCTATCGTTGTTGCGAGTGTGATAACTGCTGTTTACGCGATGAGAAATCATCGAGCAACAAACAATCAGGTTGATTTAGACAAAAAGCAAAAAGCTTTCGATATTGCTTGCAGGTGGAGTGAATTAAAAGAGAACCGTCAAGGCGTTCATAGAGCTAGGAAAGAGCTTAAGGGAACATCCGAAACGGATGGAATATCAGAAAAAGGAATGATCGCTAAGATTAAGTCGGAAGAGTACCGTATAGATTTCTTTATGGTATTTGGTTTTTTTGAACAAGTGGCGGGTTCAATAGCAAATGATTTAGCGGATGAGGAAGTTTATTATGCTCAAATTAGATCAGCTGTTGTTAACCATTTCGAGGTATGGAATTTTTGGATTATAGAATTGCAAAAAGATCAACCCTATGTGTATTGTCAAGCAGAAGCCTTGGCAGCAAAATGGAATAGTCGAATGACGCAAGAACGTCAAAGCACTTGATTTATTGATGAAAAGTACCATATGGTGTGTATACACCGTTATATTTAACGAGAAAGGAAATGCTATGTTTAGAGAGGAAGAAGAATAATAATAATTATTCTATTAATAAACTTAGTTGAATCTTCAGAAAAACCCGCTTCGGCGGGTTTTTCATACCCTTAATACCATAAAAGATGCCCATAATTCCAAAATGTGGCAAATTTTGCCAAATAAAAGTGTCAAACCTTTTGAGTGTTCATGGGTGTATTTTATTTAAGATTTTGATTTTAAAGAGGTTTAAGTGGTGCCGCCACCAAGATTCGAACTCGGGGCCTGATGATTACAAATCAACTGCTCTACCAACTGAGCTATAGCGGCGTGTCACATTAAGGTAGGGCGTTTGCCCCTTGGACGTCGAACTATGTATCGCAAGTGTTACCATTCGTCTAGTTTATTTTTCAATTTTTTTTGATGGCAAAAAATACGCTGTTTCATTGACAAGTCCTGTTGGGCTTGCATAATTCCATTTGGGATCAGTGAAGGGAATAATATTGGGTGACCATGTCACTAAAACCTCGTTTACCGAGCAAGATTATAGCCGTTTTAAAGAGACGCTAGATGAACAACTAGATATCTTTAAAGAGGTTATTAACGCCCCTAATTTTGGCTCTGATCCGTTGATGATAGGTGCTGAGCTTGAGGTCTACCTTATTGACGATGACGCTGTGGTGTCGCCCAAAGCACCTGATTTGCTAGCAGCCCTAAAAGATGACCAGTTTCAAAATGAGATTAACACCTATAATCTGGAGTTGAACCTTTCTCCGCAGAGCATTGCGGGTAAGCCATTCACTGCTTTACTGGCGGAAATGCGCGCTAAAACCGACAATCTGGAAAAAGTGGCGGCCCAAAATGATGTGAATATAATTCCCATCGGCATTCTACCAACCCTGAAGGAAGAGCATCTTCAGCGGGGCTACATGACGGATGAGCCAAGATATGAAGTTATAGATGATCAGCTCCAAGCAATGCGAGGGCGCTCATTTGAGATTAATATACAGGGCGAGGAAAAGGTACAGCTTAGCTGTGATGATGTGACCACTGAAGGGGCAAATACCTCTTTTCAAGTGCATATGATGGTCGAGCATGAGCGCTTTGCAGATATCTTTAATGCGGCACAGCTAACAATGCCTTTTGTGGTGGCCGTTGCTGCTAACTCAAGTGTTTTGTTAGGCAATCGTGCGTGGGATGAATCGCGAATAGCCTTGTTTAAACAGTCACTGGATGTGCGCGTCAGGGATGAGGTCAACTGGCGAGAACCCGCGCGGGTGTCTTTTGGTCGGGGTTGGGTGCGTCGTGATGCTTGGGAGCTATATGCTGAGACCGTTGCACTTTACCAGCCCATACTGCCTATAACTTACGGGGAGCCGACGAGAGACCAGTGGCAGCATGGAAAGTTACCAAAGTTTAGAGAGCTAGCGCTGCATATGGGTACTATTTGGCCTTGGAACCGCCCAGTATACTCAAACAAAGGTAATGGTCACGTGCGCATTGAGTTTCGTGCAATACCCGCGGGGCCTACCTCGCTTGATATGGTCGCCAACGCAGCTTTTGCTATAGGTATGGCAGTTGGTATGGCTGATACTGATCAAGAGTATTTAGCGTCTATCCCGCATAATTATGCTGAATATAATTTCTACCGCGCGGCACAAGATGGTATGGATGCGAAGGTCTTATGGCCGTTGAAAAATTTACATCTCCCAGAAGAAGTATCCTTAACCGATGTGTTACCTTTGATGCTGAAATACGCAAAAACTGGTCTTAAAAAACTTTCTGTTGATGATAGCGAAATTGAACTGTACTTGGGTGTGATAGAAAAACGTATTGCCAGTGGTATCACAGGTGCCAGGTGGCAAAGATATACCCATCGCTACTTAGAAGATAAGTACGATAAAGATAAGGCGTCGCGCATGTTGGTTGAGCTCTATATTGAAAATGCACGGTCTTGTGTGCCTGTCTCAGAGTGGGAAAAGATATGGCTGTAACCACTTTGGGTGACTTTAAAACTTTAAAAAACCCAACGGTTGAACACCTAAAGACAGCAGTAACGTCTTTTTTGAGCAGTTTGACTGGCCCAACAATTATTGACATAGACGGTGCTGACCAAAGCCGTACTCGCGTTATATCCACCTTAATACATGGTAATGAGCCGTCTGGCTTTTTTGCAGTGCATAAATGGTTGCTGGAGGGACACACCCCAGCGACCAACGTGCGCTTCATTATATCCTCTGTGTTGGCCGCCAAAGCAACGCCCACATTTAGTCACCGCCACATAGAAGATGAGGAAGACCTAAATAGGTGTTTCTCTAGTGAAGGAAGTAGCGTGGTGTATGACCGCGCAAGGGCAATGAAAACGATTATAGAAGATGTGTCGCCTGAATGTGTGATCGATCTGCATAATACATCTGGCTCTGGCCCGGGTTTTGCTGTGACTACAAAAAACGACGCAGCTCATAAGTATCTGGCGGCCTTTTTTGTCAAACGTATGATTATGACAGGTATTCGCTTAGGTGCGCTGATGGAGGTGGACTTTGGCTGCCCTATTATAACGATTGAATGTGGCGGTGCTAAAGATAGTAGCTCCGATGACATTGCTTATGAAGGCATTCGCGATATTTTGTCCGCGAGAGATTTAGATAGTGAAAATCAAACAGACGCAGTTGAAGTTTTAGATCACCCCATGCGGGTTGAGATATCTCCTAACATATCTTTGGCATACGGCACGGTAAAAGATGCAAATTGTGTTGTGACGATGCGAGCAGATATCGAAAGCTGCAATACTGGCGTGACGATTAAAGGCACTAAACTTGGTTGGGTTGCTGATCGCGACCTGACGGCTTTTAGTGTCGTTGATGAGACGGGCAGGGACGTCACCAGCACTATTTTAGGCATTGAGGGCGAAAGCATCATCACCCAGCAAGACCTGCGGATCTTTATGGCAACCACCCGTGCAGATATCGCGCATGAAGACTGTTTGTTTTATGTAGTGCCTGTCACTGCCTAGGTCTTTTATGCTGATCATAGGTGTTATAGTGGTGTTTCGAATCTAGCGAATCTCTGTCCTAAATCAGCATGAAATACACTATATCAACTAATGTAACACAGCCAGTAGCATATTATTTATCATCTTAAGTATATGAAATAACACGTATTTATAATTAAATACGTAATAGGTGTTGACGCATGCGCATAGGTGTATTACATAAGTAGCACACCGAGACGATAAAGCGCCTCAAACAATAAGAGCCATAAGGCCACAAACGAAGAGGCGAGACAGCGGGGATAAGATCCAGAACGGACGACCCGCTCGGTGTAAAGATTAAAGACAAGGCCCGAGACACGACAGCGAAGGCCCGCACTAAAAAGGGATAGACCAGAAAACTGGCACCCTACTACCCCGCAAGGGGGCTTCTAAATGAAGCACAAAAAGAGGCTTAAGGCCCGAGAACGAAGCGAGGAGAAGAAGAATGACTTTTAATTTAGCAGATAAGATGGAACAGGCGGCAGTGCGAATGTTATCGCGACTGTCGAGCGTTGTTACCAGCGACACATTGGGCGCCCGCGCTCAAGTGCGTTTTCATCTTTTATTCGCGTAACACAGTGGGAGAATTAGTATGACGCCGGAATGGAGCGAAGATCAGCCGATCTACCGGCAGTTGAAGGACAAAGTGGCACACGCCATTTTGGACGGAGCCCTTAAAGAAGGGGAAGCGTTGCCTTCAGTGCGTAGTGTAGCGGTTGATATGCAAATCAATCCGATCACAGCTTCCAAAGCATATCAGGAGTTGGTTATGGACGGTTTAGTTGAAAAGCGTCGCGGCTTGGGCATGTTTGTGCTCGATGGTGCGCGTGATCAGTTATTGAGCGGGGAGCGCGAGCGTTTCCTTACAGATGAATGGCCAAGAATTCTTGGCGCAATTGCGCGGTTAGGTTTGTCATTTGATGACTTACCAAAAACTGCCACCAAACAATAAGAAAAGGGACGAGACATGACTAATGTTGTAGAAGCACGTAACCTTTCAAAAAACTTCGGTGATTTTGTTGCGCTAGACAGTGCCAGCTTTGATATTCCGCTAGGTCGGATTGTTGGAGTTATCGGTGCGAACGGCGCGGGCAAAACAACTATGCTCAACGCTATTTTGGGCATTGCGTCTTATGACGGTGAGCTTAGTGTAATGGGGTTGAACCCAGCTAAGGAACGCGCCAAGTTGATGAATGATGTTTGCTTCATCTCTGATGTAGCAACGTTGCCTAAGTTCATGAAAGTAAGTGATGTTTTGGATTACGTCGAAAGTGTACATCCGAAATTTAGTCGCGAACGCGCCATGAGCTTTGTAAACAAAACATCCATTCCACTAGACAAAAAAGTGAAAGCACTTTCAAAAGGCATGACCACACAGCTTCATTTGGCTGTTGTTATGGCGATTGACGCGAAACTTTTGGTCTTGGATGAGCCGACACTCGGCCTAGACATCATCTTCCGTAAAAACTTCTATTCAGCTTTGCTTGAAGAGTATTTTGACGAAGAGCGTACCATCGTGATCACCACGCACCAAGTGGAAGAGATCGAACATATCTTAACAGATGTGATCTTTATAAAAGATGGTCGTATTGTTCTTGATACCGATATGGACAGCCTGGGTTCACAGTTCATCGAGTTGATGGTTGATCCAGGTAAAGAGGGCGAAGCCGATGCGCTTAACCCAATTTCCAAAGGTGCAGCCTTCGGTCAAAAAACATATGTTTATAAAAGTGTAGACCGTGAAACGCTAAAAGCACTTGGGGAGACCCGTCGTTTGGGCCTTGCTGATGTGTTCGTGGCAACCGTAGAAGGAGCAGAATAATGTTAAAAAATAATAGCTTCATAGCCCTTGTTAAAAGGGAAGTTCTTGAAAATCAGAACAGCTTTATCAAAGTGCCGGCCATTGTTTTAGGCATTGTCATTCTGTTGGTTATCGCTTTTGTGATGGGCCTTACACAGTTTGATTTCTTCCATGATTCAAATATGGAAGGCGTTAGTGATTTTGGCGATATGGTTGCTCTAGCATCCTCTGAAGCCACAAAAGAAGGCGTACCTTTCAACTTTGCAATCACCGCAGGGTATTGGGGTATCTCATATCTTCCTTTGATGATCCTACCGTTCATCGTGTTCTTTAGCTTGCTTGGTAGCTTGTATGAAGAACGTCGTGACCGCACGATCATGTTCTGGAAGTCTATGCCTATCTCTGACTGGCAAGAAGTTTTGGCTAAAATAGTAGCCTCAGCTGTTGTTGCTCCGATGTGTGTGCTTGCAGTGATCATCGTTGGTCAACTTATAGCAGCGGTTATCTTGAGCCTAACATCCCTTGTACAGGGCGGACCATTCTTCGTGATGTGGCCTCTTTGGACAATGTTCATCAGCTGGATCCATGTTTTCATAGTCTATATGGTTTACATCGCTTGGATATTACCTTTGCTTTCATGGTTGGTGCTAGCATCAGCCTACGCCCCACGCATGCCTTTCATGTACGGTGTATTACCACCAGTACTTGTCGCGGTTGTCCAAGGTGTATTCTTTGATAGCACAGCTTTCCTAGAGTGGATGGGCGAGCGTATGTCAGGTATCGGTATCATTAATGATATGGATGTTAATGTGAACCTCGACAAGGCCGGCAGCGTTGAGGGTATCCTAGATTTCTCAATCCTAGGCAATCTAATCGGTAATGTTCTCATGACCGGCGGTTTCTGGTTCGGCCTTGTGGTAGCAGGTGGCTTCTTGTACGGCGCAGTAGAGCTTCGTAAGCGCGCCATCTAAGGCGAGACTTAAAAAACAAATTAAAAAGGCTGGTAGCAATACCGGCCTTTTTTGGTTAGTAAGGGCTGAAATTAGATTAGAAAGCCGATCATGACCACTCAAACTCAAGACACACCCAAGACTATAGCGATTATCGGCGGAGGCCCAGCAGGGCTTATGGCGGCAGAGCGGCTTACGGGCAAGGGCATGAACGTGCAAGTGTTTGAGGCTATGCCCACACCAGGACGCAAGCTCCTTATGGCGGGCAAGTCTGGGCTAAACATTACCCACAGCGAAGACCTGGATAATTTTATAAGCCGCTACGGTAAGGC
>Ga0209344_10001668_pt1 | contig 27858 bp, 25 predicted proteins | sample Cruoilmetagenom6_FD_187293 | JGI IMG/M metagenome (GOLD analysis project Ga0209344, IMG submission 187293) | Oil polluted marine microbial communities from Coal Oil Point, Santa Barbara, California, USA - Santa Barbara Oil Seep Sample 6 (SPAdes)... | ecosystem: Environmental > Aquatic > Marine... | reverse complement strand
CTCTTTTCGATACTGGCGGGCACATATGCCAGCTTTTTCATCGACAGCGCCCCGGCCCCCACCATCATACTGATCCTAACCGCGCTCTTCATCGCGGCCTTCCTGCGCCGGATCTGGGTGACCCGGTGCGCAGCACGGCGTCTGGTCTGAACGCACTCCGGCGCTCAGCCTTGCATCTCGCGCATCAGGCGCGGTTTCTCGCCTGCGCCGTCCAGCGCGCGGGCCAGATCCGACATCGCATCCAGCGAATGACAGGCGTGAAAGCTGCCCACATGCGGCAGGATCGCCCGGATGCCCCCCGCCTTTGGCGCGAACCCGTCCCAGCGTAGCAGCGGGTTGAGCCAGATGAGCTTGCGGCACGATAGCGCCAGCCGTTCTGCTTCACGCGCCAGCAGCGTGGTATCGCCACGCTCCAGCCCGTCGGTGATCAGCAGCACCGCCGCCCCCTGCCCCAGCACACGGCGCGACCAGTCCCGATTGAACCGCGCCAGCGCATCTCCGATCCGTGTGCCGCCCTGCCAGTCGGGCGCATCCTGCCCGGCGGCCTCCAGCGCCAGATCGACATCCTTCAGATGCAGGGCGCGGGTCACGTTCGTCAGTTGCGTACCAAAGGTAAAGCCGTGCACATCGCCCCAGCCAGAATTTGGCGCCCAGACGAGAGCATGGAGGAAATGCATCATCATACGCGAATAGACCGACATCGAGCCTGAGATATCGCAAAGCACCACCAGGTTCGGGGGGCGCATGCGCGGCTTCTTGAAGGGGATCGCGTGCATTTCGCCCCCCCGCCGCATGGCGCGCCGCAGCATCTGCCGCGTGTCCGGCACCCGGCCCGCCGCGCTGGCGACAAAACGGCGGGTCATCAGCGGATCAATGGGCAGGCGCAATGTACGGATCGTACGGGCGGCCTGTACGATCTCGGCCGCGCTCATCTGTTCGAAATCCATCTGGCGGAGCTGCTCGTGTTGCGACCAGCTGAATGTCGCGTCAAGCTCGATCTCTTCGCGTTCCGGCGCCTGCGCGGGACGCCCCTGCGCTTCGCTCAGCGCTTCGGCGGCGCGGCGCTCGGCAGGCTCCGGCTTGGCCTCGTCCTCGCCGCCCATGGCCTGGACCAGCGGCAGCATCATCTTCATCATCCGCTCCAGATACTCCGGATCGCGCCAGAAGAAGGTAAAGACCTGATGAAAGGTCTGCAGATGTTCGGGCCGGGTGATCAGGCAGGCGCGCAGCGTGTGATAGAAATCCTGCCGCTTGGTAAAACCCGCCCGCTCGACCGCCTCGACGGCCACATGCACCTGTGCTGTCCCGACATTGACGCCTGCCCGGCGCAGGGCGCGGGCGAAATGCACGATATTTTGCGCCAGGCGGCCATGCGTTTCTGGCAGGCTCGCCCCCATATCAGGACGCGCGCGCCAGATCCGCGCGGGCACTGTCGAGGATGCGCGACGCCTCGGCCCCGGCGATTTTCGCGATGTCATCCTGATATTTCAGCACGGCCCCCAGCGTGTCCGACACCATCTCGGGCGACAGCGCCACCGCATCGAGCGCCACGAGACAGCGCGCCCAGTCCACGGTTTCGGCCACGCCGGGATTCTTGAACAGGTCCATCCCGCGAAGGCGCTGGACGAAGGCCACGATTTCGGCTGACAGAACGGCTTCGCATTCCGGCAGGCGGGCGGTCAGGATCTCAAGCTCGCGGGCATAGTCCGGATAATCGACCCAGTGATAGAGACAGCGGCGCTTCAGGGCATCATGCACCTCACGCGTCCGGTTCGAGGTCAGGATCACGATGGGCGGCTCGACGGCCTTGACCGTGCCCAGCTCGGGGATGGTGACCTGAAAATCCGACAGCGCCTCCAACAAGAACGCCTCGAAAGGTGCATCCGTGCGGTCAACCTCGTCGATCAGCAGCACGGGCGGGCCACTGGCATGCGGCTCCATCGCCTCCAGCAGCGGACGCCGAATAAGGTAGGCATCCGAAAAGAGCTCGGCCTGCAGCGCGCCACGATCTGCCCCGCCTGACGCCTCGGCGGTCCGGATGGCAATCATCTGGGCGGCAAAGTTCCATTCGTAGATCGCGGATGCCGCATCCAGCCCCTCGTAGCATTGCAGCCGGATCAGCCGCCGCCCCATCCCTGCTGCAATCGCCTTGGCGATCTCGGTCTTGCCGACACCGGCCTCGCCTTCGAGAAAGAGCGGTTTGCCCAGGCTGAGCCCCAGAAAGGCCACCGTGCCGAGATCGCGCCCGCAGATATAGTTCTGTGCCGCCAGAAGGCTGAGCGTCTCATCGATACTTTGGGGAACATCAGACATACAACACCGCAGCCTCCGCTAAAATCATTGGTGTTGACCGTAGCACAGCCGCGCGCACCTTCAACCTTGTGCCAGCACATCACGCAGAAACACGGTGGTAAAGATGTCTTGATGCACTCCACCGAGATTCTTGAACACGGTGATGTCATCACGCGACTGGCGCCCCTCTGCACTGCCTTGCACCAGTTGGAACAGATCGCCGCGAATATCCGACCATTTCAGCGCACCGGACGCGACCGGCAGCGCCAATTCGCCGATATTCTCCCATTCGCGGGACGAACAGGTGTAGAGCCGCCCGCGCCGCATGGCATCGTCATCGGCCTCGCGCATATGCGGCAGATAGGCCCCGATGAGGTCGAGATGCGCACCAGGTTTCAGCAGCGCGCCCCGCACCAGCGGCACGGTGGACATGGTTACGCAGCTGATCACATCCGCGCTGGCCACCGCACTGTCGAGATCCGGCGCAACCTCGGCTGCCAGCCCCTCGTCGCGCAGCGTGGCGGCCAATGCTTCGGCGCGCTCTGCGGTGCGATTCCAGATCCGCACTCGCGTGAGGCTGGGCCGCGCCGCGCGATGCGCCATCACCGCGTGCCACGCCAGCCCCCCGGCCCCCACCACCAGCAATTCACGTGGCGCGGGCGGTGCCAGAAGTGACGCACCGACGCCCGAGATCGCCGCAGTCTTGCGATACGTCATCGCCTCTCCGTCCGCGACCAGCACCGGCGCGCCGGTATCCACATCGAACGCTGCCACCGCGCCCAGAACGGTGCCCAGCGGCGGGTTGCGGTCGCGGTTTCCCGGGAACACGCCGACCATCTTGACCACGATCAAGGTGTCCGCCATCCAGCCCGGCAGCGTGACAAAGCGGTTGGCCGAGCCCGCCGGATCATCCTCTACATGCGTGACCGCCACCGGCATCCTGCCTTCGTGAAAGCGCGTCAGCGCCGGGATCAGCGCATCGTAAGGCAGGCGCGCGTGGACCTCATTGGCATCAATCATCTGCATGAGAAGTCTCCTTCCAAGGTTGGTTGCCCCCACCCTAGCGCGAGCGCTTCCGCCGCCAAGCGGAAATTCTGCTTTGATCACGCGGCCTGCTGTGGTCAGATTTGGACGTAATCAACTCTGATCCGGAGGCGCGCATCATGGACGCATCAAACCCTCAGGCCGACCCGCTGTTGCAACCCTTCCGGATCGGCCATCTGGAACTGCGCAACCGGATCATGAGCACCAGCCACGCCATCGGCTATGGCGAACAAGGCATGCCAGCGCAGCGATATCAGCTCTATCACGAGGAAAAGGCAAAGGGTGGCATCGGTCTGACGATGTTCGGCGGCTCCACCAACGTGTCGCGCGACAGTGCCAACACCTTTGACCAGCTGAATGCACGCAGCGATGACGTGATCCCCTATTTCCGCGAGTTTTCTGACCGGGTGCACCGGCATGGCAGCGCGATCATGTGCCAGTTGACCCATCTGGGGGGGCGCAGCGTCTGGCGCGGCGATAACTGGCTGCCCACCGTGTCGCCCTCGCGGTTTCGCGAACCACTGCATCGCGGCGTTTCCAAGGAAATGGAGCGCAGCGACATCACCCGCGTGATCGAGGATTTCGGCCAGGCGGCGCGGCGGTGTTACGAAGGCGGGCTGGACGGGTGCGAGTTGCATGTCACCGGGCATCTGATCGGCCAGTTCTGGTCGCCAGGCATCAACCGGCGCACGGATGATTTCGGCGGCAGCATCGAGAACCGCGCGCGGTTCGGGCTGATGGTGCTGGAGGAGATCCGCCGCCAGGTCGGCGCGCGGTTCCTGGTCGGGATCCGCATGGTCGTGGGCGAAGGCGACAATGGCCTCATGAGCGATGACGAATACCTGAAAATGGCGCGGCTGCATGAAAAATCCGGCCTGATCGATTTTTTCAATTTTGGCTACGGGCGCATCGACACCGAGATCGGGCTGGCCCAGTACATGCCGGGCATGGCACTGGGGCTGGCACCGCAACTGCGCCCGGTGGCGGCGTTCCGGCGGCACGTGGGGCTGCCGGTATTTCACGCGGCACGGATCAACGACATGGCCACCGCCCGGCATGCCGTCAGCGAGGGTCATGTGGATCTGGTGGGCATGACCCGCGCGCATATCGCCGATCCGCATATCGCGCGCAAACTGGGGATCGGGGCCGAGCCGCAGATCCGTCCCTGCGTCGGCGCCACCTATTGTTCGTGGCACGGCAGTTGCATCCACAATCCGGCAATCGGGCGCGAGGCCACGATCCCGCATTACCCCGAGCGCAGCGCCCACCCGCGCCGGGTGACGGTCGTGGGCGCGGGCCCCGGCGGGCTGGAGGCGGCGCGCCTGTGCGCCGAGCGCGGCCATGCTGTCACGTTGCTGGAGGCGGCGCCGAAGGCCGGTGGTCAGGTGCTGCTTGCTGCCGCGATGGACAAGCGCCGCGATCTGGCGGGCATCGTCGATTGGCGCGTGTCCGAGTTAGAGCGGCTGGGCGTGCAGATCCGCTATAACTGCTTTGCCGACGAAGAGACGATTGCTGCGACCGCCCCTGATACGGTGATCATCGCCACCGGCGGCGTGCCCGACCGGCTGGAGGACATCCCCGGCACCGATCTGGGCACGCCGCTATGGGAATCGCTGGAATCGCCGTCGCAGCTTGAGGGAGAGACGGTGTTATACGACGGTACCGGCACGGTTGCGGGCATCTCGGGGGCGCATACGCTGGCCTCGAAAGGCAACGGGCGTTTGATCTACGTCACCCCCGACAGCACCGCGGGCGCCGAGATGAGCCCGATAGAGCGCCCGTTGTCGATGCGCGCGCTCTATCGCGCCAAGGTGGAGTTGCGCCCCGACCTTTGCCTGCGCGCGGTGGAGCGCAAGGATAACCGGTTGCAACTGACGCTGGAGAACAGCTTTACCGGCGAGCCACAGATGATCGAATGCGATCAGTTGATCTATGAGCACGGCACGCTGCCGGTTGACGATCTCTATCACGCCTTGGCACCCGGCGCCCGCAATGGCGGGGTCATCGACCAACAGGCACTGCTGGAGGCGCAACCCCAGCCAAAGCGCGGCGGCGATGGTTATGACCTCTACCGGATTGGCGATGCGGTCTCGTCACGCGACATTCACGCGGCCATTCTGGAAGCAGCGCGGCTGTGTTCGCGGATGTAGATCGTTTGAACAGTCAGCCTGCGATCGTGGTTCGCGCCGCCCGCAGCCAATTGTCGAACAGTTCCGCCGCCAGCGCATCCTGCTGCCCGGCCCGCGTGGTGAAATCCGCGATCAGCCGATCCGGACAGTCCGGCCCTCCCATCGCCGCCAGATCATCGGTCACGCCCGGTATGGCGTACCAGTCCTGCAAGGTCGTAAGATCCACCTCGGGGTGGAACTGCACCGAAAACACGCCCCTTGGCCCCTGCAGCGTCTGATGCGCGCAAAGCGGGCTGCTCCAGCCTGCACGAAATCCAGGCGGCACGACACTCACCTCGGCGCTATGCCATTGAAAGACTTCGCGGCCGTCCTCGGCGCCTGCGCCCAATACCGCATCGCCGCCGGTGATCGGCAGCAAGCCCAATTCGCGCGAACGCGCAGCGCCGACCTGCCCGCCACAGGCCGCCGCCAGCAGTTGATGCCCGAAACAGATGCCGAAATATGGCTTACCGGCGTTCACCGCATCGGCGATAAAGGCAATCTCGGAGGTGAGCCATGGGTACGCCTGCGTCTCCCAGACCTGCATCGCCCCGCCCATCACCCAGAGCGCATCAAAGCTGTCCTGCGCGGGCCATTCGGTGACCTCCGGCGCGATAATCGCCGTTGTGCCAAGGCCATTTGCAGCAAACAGCCCACGAAAGCGCCCCGCATGAACGCCCTCATCGTGCTGAACGATCAGAACACGCATCGCCCGGCCCCACATGTCAGTGTCGCGGATAAATGGCGGGGCCGCGCTGACGGGCTCGCGGGCACCTGCACCCCGGTGACCAGCACATTGGTGGATCTGGCGTTTTCGTCGCGGATCAGGGGGGCAGTGGCCATGGATATGTCTCCGTTCATCCCGGAGCAGTCTGCGCCGGATTCGCGGGATTTGAAAAGAGGGGATGCGCGCCAGTATCCAGCCCTGTACCAGATGCGTTGAAAGACCACGTTAGCCCCCGAACGCAATATGGTTCGGGGTAGGCCAATGCCCTCGCAGAAATCTGCGGGTTTGGTTTCATTATCCTGGATGTCGCCTATGCGGATGGGGTGGATGGCTCCTGCATCAACCGGCGTCGCAATGCGCCATAGTGCAGTTGTCGTAAACTGCTTATGAGAGGAGCCACCCAATGCAAGTTACACCAATCGGCCTTGATTTGGCTAAGAACGTTTTTCAGGTCCACGGTATCGACGACCATGGCGAGGTTGCATTCAACCGCGCGCTGAGACGGTCGCAAGTCCTGGCTTTCTTTGGACGTCTTGAGCCATGTCTGGTTGGTATTGAAGCCTGTGGAACAAGTCACCACTGGGCACGTGAACTGATCAAACTGGGTCACAACGTCAAGCTGATCCCGCCGGCGTATGTGAAGCCCTACGTCAAACGGGGTAAATCGGATGCTGTTGATGCAGCGGCCATTTGTGAGGCAGTTACTCGGCCAACGATGCGATTTGTTGAGGTGAAAACACCTGAACAACAGGCAATACTCAGCGTTCATCGCACGCGCGACCTGATCGTGAGACAGCGCACACAGACCATCAATATGCTGCGGGCACAGTTGGCTGAGTTTGGGATCATCTTGCCTCAGGGCGTTTACCACGCGCTGCAATTTGCCAAGGTCTGCGTAAATGGCGAACCGCTGAATCTGCCAGCGGACGCCGAAGAGGTCGTCTTCGACCTTTGCGATCAACTGCTGTTCCTACATGCGAAGATCCTACGGCATTCGCGGCATATGACGCAGATCGCCAAGCGTGAGAAGCGCGTTGCCCTATTGCGCACGATACCCGGCGTCGGACCGATAACAGCATCGGCAATCGTTGCAACGGTCGGCAGCGGCAAGCAGTTCAACAACGGCCGAGAGTTTGCCGCGTGGTTGGGGCTGACACCGCTCAATAGATCAAGTGGCGGAAAGGAGCGCCTCGGTCACATCTCGAAGATGGGCGATCAATACATACGCCGATTGTTGGTCTTGGGTATGACGTCTCGCATCCGGTCCATAAGGTTGCAGCCAGAGAAGTTCGATCCGTGGTTTGCAGACATCCTATCGCGCAAGCCAAGCAGAGTGGCAGCCGTCGCCATGGCCAACAAAACCGCCCGTATGATCTGGGCCGTGCTGACCTGCAATGAACCATACAAGGTGAGGACCGTTTGAACCCACCGACGTAAAAACAGGAGTTTGCAAGACCAATGAAGTGATGGAACTTTGTCAGCCCAAAAACCAAGACGCCCCGTGCTTTGTCCTGAACGCTTGCTGTTCGATGTGCGGAATGGGACTTGGTTGGTGGAAACCATCAGGGCCAGCGGCCATGTGCGTCGCGTTAACAGGCCGAACACAAGACTGCTTCTGACAAAACGCCAGCACAAATAGGACTTGCAAAAAAGGAGCCATCCACACAGGACTTAGCGCCATTTCGCGGCACCTGTGCTAATGGCCGCTTCCGTAAAGTGTGCCAAAAACGATGGTTTTTTTCAGTCCAGAAACGCATGAATTCTGGCTGCGCTTGCCGCTTGATTGGCCGTGCGAAGGCGACAGTTGGGTCGAAGGCCAAGTTACAGGCAGACCTTGATGGCATCTGCGTCGCTCGTCAGAAATGGCTGGAGGAACGCAGGGCAGGCCTTGTCAGGAAATCGCCTTAGCCCCGATCTCTCTCAGATCGGGGCTAAGGCATGGACTTTGGGCAGTGACAAGCTCAGTCGACTTTCTTGCGCCGCTTCAGAAAGCCGAGGCCGAGCAATCCCGACAGCATGAGCGGCAAACCTGCGGGCAGAGGCACAGGTGTGAGGGGTGGCGGTAAATCCGTCACCTCAACGAGACCGTTCAAAGTTTCGCCTGCATCACCGCTAACTTCGCCTGCAAATAGAAAGAGTGAGGAACCAATCGGGATTGTGGGAGCAAAGACAGCGGTTAGGCTGCCACCATCTCCGAGTGTGAGGCTACCGGTTCCGAAAAAGATGCCGTCGATATCACCCAAAGTGGCCCATCCCTCATCAACGGATGTGGCGGATGATGCTCCATTAAACGGCCCGCCCGACGTGGATGTCGGCGCTCCACCGCCCCTAACACTTCCTGCGCTATACAAAAAGCTCGTTGCAAAAATCCTGTCTGCAGATGTCGACAATAATCCATCACGATCAAGAAAAATCGCATCAAGGTCAAAGCCGGAATAAATCCCTGTGGAGCCGCCTACCCCGGAGTTGGAATCGTTCACAGTGATTGCACCAATTTCTGTAAGACCTAAGCCAGTTAGGTCGGCGCGATACATTCTTGTGGCGTCTGCCGTTCCGCTCGTGTCAATACCTTCATCAGTAAAGACGGGTGTGACAGTTGCCGCAAGTGCAGCAGATGACATTGCGACAATAGTTGCGAGCGTTAGTCCGCCAAAAAGTTTTTTTTCCATAACCACTTCCCCCAAGGTTTGCGAGCAAGACCCGATTTGGACACTCCAAAAATATTAGGAAAAGCGTAACGGAGGTCTGCAACAAAAGCCAGACTTATGTTGACGTTGCGTCATCTAAGTGCCGCTTTCGGCAGAAGCCTATGAATGAAGGCGGTGCCGGAGATTTGAGAGGCGGGCCGCAGTGCGTCAGCCAAAGATCACGGAATTCGGCATCCATCACTCGAGTGTCGCAGCGGTTGCGGGCCGTCACGAAGAAGCCAGGCATCTGGGCAAAAAAAACTGGCCAATATTTGTTCGAAAAAAACGCTCCTTTTTGTAACAACTACAAAAAAAGAACAATTTCAGCTGCCAGAAACCCCGTTCAAAACCCAAGAAGTTGTTGAAAGTTTTGGCCTCACTGGTGACACGGCCATTCGTACACAATGCAGCATCGGTCAAAGTGGGACCGAAGCGGACGTTCGCCCTCTTGAAGATCGCGACCATCAAAACATCTGTTAAGGGGATGCGCGCCAGCGGAACCTGCCCTGCCCGATTTTCAGAGCGACGCGGCAGCCCGGCTGGCCTGATCGTACTGCCCGGACAACGCGCGCAGTTTGCTGGCAAATTCGCGCAGATCCGGCCCCGACATATCGGAGGCAGGCAATCCTTCCAGCAGGCACTGGCGGCGCACGTCGCGGTAGGCTTCGCACAGCGTGCTTCCCACGTCAGAGGTTCGGTAGAACACCTCTTTGCCGCGCTTTTCCGACACCAGAAAGCCCGCCTTGAGAAGTTTGCGCAGCGCGTAGTTGACGGTGTGGCTGTCCTCGATATTCAGCAGGAAACAGATGTCCGACAGACGCTTGTCACGGCCGCGATGATTGACGTTGTGCAGGATCAGGATATCGAGCGGGCTGAGATCGGCCTGCCCCGCCGCGGCCATGCAGCGCGTCATCCACCGCGAGAAGGCATTGAACACGATGATCAGGCCGAATTCCAGCTCGGATAGCTCCCACCCCTCGCCCTCTGCCAGATGTCGGGAAGAGACGATTCGGCGTTTCTCCGGGTGGCTATCAGCACTGTTCTCGGTCATCCTCGGCCCCTCTGTGCGATAAAACGCATACGTTTTGACGGTGTTTTGTCACAATATACTTCAGAAATCAACGCGGATTCGTGGCCATCCTGTGCATCCCTGCACGTCAGATTTCAAGAATTACATTTTGAATCAGGTGCATACAGAGATCATTCCCCGGCTACAGTTTTACATTGACATAATACATACAAATCGCAAACATAATGCCAACAAAAGCAACCATAAACTTCAGGGAGATCAACGATGTTCGTATCACGTTACTTTGGCGGCGCGATTGCCGCGCTGGCCGGGCTTGCCGTTGCCGCACAGGCCGACACATGGGATATGCCGACCCCTTATCCGGACGCGACATTCCACACCGCAAACATCCATCAGTTCGCCAAGGACGTGGCGGAGGCGACGGATGGCGCGCTCGAAATCAAGGTGCATTCCGCCGGGTCGCTGTTCAAGCACCCCGAGATCAGCAAGGCCGTGCGCAGCGGTCAGGTGCCCATCGGCGAGTTTTTCCTGTCGCTGCTGGCCAATGACAATCCGGTGTTCGGTGCCGATTCACTGCCTTTCCTGGCGACCAGCTACGACGATGCCGAGCGTCTGTGGGCGGCGCAAAAGAGTGTTATCGACGGGCTGCTGGATGCGCAGGGCCTGATGGTGCTTTACGCCGTGCCATGGCCGCCGCAGGGCCTTTACACCACCAAGCAGATCGATTCAGTGGCGGACCTGGCGGGGCTGAAATTCCGCACCTATAACGCCACGCTCGAAGAATTCGCCAACCTTGCGGGCGCCGCGCCGACACAGGTCGAAGTGCCGGACATCCCGCAGGCCTTCTCGACCGGACGGGTCGAGGCGATGATCACCTCACCTTCCACCGGCGCCAACTCGAAGGCGTGGGATTTCCTGAGCCATTACACCGACATTCAGGCCTGGCTGCCCAAGAACATCATCGTGGTGAACAAGCGGTCCTTCCGCCGCCTTGACGAGGCCACCCAGAACGCGGTTCTCAAAGCGGCAGCGGCGGCAGAAGCCCGCGGCCTGGAAATGAGCAAGAAGGAGACCGATGAAAAGGTCGCTATCCTGCGTGAGAACGGCATCACGGTGGTCGAACCTTCGGAAGAGTTGATGAGCGGGCTGCGCGAGATTGGCGCACAGATGCTGGAGAACTGGAAGGCCGAAGCCGGCGACGAAGGAGCCGCGCTGCTGGACGCCTACCAGAAGTAACCGAGAGACTGCGGCCGGGCGAATAATCGCCCGGCCTTTTTCATCGACCAGGGGGGACGGTCATGCGGCGCAGTCTTGATTTCATCTACAATACCGCGGGCGCGCTTGCCGCCTTCTTCATCGTCGCGATCGTCGCGCTGGTCTTTGCGCAGGTCTGTCTGAACCTTGCGGACAAGGTCTCGGCCGCGATCACCGGTCAGGCAATTGGCCTGACAATCCCGTCTTACTCTGATTTCACCGGCTTTTTCCTCGCCGCTGCGACCTTTCTCGCCCTGGCCTATTGCCTGCGGGCGGGTGGCCATATCCGGGTGACGCTGTTGCTGGGGCAGTTGCCCAAACGGGCGCAGCGCGGCTTCGAAATGCTGGTGACGGCCATTGCGCTGGCGATGACCGGTTACGCGACCTGGTACATGGGCCTTCTGGTCGCGGAGTCGCTGGAATACGGCGATCGCAGTTCCGGCATGGTGTCGATCCCGATCTGGATACCGCAACTGCCTGTGGCGCTCGGCCTTGGCATCCTTACCCTCGCGCTGATCGATGAACTGGTCAGCCTCGCGCGCGGCGCCCCTGCCTCTTGGGATGGCAAGGGCGAAAACCTGCTGAGCGAATAGGAGAACGCCGATGTCCATCGCCATCCTTTCCCTCATCCTGCTGGTTTTGCTCTTTGCCTTTCTGGGGGCCGGGCTTTGGGTCGCCTTCGCGCTGCTGGGCGTCGGCATCGCCGCGATGGCGCTCTTTACCGACGCGCCGCTGGGGCTGGTCATGGCCACGACCATGTGGGGCCATTCCAACAGTTGGGCACTGGCCGCGCTGCCGCTGTTCATCTGGATGGGAGAGATCCTGTTTCGCTCGCGCCTGAGCGAGGACATGTTCGCAGGTCTCAGCCCCTGGATGAACCGCTTGCCGGGGCAGTTGTTGCACGTCAACATCTTTGCCTGCGGGATATTTGCCGCGGTCTCCGGCTCCTCCGCCGCCACTGCCGCCACAATCGGCAAGCTGTCGATCCCCGAACTCAGCGCGCGCGGCTATCCCGAGAAACTGGTGATCGGCACGCTGGCCGGGTCGGCCACGCTGGGCCTGCTCATTCCGCCGTCGATCATCCTGATCGTCTATGGCGTGGCAACCGAACAATCCATCGCCCGCCTGTTTGTGGCAGGCGTGCTGCCCGGCGTGCTGCTGGTCACGCTCTTTGTCGGCTATGTGATCGTCTGGGCGCTGCTCAACCGAGCGTCGCTGCCGGTCGAGGACATGCGCGTGGGTTTTCGCGAAAAGCTGCACCGGGCGCGCCGCCTACTGCCGGTGATGGGGCTGATCGCGGGGGTCATCGGGTCGATCTATGCCGGGATCGCCTCGCCCACCGATGCCGCCGCCGTTGGCGTCGTATTGGCGCTCGTCCTGTCGTGGAGCACCGGCACGCTGACGCGCAAGAGCTTCGTCCACGGGCTGATGGGGGCGACCGTGACGTCGTGCATGATCGCCTTCATTCTGGCCGGCGCGTCATTTCTGACGGTCGCCATGGGGTTCACGGGGATTCCACGGGTTCTGGCGGAATGGATCGGCGGCATGGGCCTGTCGACCTTTACACTGCTGGCCGCGCTCACGCTCTTCTTTGTCGTTCTGGGCTGCTTCCTCGATGGTATTTCCGTGGTCGTGCTGACCGCATCGGTGATCATGCCGATGGTGCTGGAGGCGGGTATCGATCCGCTGTGGTTCGGCATCTTTCTAGTGATCGTGGTCGAGATGAGCCAGATTACCCCGCCGGTTGGCTTCAACCTCTTTGTCCTTCAATCACTGACCGGGCGGGACATCCTGACCGTGGCCCGTGCGGCGCTGCCGTTCTTCTTCCTGATGGTGCTGGCGCTGGCAATCATCGTCGTTTTCCCCGCAATTGTGACCTACCTTCCGGAGCAGATGTGACCCAGCCCCTGTCCGATCCCATGCCGCAAATCGTCACTGCGGGTGTTGATGGAATGCTGGTGCGGTTCGCCGACCGGCTGAGCGAGCCCGCCAACCGCGCCGCGCTGGCATTCCGGGCCACCGTGGAAAGCCTTGGCTGGGACGGGGTCGAGGAAACGTCCTCTACCCTCGTTTCGACCTTTCTGCGCTTCGATCCATTGCATTTGTCCCATGACGATCTGCGCGCACAGTTGGCGACCCTGCTGAAATCCCAAGACTGGTATGCCGTAGATCTGCCCCAAGGCCGGCGGTTGTGGCGCATTCCGGCGGTCTTTGGCACCGACATGGCGCCGCAACTGGAACAGGCGGCACAGGCTGCAGGCATGACCGAAAGCGAGGCGATCGCCTCCCTGACCCGGGCGCGCGTGCGGGTCCAGTCCATCGGCTTTGCCCCCGGACAGCCCTATCTGGGCGAGTTGCCGGAGGCCTGGGACATCTCGCGCCAGAGCACGATCACGCCGCGCGTGCCAGCCGGTGCGGTGGCCGTCGCGATACGGCAGTTCGTGGTGTTTTCACGCCCTTCCCCCACCGGGTGGCTGCATGTTGCGCAGATCGCGGCACAGCTATTCCGGCCCGAGGCCGATACACCCTTTCTGCTGCGCCCCGGCGACGACGTGCAATTCATCGCGACCGAGCCCGGCGCGCTGGAACAGATGCGCAGCGACCCACAGGGCGGCGCTACGTCAGAGGCAATCGAATGACCCGCATGTTGACCATTCACCGCGCCGGGCCGGGCATGACGGTGCAGGATGCAGGCCGCCCCGGCTGGCTCGATTTCGGCCTGTCGCGCGGCGGGGCCGCCGACATGCTGGCGCTGGCCGAGGGCGCGGCGCTGCTGGGCGAAAAGGGCACGCATACGGCCATTGAAATGGCCGCGATGGGCGGAGAGTTCGAAGCGTCAGAGGATATGCGCATCGCGCTGACCGGTGCACCGATGAAGGCCAGCATCGCTGGCACAAGCTTGGCCTGGAATGCCAGCCACCTTCTGCCCGCGGGCGCGCGGCTGAGCATCGGCGCGGCGCAGACCGGCAATTACGGGTATCTGCATGTCGGTGGCGGCATCGACACGCCCGAGCACCTGGGCGCGCGCTCGGCCCATATTGCAGCAGGCGTCGGTGCGGCACTGGACTCCGACACCGTTCTGAAGATCGGCCCTGACCGGGGTGGTGCCACGGGTATGACGCTGGATGTGGAGGACCGCTTTGGCGGTGGCGAGATCCGCATCGTCGCCAGTTTTCAGACCAAGCTCTTTGCCCAAGAGGAACTGACCCGACTGGAGGCCACCGAGCTGCGCCGCGACCCGCGCGGCAACCGCATGGGCATCCGGCTGGAACCTGACGGTGACGGCTTTCACGCGGAAAGCGGGCGTACTGTCGTATCAGAGGTGGTCATGCCCGGCGATATCCAGGTCACCGGCGATGGCACGCCCTTCGTGCTGATGACCGAGTGCCAGACCACGGGCGGCTATCCGCGTATCGGCACGGTTCTGCCCTGCGATCTGCGCCGCGTGGCACAGGCAGCCCCCGGCGCGCGGCTACGGTTCCGCTTTGTCACGCTGGCGGAAGCCGTCGAGCTGGAGCGCGCGGATCGCAAGATGCTGGCAACGCTGCCGCAGCGTCTGCGCGCGCTGATACGCGACCCGCACATGATGACCGACCTGCTGTCCTACCAACTGATCAGCGGTGTCGTCAGTGGCACCGAAGACGACCCATAAAACACCCTCTGGAACGACCACGAAGGAGACCACAAATGACCAGATCTGTCGACCTGAACGCCGATATGGGCGAAGGCTATGGCGCGTGGGACATCGGCGACGATGCCGCACTGCTGAAGATCGTCACCTCGGCCAACATCGCCTGCGGCATGCATGCGGGCGACTGGAATGTGATGGCGCGCACCATGGCGGCCGCGGTGCAGAACGGTGTCGGGATCGGCGCGCATCCCGGCTTTCCCGATCTGCACGGGTTCGGCCGCAACCGCATGAATCTGCCGCTGCCGTCGCTGCAAAACCTGGTACGCTATCAGGTTGGTGCAGCGCAGGCGATGGCGCGCGCAGCGGGCGGCGCGGTGCGTCATCTAAAACTGCACGGCGCGCTGGCCAACATGACGTCCGAGGATGACGCAATGGCGCGGGCCTGCTACGAAGCGGCGCTGTCGGTGGCGCCGGATATCATCATCATGGTGCTTGCAGGCACCGCGCAACAGCGCGCGGCGACCGAACTGGGCTGTGGCATGGCCTGCGAGATTTTCGCGGATCGCGCCTATAACGACGATGCAACGCTGGTGGACCGTTCCCTGCCCGGCGCGGTGATCCACGACCCTGACGTGGCAGGCCCGCGCATAGCCGAGATGGTCCGTGAAGGAGCGATCATCACAGCCAGCGGCAAACGCATCGAGACGCGCATCGACACGATCTGCCTGCATGGCGACACGCCCACCGCAGTGAAGATCGCAGGCGAAGTGCGCCGCGCGCTGGAAGGTAACGGCGTGACGCTGGCGCAGTTCTCGGGCGCACCGGGGGGATATGCGCCCTATTCTGCCTAATTCGGGGGCGCGGGTTCGGGCGGCAACAGCGAACAGCCGTCCAGCGCCTCCCCCTTGGCCAGGGCCGCTTCGCATGCCTTGGCTTTTCGGGCCGCGTGGATCTTCTGCATGCTGCCTTTGCGCGCGGCGCAGACATCGCATTCGGGCCTGTCAGGAATGGTCCCCTGCCCGCCCACCGGCTCTGCAAGCACGAGCAACGCCGCCAGTAAAAACCCCATCATCGCGCCTCCGATCCGACATCAATCCGGTCATGGCGCAGCGGTTCGTCCATCTCGACCACCGTGCCCAATTCTCGCGCGTAGCGATGCCCGGCATAGACCGCCGAGGCGATGATCGCTGGCGCCTCGCAATCTCCGATACGGTGCAAGGTGAATGGCAGCCCTTCGGCCCCTGCCCCCGCCCGCAGGTCGTGAAAGAGAGTATCGACTGGCCTGCGCGCGGTCACCATCACCACGTGGCGAGCGGGCAGCCTGCGTTCGGCACCGGTATAGGCGCAGGCCAGTTGCACCTCTTGCCCGTCGAAACCAGCGATGACATGCGCCGTTTCGATCCCGATCCCGAGGGTCATCATGTGGGTGCGAATGCGCCACCGCTCGGACGTGTTCGCAGCCCAGCGCGACACGCTGTCAGACGGCGTGCAATAGGTCACGTCCAGCCCCGCCTGATGCAGCCTCTCGGCGATGACGCCGCCCATGTAATAGCCGTCGCCGTCATAAACCAGTGTCGGCCCGTCCGGCAGGGTGCCCTCCATGATATCGTCGGGCGTCAGCACCCGGGTGGCCGCGTCCCCCGTGGCAATCTGATGGAACACCTCGTCATCGAACATCTCCTTGCGCCAGCGCGCGCCCGTGGCGATAGCCACATGATCGGCTTCAACCGCCATCACATCGGCCACGCCCATCACGCTTTCGCGGAAGATATCCACGTTAGGCATGACTAGCAGTTGCTGTTCGCGGTAGTCGCGCACGCGGATATACTCGGACATCCCCGGCAGCGCCGCTTCGCGCGTCACCCGCCCACCGATCTCGCGGCCGGCCTCGGCCAGCATCACCTCGTAGCCACGCTGGCCCAGTGCGCGCGCGGCTTCCAGCCCCGCGGGGCCGGCGCCGACCACCAGCACCCGGCCCTCGGTCGGCTTCTCGGCGATGATCTCAGGGTGCCAGCCGCGTCGCCATTCCTCGCCCATTGTCGGATTCTGGGTGCAACGGATCGGTGCGCTCAGACTGTCACCGGCATAGCAAATGTTGCAGCCGATGCATTCGCGGATGTCCTCCGGGCGGCCCTCTTCGATCTTGCGTGGCAGGAACGGGTCCGCGATGGACGGGCGCGCCGCGCCGATAAAGTCGGTGACGCCACGCCGGATTTGGGACACCATCGTATCAGGCGAGGTAAAACGGCCCACCGTCACCACAGGCTTGTCCGTGACGGACTTTACCCATGACATGTAGGGTTCCAGCGGAGCCTCCTTGACGAAGCGCGAGACGCCCATTTCCAGGGAATAATCAGCGATATTGATGTCCCACAGGTCCGGCAATCCCTGCAGCATCTGGAACATGTCGCGGCGCTCGCCCTCGATCGGCACGCCGTCCTCGCCGATTTCTTCGTCAGCGGAAAACCGGACGGCGACGGCGCAGGTATCGCCCACCGCGTCCTTGGTTTCCTCGATCAGTTCGCGCACGAGGCGCACCCGGTTTTCCAGTGATCCGCCATATTCATCGCTGCGCGTATTCATGCGTGGGTTGAGAAAATTCGACAGCATGTAGCCGTGGGTTGCATAGACATAGACGATATCGAAGCCCGCATCGCGCGCCCGGATCGCGGCGCGTTTGTGCCAGTGGCGAAATGTGCGGATATCGTCCTTGTCCATGGCGCGGCACTGGAAAGGATGTCCGGCGGTATTGGGCACGCTGGCCAGATCCATCGGCGGCAGGCGGCTCATCATGTTGGGTGACCGCGCGCCGCCATACCAAAGCTCTGCCCCGGCCAGCGATCCGTGCGCGTGGACCGCATCGGTCATCAGCCGGTGCGCGCGCACATCGCTGTCGTCCCAGAGAGAGGCATAGGCATGCGGCAGATCATCCGACGTGGGGTGGATGGAATTGTATTCGGTGCAGACCACCCCCCAGCCGCCTTCGGCCTTGACCCCGCGCATCCCCGCCAGCGTGCGCGGGCGCAAGAACCCCATGCCGGTACAATGGGGCACCTGATAGAACCGGTTGGGCGCGGTCACCGGCCCAATCTGCATCGGCTCGAACAGGATGTCGTACCTTGCGTCTCTGCTCATGTGGTTCACTCCATTTGCGGCGGATGTTCAATCAATGCCCGTCTTGCTCGCACCCTCACTGTCAAAGCTCGGCATGGCGATATGGCGGGGAAAGACCGACGCCAGATAGGCCCGTATCTGTGCCTTGGCCTGTGGGCGGCTGAAATGCTCGGGATACATCAAGATATTGAGGCAGATTCCGTCATAGAGCCCTTCGAGCGTGTAGGCGATCTGCTGTGCGGGCGGTCCGGTGTGGTCGCCCTCGCCGATGATCTCTGCGCAGAGCGCCCTAGACACGCCCAGCCGCTCATCGTCGATCTGGTCCGCCAGATCGCGATACCGCGCCCGCCGCCCGGCCTCGCCGTAAAAGGCGTACCAGACGGCCAGTTTCTTGCGCGTGCAGATCCGCGGGTGAAAATGCGCATCAACGATGGCGAGCAGTTTTTCGGGCGCGCCCAGTCCGGCGTCACGGTAGGATTTCATCCAGTGGTCGTGATGCTCGCGGGCCAGATACATCAGCGTTTCTTCCAGCAGGTTCTGCTTGCTCTGGAAATGAAAGTTGACGATCCCGATCGACAGTCCGGCAAACTCGGTCACGGTGGACATGGTGGTACCGGCGATGCCGTGTTTGGCAATCGAATTGATGGTCGCATCGATCAACTGCTGGCGCCGCACCTCCTTGGAGGCAGTGCGCCGGGACGCCGGTGCCTTGCGGTCTGCGCTGGAGGGCTTGGTCGTCGGCATGGCAATATCGTCCTCGGAGTGGTGGTCCCGGCTCTTGGTCGGCGGCGGGTTGGCGGTGTCCGGGCGCGTCAGTCGCCTTGCAGGATCACAACGGACTCGGGCGACCATGACAGCCAGACCTGCGCACCGATGCCCTGCTCGCGCGCTTCGCGCCCGCCACGCGATTGATTGGGCGTGGAGACGGCAATCGGTGTCTCCTTGCCCTCGATCGCGACGTGGAAATGGCTGCGTTCGCCCAGATAGGCGGCTTCGCAGACCTTTCCTGCCACCGCATGCGCCGTATCGGGTTTTTCCGGCGTCAGTGAAAACTTCTCGGGGCGCAGCGCGACCTGGACAGGGGCGCCGTCGGGCTGGGTTATATTCTCGATCGGCATGGGGAAGGTCCCCAGCCCCTCGGCCTCAATCGCAGCACTGGCGGCACCGTTGCGGCGGACCGTTGCGGGAAAGAAGTTCATGTTCCCGATAAAGCTGGCGACCGCGCGGGTCTTTGGCGACTCGTAGAGCCCTTCAGGCGTGTCCACCTGCAGCACCTTGCCCCCGGCCATCACAGCGATCCGGTCCGACAGGGTCAGCGCCTCTTCCTGGTCGTGGGTGACAAAGACGAAGGTGATACCGACCTGCCGTTGCAGCGCGCGCAGTTCCAGCTGCATCTGTTCGCGCAACTGCTTGTCCAGCGCGCCCAGCGGTTCATCCAGCAGCAGAACCTTGGGCCGCAGGATCAGCGCCCGCGCCAGCGCGATCCGCTGCCGCTGCCCGCCCGACAACTGCGTCGCCTTGCGGTCGCCGTAGCCGGGCAGCTTGATCAGCTCCAGCATCTCATCGACCATTTCGCGGCGCTTGGCGCGCGGCAGTTTCTTTTTGCGCAAGCCGTAGGCGATGTTGTCCGCAACGCTGAGATGCGGAAAGATCGCGTAGCTTTGGAACACCATGTTCACCGGGCGGTGATGCGGCGGCACGTCCGACATCGGCTGCCCGTCGATATAGATCTCGCCCTTGGTCGTCGATTCAAACCCAGCCAACATGCGCAACAGCGTGGTCTTGCCGCAGCCCGATGCCCCCAGAAGCGAGAAGAATTCCCCCTTCCCGATATCAATCGATATCTCGTCGACCGCCTGAAACGCGCCGAAGAACTTGCTCACGCGGTCGATCGAGATGAATGCGTCTGCATGGGTCATGTGCCGGGCGCCCTTTATTGTTCAGATTCAAGACCCCGCCGCCCAAAATACTGGGCGACGAAGACCACGAAAAACGAAACGAAGAGGATCAGCGCAGACAGCGCCAGGATCGACGGAAATTCCTGGGGAAAGCGGAGCTGCCCCCAGATATACATCGGCAGCGTCGGGTCGGTGCCGGTCAGAAAGAACGCCATGATGAATTCATCGAACGAGATGGTGAAGGACAACAACAAGCTGGCCACGATGCCGGGAAACACCATCGGCATCGTCACACGCCAGAAGGTCCACCAACCGTTTTCGCCCAGATCGGCCGACGCCTCCTCCATGGATTTGTCGAACCCTTCGAACCGCGGCAGCAATGTTGCCACCGCGAAAGGCAGGCAGACGATCAGGTGGCCCAGCGTCACGGTAAACAGCGACAGCGGCACTCCCAGCCGACTCATCAGGATCAACAGCGCCACACCAAAGATGATCCCCGGTATGACCAGCGGCATCATGATGAACGTCACCAACACGTTCTTGCCCGGCAGCCGATAGCGGGTGATCGCGCGCGCCGCGATAACGCCGAGAATGGTCGAAATCACGGCCACCGCCGCGCCCACCTTGACGCTGTTCCATAGCGCGTTCCACACCGGCTCGCGGCTCCATAATTCGACATACCACTTGGTTGTCAGACCGGTCAGCGGAAACTTTACATAGACCGAGTCATTGAAGCTGAAGAGCGGGATGAAGAGCACCGGCAGATACAGAACCACGAGAAAAAGGATCGCGTAGATCTGCAACGGTCGGTTGGGGCGTTTGATATACGAAAGATCGCTCATGCAATTTTCTCCCTCGCGAGGCGGGTGATGAACAAGAACACCAGCGCAATCAAAGAAATCCACATCATCAGGACCATCGACAGCGTGGCCCCCATCGGCCAGTTGTTCACCGGACCGAATTGCAACTGGATGAAATTGCCGATCATCGCGCCATCCGGCCCGCCCAGCAATGCCGGCGTGATATAGTCACCCGTGGTGGGGATGAAGATCAGGAAACACGCCGCGATCACGCCGGGCAGCGATAGCGGCAATGTGATCCGCATGAACCGCGCCACCGGCCCGTCGCCCAGATCGGTGGCCGCCTCCAGCAGCGACTTGTCGATCTTTTCAAGGCTGACATAGAGCGGCAGGATCGCGAAAGCCGCCCAGGCATGGGCCAGCGTGATGATCACCGCCTCCTGGCTGTACAGGAGGAATTCCAGCGGTGCTTCGATCAGTCCAACAGCCATCAGGCCGGAATTGATCACCCCCTCATAGCCCAGAATCACCTTCCAAGCGAAAACCCGCAAAAGGTAGCTGGTCCAGAACGGCAGTGTCATCAGGATGATCCACATCATCTTGTTTCGATGGACGTGGAAGGCGACGAAATAGGCCATCGGGTAGCACAGGATAACCGTGGCAACCGTGGCAATGCCCGAGATCCAGAACGACCGGCTGAGCAATGCGCCATAGATCGGTTCGTTCCATGTCCGCGCGTAGTTTGCCATCGTCAGTGTCGTGTCGAAATCGAAGCCCTGACGGGTCCAGAGGCTCATCGTGACGAGGATGAAAAACGGGGCGATGATGCCGACGCCCATAACCAGCAATGTCGGCGTCATCAGCAGAAAACCACGCAGGTTCTCGTGGCGGTGAAGCAGCCCGCTCAGCCCGCCCCGGCCAGGACTGCGCTGCGCTTTCGTGCTGGAACTCGACGTTTCTGTCATCCGGCCCTACCAATTCTGGAACATCTGAAAAGGCCCGCAAACTTGGGGTTCGCGGGCCTGGCAGCGCGGTGTTCAGAAACCGGCCTTGATCTGTTCGAACGTCTCGTTCATCTTCGTTTCCCACTCTTGGGTCTGCGGCACCTGGAAATGGCCCGCAGACAAGACTTCGGAGGGGGTCTTGCTCAGCCCAAGGCTGTCCAGCTTGGCCGCGTCAAACGCATCGAACGCCTTGATATTGGAGTGACCGTAACCATAATCGTTGATCATGAAATGCCCGGTCTCGACACTCAGCAGGCTGTCGATGATCTCATACGCCTTGTCGACCTTGGGCGCGTCCTTGTGAATCATCAGGCCACAGACCCAGGTCAGCGCGCCTTCCTTCGGCTTGGCAAACTTGACCGGCACGCCTTCGGCCTGCAACTGCACCGCAGAGCTTGCCCAGGTCATCGACGCGACCATCTCTCCTGAGGACAGCGCCTGCTCCAGCGTTGTGTTGTCGTCGGTATAGGTCCGCATCAGCGGGCGCTGTTCGCGCATCACTGCGGCGATCTTCTCGAACGCCTCGGGCGTGTCGATATCCTTGAAATCGACCCCCGCCTTGATCGCCCCGACCCACCATGCGTCAGCCCCCGAGCCGAGCGAGCCGAGCTTGCCCGAATATTTCGGGTCCCACAGGATATCCCAGCTCTCTTCCTTGCCCTCCAGATCGACAAGGTCGGTCCGGTAGGTGATCGAGGTCTGGCCCCAGTCGAAGGGCGCCATCCAGATCGAACCGCCTTCGGCATCGTTGCCCTCAAGGTCGACCAGCGCCGGAATGACATCGGGCCAGTTGCCCAGACGCGACGGGTCGATCGGCTGGAACAGTCCGGTCGCGACCCAGCGCGGCATCGCCTGATTGCACGGGTGTGACACGTCCACTACGAACCCGCCGCGCATCTTGGTCAGCGCCTCTTCGGAGCCGCCGAAAACGGCAAAGTTGGGCATCTCGCCATTGTTGTTCGCCATATAGGGCCCGAACAACTCGGGGATGTCATACCCGCCCCATGTGAAATACGTCCCCTGATCCTCGGGGGCGGCCATCGCGCGTCGCGCACCCGCTGGCAACGTGGCGATCGCCACCCCGCTTGCCAGTAGTGAGCGTGTAAACGCCCGGCGACTCATCTTGCCTTCGCGCACCGCGCCTAGCTGATCAACAATATCCATCTCTGTCAGACTCCCTTATGGTATGGCCCGGATTATTCTGTACCGGTTATCCGTGGATGATCACCCGAGTGCTGACACCAGTCAATGTAAAAGAACGCAGCCATAGCGGGTGGAATCCCAAACCCACTTATTGAACATTCATTCAATGGTTGAATTCTGATCGGATTTTTGCCGGGTATCCTGCCCGCCCGCCGCCAAAGACGAAAATGGCGGCGGGCAAAAGGCAGGCGCAATTGCCTTCCACGTTCACGCGCGGTCGATATGCCCTGCAAGCGTGGGCACCATCCGGGCCAGAAAGACCCGTGTGGCACGTTCGGCCCGCGCGCGATCGATCGCACCGGGGGCGACGTGCAGATGCTGCCAATACCCGTCTGTCAGCGTCTCCATCCAGTCGGCCAGTTCTTCGGCCGCGCCGGGTGCCGCTCCTTGCATCAAGGCCGACCAGACCCGGGTCAGTGCGTCGCGGCGGCGCTGGTCGAACTCCTGCGCCACTTCGGCATATTGCGCGGAAAAGCGCAGCTCGCCCCAGAATGCGAACCAGAGCGGCAGCACCTTGGGCCCGCAGGCGCGGGGATCAAAATCGGCAGCAACAATCGCGCCCAATTGTTCACGAGGGTCCCCCCCCGCCTTCTCCAGCGCGCGCATCCAGAGCGCCTCGTACTGGGAATAGAGATCGCGCAGCGTCTCGGTCAGCAGCCCGTTCTTGGACTTGAAATAGAAGACGGCCACACCCTGGCTCAGCCCAGCCTCGTCCGCGACGGTGGCCAGAGTCGTGCGGGCCAGCCCGTGCGTCAGGATCGACCGCTTTGCCGCATCAAGCAACTGCCGCCGTCTGCGATTCGCGTTTTCGGTACGCTCTTTTCGCGGTCTGGAGCGTGTTTCAGCCATATCATGCCTTTTCATTCCGGGCGCCTCATCCCCTTTTTGGCACAGGAAATCAGCGCCGTCAGCCCTTATTTTTGTGTGAGCGCTCAAATAACTTTACCCGGAGGCCCGTCCCGGTCTAGATTGGCCGCAGGGAACCTCTCATATGACCGAAAACACCAAATATGACGCGATCATCGCGGGCGCGGGCCATAACGGCCTGACCACGGCCGCCTATCTGGCGCGCGCGGGCCTGCGTGTTCTGGTGGTCGAGAAAAACGACTGGATCGGCGGCGCGGCGGTCAGCCGCTCGCTGCACGAGGGCTGGACCTACTCCAATTGCTCCTACGTCTGCTCGCTCTTGCGGCGCGAAATCGTGCGCGACCTCGATCTGCCCAAATTCGGGCTTCAGGTGATCCCCTACGAGGGCGGTGCCAGCTTTACCAAGAGCGGTGATTACTTCGCCTATTACTCGGACCATGACGCCCTGCGCCGGGAAATGGCGCGCCATTCCCCCCGCGATGCGGATGCTTACGCGCGCTACAGTCAGGCGATCATGCGCCAGTGCCGTTTCATCCGGCCCTTTCTGCTGCGCGACGCGCCGGACCCCACATCCCTGCGCCCGCGCGACCTGAACGAACTGGCCTATCTGGTGAAAAAGGCCCACGGGCTGGGCAGTCGCGAGCTTGGCGAAACGCTGCGATTCTGGACCATGTCCATCGGTGATCTGCTGGACGAGCATTTCGAGAATGACCTGATCAAGGCGCATCTGGCAGGCTCCGGCATCATCGGCACTGGCCTCGGTGTTTATTCGCCGGGTACGGCCTACGTTCTGCTGCATCACTACATGGGCGATCTGGATGGCGGCATCGGCGCATGGGGCTTTGCCCGGGGCGGGATGGGCGCAATCACCGCCGCGATGGGGGCCGCGTTCGAGCATTTCGGCGGCACGATCCGGACCGGCTCGGGCGTCGAGGAATTCATCGTCGAAAACGGTCGGGTCACCGGCGTCGCGCTGGAGAATGGCGATACGTTCCACGCGCCGGTGGTGGCGTCGAACATGGATGTCAAACGCACCTTCCTGAAGCACGTCCCGCGCGCCAAGCTGCCCGGTGATTTCGCCACCGCGGTCGAGCGTTTCAAGATTCGCGGCTCTTCGGCCAAGCTGAATATCGCGCTGGACCGGATGCCCGACATGCCTGCCGCGCCGCCTCATGCCAGTTTCCTGCGTGGCGATATGCACGTCTCGGAAAGCCTGATGGAGCTGGAACGTGCCTATGACAACTGGAAGGATGGCCGCTGGTCCGCCAAACCCTATATCGACATGCTGATCCCCAGCCAGATCGACCCGACCATGGCCCCGTCGGGCAGCCACATGATGACGGTCTTCGTGCAATACGCCCCCTATGACCTGGAGGTGAACGGCACCCGGTCAGGCGCGAATTGGGATGATGCGCAACGCGCCGCGATGGCCGAGGTGGTGATCGACCGTATCGCCATAGCCTGCCCCGACATACGCGAGTGTATTGTTCACAAGGAGGTCCGCAGCCCCGCCGATATCGAGCGTGAAGTCGGTCTGACCGAAGGCAACATTTTTCAGGGCGAACTGACGTTCGATCAGCTGCTGTTCAACCGGCCTGTGCCGGGATTTTCCCAGTACGAATCTCCCATCAAGGGGCTCTATCTGGTCGGGTCCTCCGCCCATCCCGGCGGCGGGGTCATGGGCGCGCCCGGCGCCAATGCCGCGCGTGCCATCCTGCGGCGCGAAACCCGTGACAACCGCATGAAGGGTTACGCCGCATGACTCGGTTTGATGCGATTGTGATCGGCGGCGGGATCAACGGACTGACTGCGGCCGCCGTGCTGGCGCGGCGCGGCAAATCGGTCTGCGTGCTGGATCAGGCGGAAACCCTGGGCGGCATGGCAGCACCGGGACCGGACGGCGCGCCGCGCGGCGCGCATCTGCTCTATAATCTCAGCCCGGCTGTGCGCCGCGATATCGGCCTTGGCAAACGCGACTGGCCGTTTCGAAGCGCCCCCCTGCCCTCGGTCGCGCTTTCACCCGATGGCCGCCATGTGGTGCTGCGCGGTAGCGAAGCGACAAATGCGGACGGCAGTGCCCATTCCGACGCGGGCGCCTATCGCGCGCTGCACGGGCGGCTGGCCAAATACGGCGCGCTGCTGCGGCAACTGGCCGAGAATGCCCCGCCCGGCTTTGACGGCAAGCTCGCCTCGCGCAGCGCGCTGCAGCAGTTGGTGCGGCTGGGCTGGTTCGGGCTCGGGCTCAAACGGCTGGGCCGCGACGAGATGCGCAATTTCCTGCGCGTGCTGCTGTCCAATGCCTATGACTCGATCCTGGACGAAATGCCCGATGGCCCGATGGCAGGGCTGCTGGCCGCCGATGCGGTGCGTGGGGCGGCAGCCGGTCCGCGTGCCCCCGGCACCGTATTCAGCCTGATCTACCGCATGGGCCATGGCGGCGAGGTCACGCTGCCGATGGGCGGGATGAGCGCGCTATGCAGTGCCTTCGCAGACGCCGCGCGTAATGCGGGCTGTCAGATCGAGACCTGCGTTGCTGTCACCCGCGTGCTGATCGAAGCGGGGGCTGCCTGCGGTGTCGAGACCGCCGATGGCCGCCAGATCACCGCGCCGCTGGTGTTGACCAGCACCGGGGCAGAGGTGACCTGCCACCTGGCCGGCCCGCAGCATTTCGATATCGAAGCGACGCGCCGGATGCGCAATGTTCGCGCCCGTGGCACCGCCGCCAAGGTAAATCTGCGGCTCAGCGGCCTGCCTGCGGTCACCGGGCTGGGCCGCGATCTGATGGCCGCGCGCCTCATAGCCGCGCCCTCCGCCACCTATGTAGAGCGTGCCTTCAACCCGTCGAAATACCGCGAGATGTCGCCCAACCCGGTGATCGAGGCAGTGATTCCGTCCGTCACCGACCCCGGCCTGACTTCGGGGGACAGTCATTACCTGTCAGCAATCGTGCAATACGCGCCGTGCGATCTGGAAGGCGGTTGGACGGAGACGGCAAAACGCGCGCTGGCGAAAGCAACCATCGACACGTTGGCCACCTACATGCCGGACCTGCCCGGCCAGATCACCGCGAGCGAAGTGCTGACCCCCGTCGATATCGAGGCGCAGACCGGCGCGCCGGGCGGGCATTGGCACCATGCGGAAATGAGCCTTGACCAGTTGCTGACCTTGCGTCCGGCAAACGGGCTGGGACGCTATGCGCTGGGTCCTGCGGGGCTCTATCTCTGTGGCGCGTCGGCGCATCCGGGCGGCGACATCATGGGCCTTGCGGGCCGCAATGCGGCTCTGGCCGCGATTGCATCGGAGGGCCGGAAATGAGCGTTTTCACCGATCCCGCCCTTGGCCTGATCGACGGGCCGTTCCAGCCCCGGCTCGCAGAGCAGAGCCGCGCCAAGGCATGGTATGGCTGGGCGGGCTATATTGCGCCTGCCGTGCTCGACTCGGTCGAGTTCGAATATTTTGCGTTGCGCAATCAGGCGTCGCTCTTTGACATCTCGCCGATGCATAAATACCGGATCGCGGGGCCCGACGCGCTGGCCGCGATCAACCGTCTGATTACCCGTGACGCCACCAAGATCGCGGTGGGCCGCGTCGCCTACTGCGTCTGGTGCGACGAAGAGGGGATGGTCATCGACGATGGCACGCTCTTTCGGCTGGACGACACCGATTGGCGGCTCTGCTGTCAGGAGCCGATGCTGACATGGCTGCTGGATGCCACATGGGGGTTTGACGCCACCGTGACGGACGAGAGCGACACCGTGGCGGGCCTTGCCTTGCAGGGACCGACAGCGTTTTCGATCCTCGATGCGGCGGGCTTGGATGTGGCGGACCTCAAGCCGTTCGACTTGCGCGAGGTGGAGCCGGGGCTGATGATCTCGCGGACCGGGTTCACCGGCGATCTGGGCTACGAGATATGGATGGACCGCGACGCCGCCCTGCCCGTCTGGGACCGGATGTGGGAGGCCGGCGCGCTCTGGGGTCTGCGCGCCATTGGCTATGAGGCGCTGAACATCGCCCGGATCGAGGCCGGGTATCTGGCCGCGGGCGTCGATTTCCAACCCATCCACGCCACCGAGCGTCTGCACCGTGGCAAGACGCCGTTCGAGCTGGGCCTTGGCTGGCTGGGCAATTTCGACAAGGGG
>Ga0209344_10001667_pt1 | contig 27876 bp, 22 predicted proteins | sample Cruoilmetagenom6_FD_187293 | JGI IMG/M metagenome (GOLD analysis project Ga0209344, IMG submission 187293) | Oil polluted marine microbial communities from Coal Oil Point, Santa Barbara, California, USA - Santa Barbara Oil Seep Sample 6 (SPAdes)... | ecosystem: Environmental > Aquatic > Marine... | reverse complement strand
GATCAACAAATCTATGGTACGTGCTGGAAAATAAAGAAAATCTAGCCGGGAATTCAGGTTGGAAAAGTCACCAGACGCCTTTCGTACTATCTCTGAAGCCGCTGAAGAGCTGGATCTGCCTCAGCATGTCCTGCGTTTCTGGGAAACACGATTTTCGCACATAAAGCCATTAAAGCGCGGCGGGGGACGTCGCTATTACCGGCCCGATGATGTCCTGCTCCTAAAGGGCATCCGGCACTTGCTCTATGATCGTGGTTTCACCATCAAGGGCGTGCAGAAAATCCTCAAGGATCAGGGTGTCCGCCAGGTTATCGCCATCGGCCAGACCGGTGCGATCGAGCCTGTCGCGGTCGCCGATCCGGACTCCGAGCTTGTGGCCTTGCCCTTCGGCGCCGGCGAGGAATCGGGTCTTTCAAAGGAAGATTACGACCGTCTGGCCGGGGTGATGAGGGAGCTTTTGGAGCTCAAACGCATCCTTGATCGCGCCCGCGAAGGGGCCTGAGCCGCTTTTAATTGCAAAAAAACGTGAAATTGCGGCCGAATTTTTTGCTTGCGCTCGGACCGGGACTCACCAAAACTCTCAAGTGTTATCAACAATTGAAAGGAGGTGATCCAATGTCTAATGAGATTTCCGTGAAATCTAAGGGCCTTGGAGTTGTGCGGGTTAAGATGGAGCAGCCTTCGTTCTAACCCATCCTCCTTCGGACCTGTTCGGGCCCGATAGGTTTCGCGAACTCATGAGGGTCATCCGCAAGGATGGCCCTTTTGCCTGTCTGCAATCATCCGGTCATCTTGGAAAAACGGCGCTGATTGCCATCCGCATGTGCATGGCGGCCATTCATTCATCACCAATTGGACGCCAGCAATGATCGCGCTAGAAAATGGCGGCAATAGTGCGCGCCGGCAATGCGACGACAAGTGGAAACAAGGGACAAGACCGATGAGCCAGCCCCCCAACACCCTCTCGCCAACCCCAGGCACAGTAACCGGCGGCCTGCGCCCGATGCTGCGGCTCGAAGGTCTCGCGATCATGGCCGCCGCCACCGCGGCCTATTTTATCACTGGCGGCAATCCATGGCTCTTTGCGCTTTTATTTTTCACCCCGGATATCAGCTTCGCCGCCTATGCGCTCAATGCCAAGGCGGGCGCGGCGGTCTATAACGCGGTTCACAGCTACATTTTGCCCGTGCTGCTCGGCGGGGCGGGCTGGCTTCTTGGCATCGACCTGCTTTGGCAATTCGCGCTTGTGCTCACGGCGCATGCCGGCTTTGACCGGAGCCTCGGCTATGGACTGAAATACGCATCCGCCTTCAACCACACGCATTTGGGTGTCATAGGCCGGCGTGCCTGACCAGCCCAAGGTCCGCTTCGGATATTTGGCGGCTCGCGTGCTCGCATCTATGAAAACTGTTCGCTAAATGCTTTCATGAAAGAACAAGACTCGCCTTGAACTCGGTAGGGGGAAAATGTGCAGGACGATCCATTCTTTGGCCTGAATTCCTATCACGTCGCTTTGGCTGTCGTCGGCGCGATCGTTATCATTGCGCGGTGGCTCCCACGCCTGATCTCTAAACGTGAACCGGCGGCAGCGCCATTGATGATCCTGTTTGGCGCTGGGGCCGCATTGCTAATTCCGGGGCTGCCGACATTGCCGGACCCACGCCAGACGCCCTTGCCCTGGGAACTGGTAAGCGAATTGACCATTATCGTGGCCCTGTTCGGTGCCGGGATGCGCATCGATAGCTTGCGCCCCTGGAAGCGCTGGATACCCACGTTCCGCATGCTCGCGATTGCAATGCCACTGACCATTTTGGCGGTGGCGCTTTTGGGCGTTGGCCTCGCGGGGCTGACTGTGGCCGGTGCTATATTGCTGGGCGCGGTGCTTGCGCCCACGGACCCGGTATTAGCGGCTGATGTTCAAGTCGGGCCCCCGCATGAAGGAGCAGAACACCCGGCGCGGTTCACTTTGACCACAGAGGCAGGCCTGAACGATGGGCTAGCATTTCCCTTTGTATATCTGGGCTTGATCGTGGCCATCGAAGGCCTCACCCCCGGGACATGGGCAATGGACTGGTTATTGCGTGATGTCATCTATCGTGTCGCACTAGGTGTCGCCATGGGGTGGGTTGGCGGCAAGGCATTGGGATTTATCCTCTTCTCGGTACCGCGGGGCGCAGTTCTGGCGGATACCGGGTCCGGGGTCATCGCGCTGGCGGGCATCCTTCTCTGTTATGGATCCACGGAGCTGATCGAAGGTTATGGCTTCATTGCCGTCGCGGTCTTGGGTCTGACATTGCGGCGTGTCAAACAGGATCATGAGTTCCATCGACGGTTGCACGATTTTTCTGAATCCATCGAGCACGCATTAACCGCCCTGCTTCTTGTCGCACTGGGCAGCGTATTGCCGTCCCTCTTCGCCGATCTGTCGTGGACGCATTTTGTGATCGCCATACTGCTTATTTTGGTGATTCGCCCGCTTTCGGGATGGATTGCACTTTGGAAGACGGACCTCAACCATCGCGACAGGGCTGTGATTTCGGTCTATGGCGTGCGCGGCATCGGCTCGATCTACTACCTATGTTATGCGGGGAGCCATATAGAGTTTATCAACGAGCCCCAGCTTTGGTCCCTTATTGCCCTCGCCATACTTATGTCGACAGTCCTGCATGGGTTCAGCGTGGGTTGGGCCATGGACCATCTGAAAGAAGATTGAGTTCACCACGCAGGGCGCATTTGGCGGTGCGATGTACGTGTTGGAGGGCCCGCGGCTTGGGGCGAAGGTGCTTTTGCGGCAGCTCGGATGCAAGCAGGTCCCCACCTTCCTATCTCGTTTCTGTCGCAGGGGCAGACAAAAATTCTGACAATCCTTTGTAAACTCGCTAAATTCGGTAGAATGACCGGCGAACGAACCTGCGGAGATGCGCGATAGCGCCCGGCCCGGTTTTCCCCCTTATCTGATCGACTGAGAAAATGGAGCTTGATTGATCAATGAACGATGTAACGCATGCGGACGTCGATCTGACGAACTGCGATCTGGAGCCAATCCACCTCCTGGGTCAGGTACAGTCGTTCGGCTTTTTGCTGGGCCTGACGTCTGACTGGATCGTCGCATATGCCTCCAATAACGTGGCCTCTTTTCTGCCGGTTGAAAACACCGATGCACTGCTGGGTCAGCCGACATCGGAGGTTCTTGGCGAACGCGCCATACACGCCATCCGCAATCGCCTTCAGCATCTGGGCGTGCGCGCAGGGCTGGAAGTTGCGGCGGGAGTGGAGGCCGGGGACGAAGGTCGTCTCTACGATGTCTCGATCCATGTCTCAGGGGGCACGATCGTTCTTGAGTTTGAGCCGAGCGACGCATCCGCCTCGGTGCAGGATCAGATCGCCAATGTCCAACACGCAATCCAGCGCATCGCAGGCACCAAGGACATCACCGATGCGCTCAAGTACGCTGTTCGTTTTGTGAAAGCCGTTGGCGGCTATGATCGGGTCATGGCCTACAAGTTCTTGCCTGACGGCACCGGAGAAGTTGTTGCAGAATCTTTGGCAGCCGGAATGGAACCGTTCTTGAACCTGCGGTATCCAGCCTCCGACATACCGAAACAAGCTCGCGCGCTTTACGTGCGAAACCCGATACGCGTGATTGCTGACGTCCATGACGAGGGCGTTCCGATCATGCCCGGCGGGGCGGTAGGGCTGGACCTGTCGGACGCCGTCCTGCGTAGCGTTTCATCGATCCATCTCGAATACCTGCGCAATATGGGCGTTGGCGCATCAATGTCGATCTCGGTTGTCGTTGACAATACTTTGTGGGGTCTGATCGCCTGCCACCACAATTCGAAGAAGCTACTGGCCCAATCCACCCGCAATGCGCTGCTATTGTTCGGGCAGATGCTGTCACTCACTCTGCGCGAAAAAATCTCGATACAGGAACGCCAGCTCGAAACCCGGACCAGAGAACTTACCAACGCTATTTCCCGCACGGCCGGTGCCGAAGTGGACGAAGCAAAAATCCTGCTCGCCAGTGCCGATGAGGTCATGGAACTCATGGGCGCTGACGGAATTTCCATAATATTCGACGGCAAGGTGGATAGTGTTGGCATGGTGCCGACGCAGGATGAGATCACCATCATTGCAAAGCATCTAAACCGAAGTCCAGCCGGGACGATCTTCGCCACATCGGAATTGCGCAGCCTCGTGCCCGCTGCAGCCGACTTCACCGAACGCGCTTGTGGATTGCTGGCGATCCCGATCTCAAAAGCCCCGCGCGACTACATCATGTTTTTTCGTCGCGAAGTTACCAAAAAGGTCTCCTGGGCGGGCAATCCCGAAAAGCCGGCGTCAATTGGACCCAATGGGAGCCGTCTCACCCCCCGCAAGAGCTTTGAAACCTGGCAGGCGACCGTGGAGGGTCAGAGCGAAGAGTGGCTTAGCGCCCATTTTCATGCCGCAGAACAATTGCGCATTACCTTTCTGGAGGTCGTGCTTCGACTGATGGAGGAAGCATCCCACGAAAGGAAACGCGCGACGGAGAAGCAGGAACTCCTGATCGCTGAGCTCAACCACAGGGTTCGCAACATATTGAGTCTGGTCCGCAGTCTGATTAATCAGACGCAGACCGCGGATATGACAACCTGGGACTTCGTGCAGGTACTCGACAGCCGTATCCAGTCTCTCGCCAGAGCCCATGACCAGATCACAAAGGATAACTGGTCGCCTGCATCCCTGCAATCGCTCATCAAGACAGAAGCCGAAGGGTATTTGCAGGGTAACAAGGACCGCGTGGTCCTGTTGGGCGATGATATCCTGCTCGTGCCGGCGGCCTTCTCAAGCGTGGCGCTGGTGGTGCACGAACTCATCACCAATTCGGCGAAATACGGTGCGCTTTCGGACAGATCAGGCCAGATCGATATTATGTTGGAGCGACACGCAGACCTGTCGTTGGGCATCAAATGGCAGGAAAGCGGCGGACCGCCGGTACAGGCCCCGACCCGCAAGGGGTTCGGTACGACCATCATCGACAGAACTATACCCTTCGAGCTGCGGGGCACCGCCAGCGTGGAATATGCTGTGACTGGATTGCGTGCCGAGTTCCACATTCCCGCCTTATACGTGCGCGATGCCCCTCGCTCAGCGGCGATTCCGAAACCCGAGGCCGTTTCACCGCAAAAAGAGTCAGACGGCCCGCCATTTCCTCAAACGGTTCTGATGGTTGAGGATAATCTGATCATCGCGATGGATGGGGAAGATGCGTTGAAGCGTCTCGGTGCTCGCGACATCTCCGTTTGTGCAAACGTGCAGTCGGCCTTGGAAGCAATCGCGCGCGAGGATTTTGAGTTTGCGCTTCTCGACATCAATTTGGGCACAGAAACCAGTATGCCTGTCGCAAGCAAACTCAAGGAACTGGGAATTCCATTCATCTTTGCCTCTGGCTACGGTGAGAACAGCGTTCTGCCCGAGGGAATGCGGGACCAGCTTGTGTTGGCGAAACCCTATGACATAGAGGGTCTGAAGGCCTCTTGGCGAAATACTGGGCGTGCATAGATACGGCCATTGAGCAGGGATCACGTTATAAGAGCTGCACCACAGCATCGGCTAGACTAGCCAACGGCAGCTTCGGGACGTGAGACGAGGGCGGGATAACAGCAGGGACCGCCACGCCACGGCCAATGGACGCTTTTAGTGCATCGTTCTGATTGGATGGCGACGAGCAACCAGCCCTATTGAGCGGCTTTTACGGCAAGATCGGCCATTTGCAGAATTGCCTCGCGCGAGTTGGCAATGGCGATAAAGCGCGCGTTATGGCAAAATTTAGCGCCTTTGACCCCGCTGGCGGCTTCCAGTGCGGCATCCGTCAGGCCAGCCCAGGCCGCAGGCAGGTCAGCGCGTTGATCAAAGGTGTCATTCGACAGCTTGATGCCATTAAGTGTCCAGTCAGCGCCGCGCGGATTGACCACGAACAGCATGTGATCAGCCTCCGCGTTATCAAGGGCAGAGCGGTAGGGCATGCCCATGGGTAGTTCGAGGATGGGCGACGTGCCGGCTTTGGCGATGGCCTCCAGCACGATGCTGTATGCACGCGCTTTCGCTGCGAGGTTGCGTATCGCGGCTTCAACAAAGCTGCGCGCAATGGGTAACGCCGCAAAAAATGCGTCGTCGTCAGCCGTTGGTGACGGGTCGTCGAACACAGGTTTCAAACTGCCCAAAAGGGCAGGCAAAGTTAAAACCGACAGCGGCCCGGCGACGGAAGGCTCCATTGCGCCATTGTCCAAAAGATCAATCGGCAGCACAAACTTTGTGTCAAAAGCCAGATGGATCGCGTCGATGTCATGGGCCGGCACGTCCATCGCCGCCAGATATTTTCGGCCATAATGGGCCCAGATCAAACCAAAGGAACTGAATGGTTGTTCGTCTTCCCGCAAGGGACTGGGCCGCTGATGGTGGTCAAAAATCTGCGCCTCGGCATCATAATCCCCGCCCACATCGAAGATGATCTTGTCAGCCGCAGGCACGAGCCATTCCCGGTCGCGGGTGCGCTTCAGTTCGGCCTGCGGGAACAGGCGTGTGAGCACGATGGAAGACAGTAACTCGTCTGCATGGAAGCCCCCGGAATGGGTGACAAGATAATTGATGGTCATGGGGTGCTCCAAGGGTCTCAAAAGGCAAAAAGCCAACCAAAGCGGCCGCTCATAGGGGGCTGCAGGCCCGGTCTTCACAGCGAATGGCCGCCAGATCAACAATTTTGTTTGAACGCAACAAAATCACCGTCACCGATATCGGCCGTTACCGGCCCCAGAAGGTGGGGCTGACCAGCACCAGAACCGTCAGGATCTCAAGCCGGCCGAGAAGCATGGCGAGGATCAAAATCCACTTGGCGACATCCGACAGCGAGGAGAAATTGCCCGCCGGTCCGATAATGTCCCCAAGCCCCGGGCCCACATTGGTCAGGGCGGTCAGGGCACCGGTAAAGGCGGTCACTATATCCAAGCCAGTGGCACCCAACGCGATGGTTGCGAACAGCAAAAGCCCCATAAACGCGGCGACAAACAGCGCCACAGAGCGGATCACATAGTCGGAGACTTCCATCGAGCCATAGCGCACGGTGAAAATCCCGTTCGGATAAACCAGTTCCTTGAGGGCTGAACGAAAGCTTTGGAACAGGATGATCAGCCGATAGGTCTTGATGCCGCCAGCGGTTGAACCGGCAGCGCCACCCAAAAATGTCGCCAGCAGGAATATGGAGACCGCCAGCGGTCCCCATAGCGTGTAATCCTGCGAGGCAAAGCCGGTTGTGGTGACCACAGAGGTGATGTTGAAGGCTGCGGCCACAAACATGTCGAAGGGCGCGCCATGAGTGAAGGCGATGGCCGAGAGCGCCACAATGAACGAGAGGATCGCCAGAATGGAGAGCAATACCGGTATCTGCAATTCCAGCGCGTCCCTGAAATTGCCGGTCACCGCCGCCTTCAGCAAGGCGATGAAGGGCAGGGCACCCGCGATCATGAACAGCGTGCTGACCAGCAGCGTCCCATTGCCGTAATTCCCCATGGAGGCATCATGGGTGGAATAGCCCCCGGTCGAAATTGTCGTCATCGCGTGATTAACCGCATCGAACAGCGTCATGCCGGTCGCCACATAGCCCAGCACACAGGCCAGCGTCAGCCCCACATAAAGGCTGACCAGTGCCCCGGCAAATTCGGCAAAGCGCGAAAACGGATTGTCGGTCTGCAACGAGGATTCCATGCGGTAAATATGCATGCCGCCCACCCGAAGGAACGGCAGCAGCAGCAGGCCCATGGCGATAATGCCGAGGCCGCCAAACCATTGGGTCAGCGAGCGCCACAACAATATGCCCGGCGGCATGCTGTCGAGGCCGGACAGAATAGTGGAGCCGGTCGAGGTCATGCCCGAAACGGATTCAAACATCGCATCGGTGAAGGACAGGCCTTGGGTGGACAGCATCAACGGCACGGCGGCCACAAGCGAACCGGTCGCCCAGACGCCATTGACCAGCAAGAACCCGAAGCGCAGCGAGAAGGGCGGCATGGCCCGGCGCGTGGCCGCCATCAGCAGCACGGCGGCTGTCCCCACCAGCACGGCGGCGGCGAGGAATGCCTGCCAGTCATTATTGCCCACCAAAAGGTCGGCCATCATCGGAATGAGCATGAAGACAGAAAGAAACAGGCCGAACGACCCGCAGACATAAGCTGTTGCCAAATACACTTCGCTTGGTCTCCTTGGGGCCTGCGCCGGGCCGCACAATGGCCCAGCCCAAAGCCTTAAGCAAGCGCGCAAGTGCTGCCTTTTCTCAGCTTTTCAACTGGCCACAAACCCGAACGGCCTCATTGGGGCCAGCATGCCGCTTTTGCAGCAATTTTGGAACAATGCGGCCATGTGCAAAAAAATTAAGACCCATTTTGTCGCTTTTGTGCGGTTTCTCCCAAATGAGACCTTGCCTTCAAAGCGCCCATTATATAGGGATTTGCGCCAGTCGGGGCGTAGCGCAGCCTGGTAGCGCATCTGTCTGGGGGACAGAGGGTCGTCGGTTCAAATCCGGCCGCTCCGACCATTTTTCAAACGAGCCCGTGTGCCCCACACGCGGGCAATCAGGTGCCCGACGGGCCTGGTTTCTGGAGCCGCCCTTGACCCCGGAACAGATTGAAACCCGTTTGGATCTATGGCCCGGGCTCAATGGGGCCACGGCAACCCTGATTAATCTCTCTGAAAATCACACCTTCCGCCTCGATACGCCCGACGGTCGGCACCACGTGCTACGGGTGCATCGGCCCGGCTATCACACCCGGCAGGGGATTGAGAGCGAGCTGGCCTGGCTCGCGGCGCTGCGCCAGGATACCGATCTGCCGACCGTCACCAGCCTTCCGGGCAAAAACAGCAATATGCTGCAATATATCCATTTTCCAGAAACCGGCATGGCAACCTTCGCCGTGCTGTTTGAATTCGAACCAGGGCAGAATGCTGAAGAACTTGACGATCTGACGGCGCTTTTCACCGATCTCGGGCGGATGTCGGCGATTTGCCACCGCCATGCCGAAACCTGGCAGATACCTGCCTTTTTCGAGCGGCCGGTCTGGGATGACAAGGCCGTGCTCAATCCGAACGGCCCCTGGGGCGATTGGCGCACAACCCCTGGTGTAACCCCCGAAATCTCAAGATTGCTCGAGCGGCTCGATGCGCAATTGCGCAAGGATCTGGCCGCCTATGGCCGCGAAAAGCATCGTTTTGGCCTGATCCATGCCGATATGCGTCTGGCCAATTTGCTGGTGCATGAGGGGCAGACCCGGCTGATCGATTTCGATGATTGTGGTTTCGGCTGGTTTGCCTATGACTTTGCCGCCGCCGTGTCGTTTTTCGAGGATGACGCGCAAGTCCCCGCCCTCAAGGCCGCTTGGCTTGACGCCTATCGCCGGGAGCGCCCGTTCTCCGCTGTCGACGAAGCGGCGATGGATACGACCCTGCTTTTGCGCCGCATGGCGCTGCTCGCCTGGATCGGCTCCCATGCCGAAACCGAACTGGCGCAGTCATGCCTGCCCGATTTTGCCGAAAACACCGCAAAAATGGCCGATATCTACCTCAGCGTTTCGGTTATATAAGCGCGGGCGGTTCCCGGCGTGCCTGCGCCGGGTCCACATGCCGGTAACCGGCACTCACACCCCAGATCAGGCCGACAAGCAGAAAATAATGCCGCCAGTGATCGGTGTCGATAATCCCCGATTCCACTGCCAGCGGAATATAGGTGGCAATCAGCGGTATCATGATCAGCCGATTGGGTGATTTCACCCCCAGCGCCTTGATGCCGCGCCAAAGCGTCATCACCACCAGCACCCAGTAAACCAGCCCGCCGCCCCAGCCATAGGCGTGCAATACATTGACATAAGTATTGTGCGGCTGCTCGGTAATGCGCAGCTTGTAGAACTGTAGCGGCCCCAGCCCCAGCGGATTTTCCAGCGCCAGCTCAAACGCATAGCCCTGCCGCCCGAACCGGCCCGTCTCCCCGGTATCATAGCTTTGTTCAAGGCTGGCCCGGGTCGCAAACAGGTCGGCGACCGCCGGAATGCTCAGCAAACCGACCAGTGCCACCCCCATCATGGCACTGCCACATAGGGCCAGCATTAGCATGCGCACCTTCTGCCGCCCATTGGCCTCAAGCACAAAGCTGAGGCCGAAAGTCATTATCGCCGATACCAGGATATAGCCCCAGGCCGCACGGGAAAACGTCACGAACACGCCCACAAAGATCAATCCAAACAGGAGTGCGCCCCAGATTGCCCGCCTTTTGCCGCCCAGCAGCAGGCGTTGCAGGGCATACATGGCCGGCAGCATCAGGAACGGGCCGAAGACATTGGGATCCTGAAACGTGGCCTTGGCGCGGCCATAAAGCAGAAACAGGTCTCGTCCCGGCATCAGCCCCAGATAAGCAAATATGCCGATCAGCGCGGTGATGACGGCGGCAGCCATATAGGCGCGCATGATGATGCGCATGCGTGCATAGGGCGCATCGGCGACATAATTGGCGACAAAATACGAGGTCAGCAGCAAAAATACGGTCACCAGCGTATAGATCAACGCATCCGACACCTCGAGATATTTCACCTGAAAGGCAGCCAGCAGCGCAAATGGCACAAAGGTGACCAGCAGCATGAGAAGTTTCAGCGTGCCGCGATAAATCCCCACCCGCGTCATCAGCGCCACCGGCAGGACCAGCACAAACATCACCTCATAAGGTGAGGGCTCCATGAAAACGAAGCCGCCGGCAAATACCCAAAGGGCCACCAGCCAGTGCAGCCAGGATTGGGCCATTGCCTGCACAAAGGCGAGGCCCGGCGGTGGGCTTGCCGCCAGGCGCATCGTTCCCGCCATTTGGGTGCCGGGGTTCAATAGGCGTTCTCTTGCTTGCTCAAAAGCGAGACCGGCGTCATGAAAACAATGTAGAAATCGAGGAAGGGCGACCAGTTCTCGATATAATAAAGATCATAGTTTACCCGCTGCAAAATCTTGTCGACGGTATCGGTTTCCCCGCGCCAGCCATGGATTTGCGCCCAGCCGGTCATGCCCGGTTTCACCTTGTGCCGGGCGAAATACCCGTCCACCGCTTCATTATAAAGCTTGTTCGCGGCCTTTGCCTGCAGCGCATGCGGGCGCGGCCCGACAATGGAAATCTCGTTCTTGAGCACATTGAACAATTGCGGCAATTCATCGATCGAGGTGCGCCGGATAAAGCGGCCGACCCGGGTCACGCGCGGATCGTCCCTGGTCACCAGCTTTGTGGCCGCCGCGTCGGACATGTCGGTATACATGGAGCGGAACTTGTAGATTTCGATCAGCTCATTGTTGAAGCCATGGCGCTTTTGCCGAAACAGCACCGGCCCCTTGCTCTCCAGCTTGATGGCAATGGCGGTGATGATCATGATCGGCGACAACAGGATGATGGCGCTTAACGCAATTGTCTTGTCGAACACCCATTTGAACACCAGGTTCCAGTCCGAAATCGGCCTGTCAGCCATATCGAACACCGGCACGTCACCCACATAGGAATAGGTGCTCGATTTGAATTTCAGCTTGCTCATATGGGCACTAAGGCGGATATCGACCGGCAATACCCAAAGCTCCTTGAGCATTTGCAACACGCGCGTTTCCGCCGATAAGGGCATCGATACGATCACCAGATCAACCTGGGTGCGGCGCGCAAATTCAATCAGGTCACCGACATTGCCCAGTTTCGGGCAGCCAGAAACCTCGGCGGGCGAGCGTTCATCAACCCGGTCGTCAAACAGCCCGTAAAGTTCGATATCGGTATCCGAGCTTTGGTGAATGGCCTCGATCAGGACCGCTGAATCCTTGCCGCCGCCAACAATCACCGTGCGGCGCTTCAGCTTGCCCTGCCGCGTCCATTGCGTAACGAGGGTCATCAGCCCGAGCCGGAAAAATGTCAGCACGGCACAGCCCGAGATAAACCAGGCCACCAGCCAGAACCGGGACACCATATGCGCTATCTTGAACAGGAAAACCCCGAGCGCAATCATGGCAAAAACGCTCGACCAGGCGGCCAGCACCCGGGCCAGCTGCCTGAAACTGCTGCGATAGGCGCTCACCTGATGGGTATTGGCAAAATTGAACAGGATATTGGCCAGCATGACCGCGCCGAGAATGATCAGCGTATAGAGCCCGATAAACTCGTCTTCCACATAGAGCGCATAAATGAGGATGCCGGTAATCGCCAGCAAGATTGCCTCGACAACCTGCGCCACACCGCTGATTACCACCGTTGAAAGCGTATGTTCGGTTGGCCGGGCAATAATCGCTTCGGCAAGGTCGGAAAGCTTGCGCCCGCGCGACCGTCGGCGGCGTCCGCTCGCCACATGGTCAAGTACAGCCTGTTTCGGGTCCAAGCGCAGCATAATACGTCCTAAAATTCTAATCTTTGGACTATTAGCGGTACAAGGAATGAAAATGGCGTGAAAGCAGCGGGTTAACGATGAGCAAACGTCGCGTGATAGAGGCTTTCAATATCGGTGGTCATCCGCTCGAGCGAAAAGCTGGTGCGGACATGTTCGAGGCGCTGGCGCATGCCCCGTTCCGCCGCCGCCGGATCGTCCAGAAAGCCCTGCAGGGCCGCCCGCAGCATCGTGCTGTCGCCGGGTAGGATAAGTGCATCGGCGGTGGGGCCGAAAATCTCGCCAATGCCGCCCACATTGGTGGCAATCACCGGCTTGGCCGCCGCCGCTGCTTCCAAGACGGTATAGGGCAGGGATTCCGCCAGCGACGGCACCACGACGCAGCGCGCCTGCGCAAAAATCTCCCGCGCCGGACGAACCCCCACCAGTTCCACCCGCCCGGATAGCCCGAGGGCTGCAACCCGCGCTTCCACCTCGGCGCGCAACGGCCCGTCACCAGCAACCACAAGACTTGCCGGCCGCCCGTCAGCCGCCTTCACCTCAACCAGCGCCTCAAGCAGAACCAGAATGCCCTTGAGCTCGCGCAATTCACCGACAAAGCCGAAATCGCGCGCCTCAGGGCCGGCGGGCACCGGCACAAACTCTGCTGCCGCCAGCCCGTTATGGATCACCTTGGCGGCACAGATTGGTGAAGCAATCCGGTCGCTATAGGTTTTGCGCGCAAAGGCGCTCTCAAAAATGATCGCATCGGTCTGGCCGAGCAGGAATTTCTCGATTTGGAGAAACAGCTTGCCCCCCAATTTGTCCTGATCGAAATGCAGCACCCCGCCATGGGGCGTATAGACGGCCCGGCGCTTTGTAGCCCCGATCCGGGCCAGCCGGGCATGAAACCCGCCCTTGGCCCCGTGACCGTGCAAAATATCGATATCATGGGTCCGGGCCAATTGCTTGAGCCGCCAGGGCACAGTCAGGTCAGACACGCCGAGCAGACGCGGGATCGCCATTTTGTGGACGCCAAGTGCCAAATGCGGTTCGAGGTCAGCCAGCCGCTCAAGGGTCTGGGCATCGCAAAGACTATTATCCATCACCAGCCCAAGCTGATGGCCGCGGGCGGCGAGGGCACCCGACAGGTCAATCACATGGCGGTAAAGCCCGCCAATCGGTGCCCGCAAGATTTGCAATATCCGCAAGGGGCGGTCCTGCATGGCTAGAGCCAGCGGTCGGAAATGACGATTGTATCGCCCGGATAGATCGGGAAATCGAGGGCCACATTGCCCTTGGCCATTTCGCCGCCCTGCCGTCGGTAAACGATGGCGCTGCTCCTGTCCGCAGTCTCGGAATAGCCGCCGGCAGTGCTGATCGCCGCGCGCACGGTCATGCCATAGACGTATGGGAACTGGCCGCTATTGGCGACTTCACCCTGAATGAAGAAGGGGCGGTATTCGGCAATTTCCACGGCCACATTGGGGCTGCGCATAAAGCCATTGGCAAGGGCGGCGGCAATCCGTCCGGCGGCTTCCTGCGTGGTGATCCCGCGGGCGGGCACCGGGCCCACCAGCGGCAGCGCAATAGAACCGGTATCATCCAGCCGGTAGGTGTCGCTCAGCGTCTCGTCGCCATAAACCGTCACGCGCACGGCATCGCCGGTATCAAGCGTATAGGGCCCCTTGGTCTCTACCAGATAGGTAGTCCCGCGTGGATTGAGGGCACAGCCCGCAACCGGCACGAGCAGGGCCAGAATGACGATGAAACGCAATACTTGCATGGGATAACCGATACGCCTTCGTGGATGCCTATAGGTGGCAGGCTATGGTTAAAAATCTCCTTAGAATCGCATTCTGCAGTCGAGTTTCCTTATATTTTAACGGATTGCTTACCACGCGCCCCCATAACAGGGCTCTGGTTCCGAGTTTAAAAAATGGTGGCTTTAAAGCCCATGGACGACGTGAAGATGGATATGGGGGCAATGGTTGCCGCACTCGCCTCGCGGTGGCTGCGTATCATTCTGGTCACCCTGATCTTACTGGTCATCACCTATGTGATGTTACTGTTCGTACCCAAGCTCTATCAGTCGACCGCCGGCATTCTCGTTGAGTCCCGCCAGAACGCCTATACCCGCGCCGCCACCGACCAGCAGCCGACCAGCGATTTGACCGACGACACCACAATTTCCAGCCAGATCGAGCTGATCAAGTCACGCGGCACGCTGATGCAGGTGATCGAGGCTGAAAACCTGCGCGATGAGCCGGAATTCAATGGCTCGAAATCCTCACCCTTAGGCGTCATATATCGTCTTCTGGGCCGGGCCCCATCGGCCACAGGGCTGGATTCGATTGTGCTCGCCAATGTGGCCGATCAGCTCAAGGTTGTGCGTGAGCGCGACTCGCGGATCATTTCCATTGAATTCCAGTCGACCAATCCTGATCGGGCCGCGCGCATTGCCAATGCGGTCGCCAATATCTATGTGCAGCGGCGTGGCGATCTCTCGCTGTCCGACACGGCAGATGCCAGCGCGTGGCTTTTGACCGAAATCGACCAGTTGCGGGTCAAGGTTTCCGAAGCCGAAAGCAAGGTCGCCGCCTACCGGGTCGACAATGACCTGTTCACCGGCACCAATGACACCAGCCTGCTCGATCAGCAGCTTTCAAGCACCGCCACCCAGATTTCCGCAGCCCAGGAACGCAAGAACAGTGCCCAGTCCAAGGCCACGCTTATTCGCGGCCTGTTGAAAGCCGGCCAGCCCATCGACAGCGTGCCCGATGTGCGCCAGTCAGTCGTCGTGCAGCAATTGTCCGAGGAAAAGGCGCGTCTGCAGGGCGAACGGGCGCAGCAGCTCTCCACCCTGTTGCCCAATCACCCCACCATCAAGGCCCTCTCGGCCCAGATTGATGAGATCGACAAGCAGATCAAGGTCGAAGGCCGTCAGGTTGCCAGCACGCTGGAAGCGGAAGCCGAAATCGAGGCTGGCGTTGAAAATTCCCTGCGCGAAGAACTGGCCCGGTTAAAAGTCGGTGCCTCCACCGCCACCCGCGACACCGTCAGCCTCAATGAGCTGGAGCGAGAAGCCAAGGCCCAGCGCGATCTTTTGGAAACCTATTTGTTACGCTATCGCGATGCTGCGGCCCGCACCCAAAGTGGTTCGGCACTGCCCGATGTCCGGGTGATTTCCGCCGCCGCCGCCGCCATCAATCCCTCGTCGCCCCAGACCAAGCTGATCATGGGGGCAGTGCTGTTTGTGTCCATCATGCTGCAGCTGGGCCAGATATTGTTTGCCGAGCTGATCTCCGGTCGTGCGCTGACCAGCGCGCCCGAACCTGCCCCCCGTCAAGCCGCTCCCCGGGAAGAGGAAACGGACCGTTGGGAGCCAGATCGCTGGGTGCCCGATGAGCCGCAACCCGCCGAACCGGACCTGCGCCAGCCCGAAATGCAAAAATCGACGCTGCAACGCGCCCTCGAAGCCGGGCCCGAATGGAACGAACCCGTCCGCGATCTCTATCAGGCAGTCGAAATGGAAAGCGCTCAGCCGGTCACGGTTGAAACCTTCACAGCCCAATCTGAGATGGCCGCCGAAGCCGAACCTGAATACGAAGCTGCCGATGAAGAAGCTGCAATCGAGGCCGAAGCCGCGCCGGATCGGGAGCAGGATACAACAGCACCTGCCCCACGGCACAATCCCCTTGCAGACCGGATTGCCGGTTATGGCCAGAAACTGGTTCTGGCGTGCGCGTTGAACAACAAGGACGATTGCCGCCCCCTGATCGAAAGCCTCTCCGCTGACCTGTTGACCCGCGGCCTTAGCGCCGTGGAGGTCGATGCCGGTAGCCGTCACCTGACCACAAATCTGGGCATTTCCGATCTTTGTGCCGGCGCTGCGGGTTTTGGCGAAGTGGTACATCGCGGCCAGCGCACAGATTTTGCGGTCGTCCCTTGGGGGCAGCAGGCCAAAATAGATTTCGGCTCACGCCGCTGCCTCATTCTGGTTGAAGCGCTCGCGGATATTTTCGAGATCGTGCTGGTCGATGCGGGTCGCATCGGTCTCTCGTCATCTCTGCCCGCCTTTGCCGGGCGCGACAGCCTTGTTCTGCTGGTTGTGGATGCAAATGCCAGCTCTGCCGATATCGAAGCCGCGCGTGCCGATATTCAAGCGATCGGTTTTGACGAGGTTGAAGTGGTCGATTCCGACACCGCCCTTACCCAGGTTGCTTGATGGAGCACAGATCCAGCCGATGAGCAGTCTGAAATACCGGGCGATAGGCGCGGCCTTTGACATCTTGTCCTTGTCCCGCATCACGCGCCTCTTGCGCCGGTTTGGCCAATGCCGGGGCCTGATCTTCACCCTGCACCGGGTCCTACCCGAAGCGCCCGCCGCTTTCGCCCCCAATGCCATTCTGCAAATCACCCCGGATTTTCTCGACACCTTCCTGACCCGCGCCAGGGCGCTTGGCTTTGATCTGGTCTCCCTGGATGAGGCGATTGCCCGCATTGAGGCCGAGACGCCGGGCCGCCCGTTCATCACCCTGACGTTTGATGATGCCTATCGCGATAACCTGACCCACGCCCTGCCGGTGCTGAAAAAGCACAAGTGCCCCTTCACGCTTTACGTGCCCACAGCCTTTATCGAGGGGGAGGGGGAGATCTGGTGGCAGGCGCTTGAGGATATCATTGCCGCCAACGAAACCCTTCTGCTCGGCTCCCGGCATCCTGATGGCCGCATGCAAACCGCGACCCAAGCGCAGAAAAATCAGGCTTTCAACGATATCTACTGGCAAATGCGCGACATGCCCGAGTCCGAACGCGTCAGCTTCATCCGCGATCTGGCCATGGATCACGACTATGATCTCTATGCCCAATGCCGCAACCTGATCATGACCTGGAAAGAGCTCGATATTTTCGTGCGCGAGCCCTTGTGCACTTTGGGCGCCCATACGGTCCATCACTACGAATTGGCAAAACTGTCCGAGGCGGGTGCCCGGCGCGAGATCGCCGACTCGCTCACCACGCTGGAGGCGAAAACCGGCACGCCGCCGCGCCATCTGTCCTATCCCATCGGCGCTATCCGATCAGCCGGGGAACGCGAATTCGCTTTGGCCGCCGAATTGGGTCTGCGCTCGGGCGTCACCACCCGTCCGGGCGGTCTTTACGCAAAAGACAGCACCCGTTTGCATGCCCTGCCACGGGTCTCGCTCAACGGGCTTTATCAAAAGGCGCATTATGTGGATGTGTTTCTGACCGGCGCGCTGTTTTCCCTGATGGGACGGCGCGGCTAAGGGCAATCTCAGGCGGCATCGTCCGGGTTGGGGCGCGCCATCCATCTGATGATGGCCATGGCCGGCAGCGTCCAGCCCATCCCGGCAATGGCGAAATAGATCAGCAAGATCCAGATGGGCAGCCCGTCAGGCAGAAATTCGTAAACCAGCACCGCCAGCACCGCATAAATGATGATCGAGCCGGGTAAAATCAGGGCTCCGGCAAGCTTGCGTTGGCTTTGTGTCATTCACATCCCTGTCTGCTGCGTCAATGCGGCTGTTGCCTTGCAACCGGCTCCCCATTACCACTCGGGGCCGAAATGGCAAATCGGAAACCGGAATGAGTACAATGACAGTCCCCCATGTAAAGGCGGCGGATGATCGCATGCGTCCCGTCAGAATCTGGCTTTATGTGGTCGCGGCGCTGGTCTTGCTGATGGTGGTGGTCGGCGGCATGACCCGGCTGACCGAATCCGGTCTCTCCATTGTCAGCTGGAAACCCCTGTCGGGCACCATTCCGCCCTTGTCCCTTGCCGATTGGCAGGCCGAATTCGAGGCCTACAAGCTGATCCCGCAATATACACTTCAGCATCACTGGATGAGCCTTGAAGATTTCAAGCTGATCTTCTGGTGGGAATGGGGCCATCGTTTCCTTGGCCGTTTCATCGGTCTGGCTTTCTTCGTCCCCTTTGTCGTCTTTCTGGTGCAAAAGCGCCTGACCCGTCCCTTGGTGCCGTCTCTCGCCATTCTGTTTGTTCTGGGTGGTTTTCAGGGCTTTTTGGGCTGGTGGATGGTTTCCTCGGGCCTCAGCGAGCGCACCGAGGTCTCCCAATACCGTCTGGCCGCGCATCTGGGTGCCGCCTGCCTGCTGTTCCTCGCCCTGATCTGGGTCGCTCGCAGTCTCGTGCCCGAACGCCCCGACCGGCGTGAAAGCGTGCCAACGGGCTGGCGCTGGGCTGTCGCAAGTCTCGGCATCCTGCTTTATCTCCAGTTGATCGCCGGTGCCTTCGTGGCCGGGCTGGATGCCGGTTTTGCCTATAATACCTGGCCGCTGATCGATGGCAGTTTCATTCCCAAGGGCCTCAGCGTTATGCAGCCTTTTTGGAAAAACCTGTTCGAGAACGCGCTGACCGTGCAGTTCAACCACCGCATGATCGCCTATCTGATCGCCGCCTATGCCGCTGTTCTGTTCTGGTTCGGGCGCAAAAACCCCGGTTTTGCGGGCGTTAATGGCTGGATGCCGCGCATTGCCCTGCTGATTGGCCTGCAAATCCTGCTCGGCATCGCCACGCTGGTGTCCGTCGTGCCGATTTCCCTCGCTATTGGCCATCAGGCACTGGCCTTCATGCTGATCGGTTCGGTCACAGCCTATAGCGCCGATATGGCCCGAATCCCGCGGTAATATAATACCGCAACCACAAGTCATTGAAATATATGTAGTTTATCTTTCTAGTTGACGGGATTTGCGCATATCTGTATCACCACCTCGAAACCGGCTATTGGCCTGGTGGCAATGGGTCCTGTCAGTTCGAAAACGGGCAGGGCCGTTTGGTGAAAAGCCTAAGGATTTAGACTATGAAGACGTACTCGGCCAAACCGAGCGAGATCGAGAAGAAATGGATCTTGATCGACGCTGAAGGTCTGGTTGTTGGCCGCCTGGCATCCGTCATCGCGACGCGCCTGCGCGGCAAGCACCTGCCCACCTTCACCCCGCATATGGACATGGGCGACAATGTTATTGTCATCAATGCCGACAAGATAAAGCTGACTGGCCGCAAGATGGACCAGCGCCGCTTTTACTGGCACACCGGTTATCCCGGTGGCATCAAGGACCGGACCCAGCGTCAGATCCTCGAAGGCCGGTTCCCTGAGCGCGTTGTTGAAAACGCCGTGCGCCGCATGTTGCCGGGCGGTCCGCTGACCCGTGCCCAGCTCAAGAATTTGCGCGTTTATGCCGGTACCGAGCACCCGCATGAAGCCCAGCAGCCGACCGTGCTGGATGTCGCGTCCATGAACTCCAAGAATGTCCGGGTGAAGTAATATGGCTGAGACACTCAATTCCCTTGAAGATCTCGGCGAAAGCGCCGTTCTCGACATCGATCAGGAAGTCGCACCCGTTTACGTGCAGAAGCTTGATGCGCAGGGCCGTGCTTATGCAACCGGCAAGCGCAAGGACGCGGTTGCCCGCGTCTGGATCAAGCCGGGCGCAGGTAAAGTCACCGTCAACGGCAAGGATTTCCCGAAATACTTCGCCCGTCCGGTGCTGCAGCTGATCCTTCAGCAGCCGATCATCGCTGCCGACCGCAAAGACCAGTACGACATCGTCGCAACGGTCTCCGGTGGCGGTCTGTCCGGTCAGGCTGGCGCTGTGCGTCACGGCATTTCCAAAGCCCTCGTGGCTTTCGAGCCGACGCTGCGTGGTGTGCTCAAGAAGGGTGGGTTCCTCACCCGCGATAGCCGTGTTGTCGAGCGTAAAAAGTACGGTCGCGCCAAGGCCCGCAAGTCCTTCCAGTTCTCGAAGCGCTAATCTGCGCCGGGCTGGATTGCAGCATAATCTGTTCAAGGGGCCGGGTAACCGGCCCCTTTTGCTTTGTCTGGATATGACGGAAACGCCCCATGCCGCTTTCGCGCGCCACACCCCTGCCCAAACCCTTCGCCATAACCGGCCACGCCATTGTCTCAGCCGATGGCATGATCGCCATGGCCGATGGCAGCATGCCTGAAGGTCTGCGCGTCGATGCCGACTGGCAGACATTTCAGGCAGCATTGGATAAAAGCGTTCTGGTCGTGCTCGGGCGCAAGGGCCATGCCCACCACCCCAACCGGGGCCGCCGCCGCCGTCTCGTGCTGACCCGATCGGTAAATGGTCTCGGTGCCGACCCGAGCGATCCGTTGGCCCATTTGTGGAATCCCGCAGGCATGCCGCTGCCAGCGCTTTTGACTGAATTACAGATCACCGGCGGCGATATCGCCATTACCGGCGGGCAGGGGGTGTTTGACTATTTCGCCCCCGCCTTCACATCATTTCTGCTGTCCGAAGTGCACGATCTGGTCATGCCAAACGGCATTACCTGCTTTTCAGACGCCCATCCGCGGCAGGCGCTGGCCCATTTCGGCCTGCACCCGCAAAGCATCAGCCCGCTCGAGCGGGACGGGCAGGTTACCGCAACGCTTTGGCAACGCTGACCGGCGCGGCCCCTGCCGGTTTCAGCTCGGTCTGGGCCCGGTAATTGGAAATCACCCGTTCGATATGCTTGATCGCCTTGGCGGGGCCGTCTTCGGCCTTCAGCGCTTCGGCGAGGTTCTGGGCATTCTCGGCATAATTGCGCCGCGTCGTCAGCTTGTGCAGCGATTCTGCCAAAACCTCGGGCGTCAGCTTGCGCAAGCGCACCGGGCTTGGCCCGCACCCGAGTTCGCGCACCCGCCGGCCCCAATAGGGCTGGTCAAACGTCTGCGGCACCACAAAGGTCGGCCGCCCGGCATAAAGCCCAGCCGCCGTCGTGCCCGCGCCGCCATGATGCACCACACCGGCCACATGCTCGAACAATTTGTCATGCGGTGCCTTGCCGATGGCGTAAATGCTGTCGGGCAGGTGGTCGGGGTTGATCCCGCCCCAGCCCCGCGCCACCACGGCCCGGCCGCCCCATTTGGTCACGGCTTCCTTCAAAATTTGCGTATTGCGCTCGGCCCCGAACGGCATCGAGCCAAAACCGATATAAACCGGCTTGGGCCCCGCGGCCAAAAACGTCTTGAACCGCTCCGAAGGCTCCCAGCCTGAACTGTCGGCCAATTGCCAATACCCGGTCACGATCGCTGTTTTCGGCCAGTCGCGCGGGCGCGGCGATACAAGCGTTGAGAACGGATAAAGCGTCGTCAGGTTATTGCCGTTATTATCCTTGAAGAATCCGCCATGCTTGCGCGGTTTCAACCCCATCAACTCCCGCCGCAAGCGATTGCGCGGAAAGTCATAATAGGCCTGCTGAATGCTCATTGAGGCATAGGAAAGCTGATTGAAGGCGGGCCCGAGATCAGGCCATTCATAGGCGCAGATCGGAAATTCCTTGGTCATGCTGAGCGGCTGCAAGGCCGACATGATCGCCGGGATCTGCAGCGCCTCGGCAATATCAATGCCGAAACTGGTGTTCATGTTGATGATGATCGCGTCGGCGCCCTGCGCCATCTGCCAGGCATTGCGCCCGGCGGTCTCCACGATCTTCTGCCCGTCGCGCAACAGGGCGGGCACATTCACCAGCATGTTCTGGCTCATCGCGTTTTCGAATCGCGATTGCTGCAGGAATTTCTGGATATGCGTCCCAAGGCTGTAGAATTCGATCCCGTAACTGGTAATCAAATCCTCAAAGTCCGCATTGGTGCCCAGTACGACCGAATATCCACGCGCTTTCAGCGCAATCGCCAGCGAAAGATATGGTTGCACATCACCTTGCGTACCGATGGTGGCTATCGCAATGCGCTTATGCATGTACACCCTCACGAATACTATTAGGTCACAGAGGCTTAAGCCATGCCAACCCATTTACAATGGTCAGGCGTGCAATTACAAAGACCTCTCCGACACAATTTCTTTACACAATCCTTCACCATAAGGGCAAGAGAGAGATGCAAACGCCTGTGCAAGCCCGATGGTTTCACAACGCTGAATTTGTCCCGGCGCTTCCTGTGCCAGCCATTTGTGTCTTTTTGCCGATATTGAACGCCAGAAGTGCTTTTTCAAGCCCTGCCGCCAATCTGTCGGCTCGAGCCCTTGGGGCTGCTCCCTTTCTTTCCTGACCCCCAGCGCCACCCAAGCCCACCGGTTTAATCGATTTCAAACCATAATTGGGTCATACTGCCGTCTCACACATTCACTGCCCGGCGCATCAGGTGCCGGACGCCCTAAACCCAATGGGACCGGGAGCGGTCCGCCGAGGAACCAATGAGCCAGGATTTTCACCGCATCAAGCGGCTGCCGCCTTACGTGTTTGAACATATCAATCCGATCAAGGCCAAAGCCCGAGCGGCCGGCGTGGACATTATCGACCTCGGCATGGGCAATCCCGATCTGCCGACGCCCCAGCACATTGTCGATAAGCTCAAAGAGACCGTCAAAGACCCGCGCACCCATCGCTATTCTGCCTCCAAGGGCATTCCCGGCCTGCGCAAGGCCCAGGCGTCCTATTATGGCCGCCGCTTCGGGGTCAAACTCAATCCCGACACCCAGGTTGTGGCAACTCTTGGCTCCAAGGAGGGCTTCGCCAATATGGCGCAGGCCATCACCGCGCCCGGCGATGTCGTTCTGGTCCCCAACCCGACCTATCCCATCCATTCCTTTGGCTTCATCATGTCGGGCGGCGTTGTCCGTTCCATGCCCGCCGAACCCAATGAGGATTTCATGCGCGCCCTCGACAGGGCCGTGCGTCACTCGATCCCCAAGCCGATCGCGCTGATTCTCAATTACCCGTCAAATCCCACCGCCTATGTCGCCAGCCTCGACTGGTACAAGGAAGTGGTCAATTATTGCCGTGAGCACGAGATCTTCATCCTCTCCGATCTGGCCTATTCCGAAATCTATTTCGACATGGCCCCGCCGCCCTCGATTCTCGAAGTGCCCGGTGCGATGGATATCGCGGTCGAATTCACCTCCATGTCGAAAACCTATTCCATGCCCGGCTGGCGCATGGGCTTTGCCGTCGGCAATGAACGGTTGATCTCGGCACTGGCCCGGGTCAAATCCTATCTCGATTACGGTGCCTTCACCCCAATTCAGGTCGCCGCCACCGCCGCCCTTAACGGCCCGGATGACTGTATCGAGGACGCCCGCAAGATTTATCACACCCGCCGCGACATCATGGTCGAAAGCTTCGCCCGTGCCGGCTGGGATCTGCCGCCACCGCCCGCCACCATGTTTGTCTGGGCACCGATCCCCGATCAGTTCGCCCATCTCGGCTCGCTCGAATTTGCCAAGCTTCTGGTCGCGGAGGCCGGCGTTGCCGTCGCCCCGGGCGTTGGCTTTGGCGAATATGGCGATCAATATGTCCGTCTGGCCTTGGTCGAAAACGAACAGCGCATCCGCCAGGCCGCCCGTGCTGTCAAAAAATTCTTTGCCAGTCATGCCGAAGGCAAGGGCAATGTGGTCTCGCTAAACGCGAAATAGACTGTCCCGAAATCATCCAGCCAGCCCCCTCGGGGCTGGCTTTTTATATTCCGCAGACGGATAGGCCGCGCAGCCGCGCCGCACCAATCCCCACCAACTTGGCACCAGATTCAAAGCACTCCTGACATATTCAGACAGTAGTCTTGCGTAATCGGGGGCCGGGCAGGGCTGCGACATATTGACTTGCCCGCCCGAACCCTTTCATAAGCCGCTTCGGGCTGCCTGTTGACGCTAGGCCAGCTTCCCAACATTTCCAGGATGGCCATCATGACAGCCAATGCATCACCAAGCGCGGCTGAGCCGCTCCAGTCGCCTGCCGATATTGATCTCGGGCCGCGCAACCGGCTGGTCATCGCCATTTTGCTGATCTCCACATTCGTGGTCATTCTCAATGAAACCATCATGAGCGTGGCCTTGCCGCGCCTGATGGCTGATCTCAACGTCAGCGCCGCCGCCGCCCAATGGCTGACCACGGCTTTCCTTTTGACAATGGCTGTCGTCATCCCCGTTACCGGCTTTCTCATCCAGCGCATGAACACGCGCCCGATCTTTATTCTGGCCATGTCCACCTTCAGTTTCGGCACGTTCTGCGCCGCTCTGGCGCCGGGGCTGGAATTGCTGGTCGTGGCCCGTGTGGTTCAGGCGATCGGCACCGCCATTATGCTGCCGCTGCTGATGACCACGGTCATGACGCTGGTGCCCCCCGCATCGCGCGGCAAGGTCATGGGCAATATCTCGATTGTCATCTCGGTCGCGCCCGCCATTGGCCCCACCATTTCCGGCATCATTCTCAATTATCTCGACTGGCGCTGGATGTTCATTCTGGTCCTGCCCATCGCGCTCGCTACCCTGTTCTTTGGCGCGCGGCTGATCCAGAATGTCACTACCCCGCGCTATGCACCTCTCGATGTGCTCTCGGTCATTCTCTCGGCCATCGGCTTTGGCGGCCTTGTCTATGGCCTCAGCGCCATTGGTGAAGCCCATAGCGAGGGTGGCATTCCCAGCTGGCTGCCTCTTGCCATCGGCGCTGTAACACTGGTGGTTTTCATCTTCCGCCAGCTATCCCTGCAACGTCAGGACAAGGCTTTGCTTGATCTGCGCACCTTCCATTCCAGAACCTTCATCATCTGCGTCACCATGATGGCGATCATGATGATTGCCCTGTTCGGCACCATCATCCTTCTGCCCATCTATACGCAAAATGTGCTGGGCCTCGACACGCTGCAAACCGGCCTGCTGCTTTTGCCCGGTGGGTTGATCATGGGTCTGCTCGCCCCCTTTGTCGGGCGGCTTTACGACCGCTATGGCCCCGCGCCCTTGCTGATTCCCGGCACGATCATTGTCAGTGCCGTCCTCTGGGCGCTCACCCTCGTCAGCGAGCGCACCCCCGTCACCACCGTCCTGATCGGGCATATGATCATCAGCCTTGGCCTGGCTCTGGTGTTCACTCCATTGTTCACCGCCAGCCTTAGCGCCGTGCCGCGCCATCTTTATTCCCATGGCAGTGCCATTCTTTCCACCATCCAGCAGGTGGCAGGGGCCGCCGGTGTGGCGCTGTTCGTCGCCTTGATGACCTTGCAGGCGGGCAATCTCATGGCCAGTGGTGTCGCCGAAATACCGGCGCTGGCCGGCGGCATCCGGGTCGGCTTCCTCTGCGGCGCCATTGCCTCCGTCTTTGCCGTCATTGCCGCCTTCATGGTCAAACGCCCGGCCGAAGAGGTGTCGTTAGAGCCGCTGCATTAAGACAAAACATGGCGTCTCCCGGCGCCGGGGTTCCAACGGCGGGCTGGCAATGCTAGGCGAGGGGGCGCATGTCGCGCCGGTAACTCGTGATGTCTGCGCCAATCCCCTCGAAATCCAGTCCCAGCCCGACCAGCGGCATGCTGTTCATGGTGCTGGCGCTATTGCTGATACCGGTAGGCGACACGCTCACCAAATTATTGACCGGCATCATCCCGCCGCTGGATCTGGCCTTCTGGCGCTATGTATTTCAGGGCGCTTTCCTGACCCTTGTCATGCTGGTGCTGAAACAGAAATTCGTCGCCCGGCATTATGGCCTCTTGCTGCTTGGCGGCCTCGCCAGCGCGGTCACGCTGGTTTGCCTCATCGGGGCCTTCACCGTCATGCCGATTGCCACGGCCATTGCCATTTTCTTCGTTGAACCACTGATTCTGACGGTGCTCTCGGTGCTGCTGCTGGGCGAAAAGGCGGGCTGGCGCCGTTATCTCGCCATTGCCATCGGCATGTGTGGCGCGCTGATTGTCATTCGGCCCAATTGGGCGGCCTTTGGCTGGCAGGCCATCCTGCCGCTGGGCGCAGCCTTCGCCTTTGCCATCAACATGATAATCGTGCGCCGCATCGGCCCGGTCATGAATGCGGTCGCCATCCAGTTCTGGTTCACCCTGTTTTCCGTCCTGCTATTGGGTCTGGGGCTGCTCGGTGCCCATCTCACCGGCATCATGCCTTGGGTTATGCCGGCTGTTGGCCTCAATATCTGGGCCACGCTGGTCCTGATGGGGCTGATTTCCGCCATCTGTTTCCTGCTGTTTTCCGAAGCTTTCCGGCGGACAGCCGCCAGCACGCTGGCACCGCTGCAATATATCGAGATCATCGGGGCAGTGATTCTGGGCTATCTGGTATTTGGCGATTTCCCCGATGCCATCACCTGGCTGGGCACCGGTATCATCCTCGCCTCCGGCATCTATGTGTTCCATCGGGAACGGATCAATCGCCGAAATCCTATTGACCTATAGGAATATTCCTATAGGTTCCGCGCTCATGAGCGACATAAACACATTCACCAAGGCCGTAGAGGCCTTTTTGGTTCAGCAAAGCTGGACACCCACTCGCTTCGGCCGTGAAATTGCGGGCGATCCTTTATTTGTGTTCGATCTGCGCGATGGCCGTGAGCCGCGCAGCGACACCCGTAACCGCATTTTGAAGGCCATGAAAGAATTTTCCGAAAAGGGCAAATTGCCCCCCTTGCGCATTGGCGTTGCCGGTCTCGGCACGGTCGGTGCCACGCTGGTTTCCATCCTGCAAAAGGATGCGGCCAATCTTGAACGCAAACTGGGGCGCAAGCTCGTGGTCACCGCCGTCGGTGCCCGGTCCCGCTCCAAGGAGCGCGGCATCGATATGGCCACCGTTGAATGGTTCGACGATGCGGTAGCGCTCGCCGGTTCCGACAGTATCGATCTGTTTGTCGAATTGATCGGCGGCGAAGACGGTCCCGCGCTCGCCTCCATCCGCGCCGCGCTGGAAATGGGCCGCCCGGTTGTCACCGCCAACAAGGCGCTGCTCGCCCGTCATGGCGTTGCCCTCGCCAAAATCGCTGAAGACAATAACGCCCAATTGGGTTTTGAAGCGGCGGTTGCCGGCGGCATTCCCGTCATCAAGACCCTGCGTGAGGGGCTCGGCAGCGCCCAGATCGCCCGCGTTTATGGCATCATGAACGGCACCTGCAATTACATCCTCACCCGCATGGGCGCGGAAAACATCTCCTTTGCCGAATGTCTCAAGGATGCGCAGGCCCTCGGCTATGCCGAAGCCGACCCGACCTTTGATGTCGAGGGTTTCGATACCGCCCACAAGCTCGCCATTCTTTCCAGCCTCTGTTTCGGCTGCGAAATCGCCCCCGACGAGATTTTCGTCGAAGGCATTTCCACCATTGAACAGGCCGATATCAAGGTCGCCAGCGATCTCGGCTACAAGATCAAGCTGCTCGGTCTGGCCCAGCGCTCACCCGATGGCATCGAACAGCGCGTGCACCCCACCCTTGTCCCCAAGGGCAGCGCCATTGCCGGCGTCGACGGCGTATTGAATGCCGTCGCCCTGGAAACTGATCTGGTGCAGGAATTGCTACTCGCCGGCCCCGGTGCTGGCGGTTCCGCCACTGCCTCCTCGGTGCTCTCCGATATCCTCGATATCGCCCGTGGCAATCACGTGCCGCCGCTCGGCGTCCCTTCGGCCGAACTGACCCCTTATAAACGCGCGCCGATGCGCGCCCATGAGGGCGGTTATTATGTCCGGGTCAATGCCCGCGACGTGCCCGGTGCCCTGGCCGCCA
>Ga0209344_10001664_pt1 | contig 27909 bp, 23 predicted proteins | sample Cruoilmetagenom6_FD_187293 | JGI IMG/M metagenome (GOLD analysis project Ga0209344, IMG submission 187293) | Oil polluted marine microbial communities from Coal Oil Point, Santa Barbara, California, USA - Santa Barbara Oil Seep Sample 6 (SPAdes)... | ecosystem: Environmental > Aquatic > Marine... | reverse complement strand
GCGGTAAAATAGGTGGGTCCCAAACAAAAAAATAGCTTACAGATCCATTTTTTCAATCTGTAAGCCTAGAATAATAATGTCGAAAATTAATGAAGAAATTAGTTGTTTTTTACCTCAGTTCTTTGTTAGCCCAGGGAACCGGAATCGTTTCAGGGGTTGAGCTAACCATCTGTGTGGCTTTATGTATGGGATATAATGCAGGGTTGTTAGCGGGTTCAAACCGAAAATTTTCTTTTTGGTTACTTATAGTGAGCCTAATTGCAAACTTGCTGCTGATTTTGATAACTTTGCTATAGATGAAAAAGAAAATAGAGTCCCGAGAAGATGTGTCTTTGCTGGTAAGAACGTTTTATTCAAAAATTAGAAAAGACGCACTTCTAGGGCCTATTTTTAATGGAATTATCACCGATTGGGAAACTCACTTAGAATTGCTGACCGATTTCTGGGAGACAAATCTTTTCTTTAAAAGAAAATACTTCGGAAACCCTATGCACGCTCATATTGAGGTAGATAAAAAAGTGGGTGGTGCCGTTAACGAACTGCACTTTGGGACGTGGATCAACCTTTGGCATGAAACCATTGATGAGCTTTTTGAAGGCGACACAGCCAATGTTGCTAAAAATCGTGCCCGAAACATGGGAACTTTCATACATCTGAATATTTTCAACGCCAGAAAAGAAGACTTAAAAAACGGCAATAGTTAACAGATTTCAGTAGTCTAAATGGGTGCAATTCCTTATTTTTGCGCCAAAATTTCCTATAATGCAAAAAAAGATTGCTTCCGTTCTTTTCTCTACCCGTTTAACAGCCGTTTTATTTATCGTTTTTGCAGCAGCTATGGCCGCTGGAACCTTTATGGACGCCGACTCCCAAAGCCCGCCAACGGCCTATACACGTGAACTTATATACAATGCTTGGTGGTTTGAGGCAATAATGTTGCTTTTTGTAATCAACTTTGTGGGGAATATTTTTCGCTATAATCTTCACAAGCGAAAAATGTGGGCTTCGTTAATGCTCCATTTGGCTTTCATTTTAATAATTATTGGTGCTTTCGTTACGCGCTATATTGGTTTTGAAGGAGTAATGCACATTCGAGAAGGGCAAACGGAAAACACTATACTTTCTGAACAATCATATTTGGATGTTTTTATCGATGGTGACTATGTGATTGATGGAGTGGCGCAACGTAGAAAATTAAAACCAAAAGCATTACGACTTTCTGAAAAACTGGACAACGATTTCATCATAGAAACCGATTACAATAACCAACCGGTAACCATCAAATTTAAAGAATTTATAAAAGGTGCCGTAGAGGGTCTTACGCCCAGTGATAATGGGGAAGAATATATAAAGATAGTGGAAGCGGGTGATGGCGAGCGTCATGACCATTGGGTGAAAGTAGGAGAAGTTTCAAGCATCCACAACATTCTATTTGCAGTTAACGAGCCTACGGATGGGGCAATTAACATCACCTATTCCGAAGATGGCAATTATACTATTTCCAGCCCTTTTGAAGGTGATTACATGATAATGGCAGATCAATCTCAAGGAAAAGTGGTTGCAGACAGCGTACAGCCCTTTAACCTTCGCTCTCTTTACCGTATGGGCGGCATTTCATTTGTAATTCCTGAGCCTGTCACCAAAGGAGAGTTTGGTGTTGTTAAGGCAGCCGCAGATCAACCCAGCAATCAAGACGCACTTATCCTTGAAATAGCTTCTGGCGATGAATCAAAAACCGTTGCAATGCTCGGCGGCAAGGGAACAGCTCCCAATCCTGTTGAAACTGAAATCGCAGGGTTAAAGGTTTATACCAGTTATGGCTCAAAGGAAATTGAGCTTCCATTTAGCATAACCTTAAACGATTTTATTGCCGAAAAATATCCCGGTACCGAAAAAGGATATTCTTCCTTCAAAAGTAAAGTCACCGTCATTAATGAGGACAAGACCCATTTTGATACAGATATTTTTATGAATAATGTGCTCGACCACGAAGGCTACCGTTTTTTCCAGTCTGGTTTTGATCCAGACGAAGGCGGAACCATTCTCTCGGTAAACCATGATTGGTGGGGAACTTGGATTACCTATATCGGTTATTTTTTCCTTTATTTCGGCTTGATGGCCATTCTTTTCAGTAAGCATAGCCGTTTTGGAAAATTGGAAGAGATTTTAAAAAGAATAAAGCAGAAAAAGAAAAGTATGATCACTATTTTGGTGCTGCTTTTTTCGCTTTCTGGAATTTCACAGCAACACGCCTCCCCAGCCCATAAAGCAGTGCCAAAGAAGCAAATTGACTCATTGATAAAAGCAAATGCGGTGAGTAAGGAGCATGCGGCAAAATTTGGCCATTTAATAATTCAGGATAACGGGCGGATGAAACCCATCAATACTTTTGCAAATGAGCTTTTGCGAAAGATTAGTAGAGATGAAAATTATGAAGGCTTGGATGCTAACCAGGTTTTCATCTCTATGGCGGAGTTTCCAAGACTTTGGGTAGAAGTGCCGCTGATTGCTTTAAAAAGAGGCAATGACAGTATTCGCCACGTAGCCGGTGTTCCCGAAGGCCAAAAGGATATTGCCCTGCTTGACCTTTTTGATGAAAAAGGAAATTATAAGCTGGAGCCTTATTTGGAAGCTGCAACACGTACCAATACACCCAATCAATTTCAAAAGGATTTTATACGCGCCCACGAAAACTTTTCACTTTTGAATGCCGCCCTTAGCGGAAGTATTCTGAAAATCTTTCCCATTCCAGATGATGAAGGCAATAAATGGGTTTCCTATCCCGAATTGGGAGAGGCCAATCTTAAAGGAATGGATTCGCTTTACGCCAAAAATATTTTGCCGCTATATTTCGACAGCTTGAAAAAGGCAAGGGAAACTGGCGATTATACGCAGGCGGATGAATTTTTGGAAAGTATAACCAATTTCCAGAAAAAATATGGCGAAGAAGTAATGCCTTCAGAAAACAAACTCCGTGCGGAAACTATTTATAACAAAGCAGATATTTTCAACAGGCTTTATAAGTATTTTGCCATTTTCGGAATCTTGATGATGGTTTTTATTATTGCACAACTTTTCAAGGATCGAAAAATACTTCGCACCCTCATCAAAGGTTCAAAAATAATAATGTGGATTTTCTTTGCTGTGATGACATTAGGTTTGGCATTGCGCTGGTATGTAAGTGGTCACGCCCCTTGGAGTGATGCGTATGAATCTGTAGTCTATGTGGCTTGGGCTACCATTTTCTTTGGATTGGCTTTCGGAAGAAAGAGTGATTTAACTGTAGCAGCCACGGCTTTTGCAGGAGCAATCATACTTTGGGTTGCTCACGAGAACTGGTTGGATCCATCAATTTCTACTTTACAGCCGGTCTTGGACAGTTATTGGCTAATGATTCACGTGGCAGTGATTGTTATGAGCTACGGACCTTTTACGTTGGGTATGATCTTAGCGGCGGTATCATTGTTTCTTATGATTTTTACCACAAAGGGCAATTATAAAAAGATGGAAATCAACATCAGCGAATTAACCGTTATCACTGAAATGGCGCTGACGGTGGGCTTGGTTTTACTCACTATTGGTAACTTTTTGGGAGGCCAATGGGCCAATGAAAGTTGGGGGCGCTATTGGGGCTGGGACCCGAAGGAAACTTGGGCCCTTATCAGTATTATGATTTATGCATTTGTAATCCACGCACGTTTGGTTCCCGGACTTCGCGGGCGATGGACGTTCAATGTTTTGGCAATGTTTGCCTACGCCTCAATTATGATGACTTATTTTGGGGTGAATTTTTACCTGAGCGGCTTACATTCATACGCAAGTGGCGATGCGCCTGCTACGCCAACCTTTGTTTGGTGGATAACACTATTTGCAGCCATTTTAAGTACGGTTGCCTATTTTAGGTATAGGAAGTTTTATGGCAAGAAGAAGAAAAGTTTGAAGTAAAAAAAGGGGTGAACGAATGTTCACCCCTTTTTAAATTCATTAAAACTTAAAGGCTTCCCACCATATCCTCTGCTTTTACCCATTCATCAAATTCTTCCGCAGTTAAATAACCAAGATTTACAGCTTCTTCTTTTAATGTGGTTCCATTTTTATGTGCCGTGTTTGCAATTTCCGCAGCTTTGTAGTAGCCGATTTTTGGATTTAAGGCAGTTACTAGCATTAAACTATTATTCAACTGTTTTTTGATTACTTCGTAATTTGGCTCAATACCTTGTGCGCAATGGACATCAAAAGACACACAGGCATCGCCAATCAATTGCGCTGATTGAAGAAAGTTTGCTGCCATTACGGGTTTGAAAACGTTTAATTCAAATTGGCCTTGCATTCCTCCTACGGCGATAGCCATATCATTCCCGATCACTTGCGCACAAACCATAGTCAGTGCTTCGCATTGTGTAGGATTAACTTTTCCAGGCATGATGGAAGAACCGGGCTCATTTGCTGGAATGTTGATTTCGCCAATACCGCTTCTTGGGCCGCTGGCAAGCATTCGCACATCATTTGCAATTTTATTTAACGAAACCGCCAATTGCTTTAAAGCACCGTGGCTTTCTACAAAAGCATCGTGTGCTGCAAGGGCTTCAAACTTATTTTTTGCTGTTACGAAAGGCAAATCAGTAAACTTTGCAATGTATTCGGCAACTTTTACATCGTAGCCTTTAGGGGTGTTTAAGCCAGTTCCCACAGCGGTTCCTCCCAATGCAAGTTCTGCCAAATGTGGTAGGGTGTTTTTTAATGCTTTAATTCCGTGCTCAAGTTGTGCAGCATAACCACTAAACTCCTGTCCGAGGGTTAGGGGAGTGGCGTCCATAAAATGGGTACGACCTATTTTTACAACATCTTTAAATTCCGAAGCTTTTTTTGAAAGTGTATTCTGAAGTTGTTCCACACCAGGTAGGGTGGTTTCAATCAATTTTTTATAAGCAGCAATGTGCATCCCCGTTGGGAAAGTATCGTTTGAGGATTGTGATTTATTTACATCGTCATTTGGTTGAAGCGTTTTATCGCCTTCACCTATAGTTTTTCCGGCAAGTTGATGGGCACGGTTTGCAATTACCTCATTCACGTTCATGTTGCTTTGGGTTCCGCTTCCGGTTTGCCAGATCACCAGTGGAAATTGATCGTCGTGTTTTCCTTCCAAAATTTCATCGCAAACTTTGGCAATCAAATCTCTTTTTTCTTCCGAAAGAACGCCAAGATCACAATTGGTGTAGGCGGCGGCTTTCTTTAAATATGCAAAACCATATATAATTTCCATCGGCATGGAAGCACGGGGGCCGATTTTAAAGTTTTCGAAAGAACGCTCGGTTTGTGCGCCCCAAAGTTTATCGGCAGGTACTTTTACCTCGCCCATGGTGTCTTTTTCTATTCTGTATTGCATTGTTAAAGTCTTTAATTTGAAATAAATGAATTCTTATGCCAAAGGTAGCGAAAAGCCAAAAGTTGGTCAACCCGCACGGCTGTTTATTTGTTGTGAATAAATCGAAAATTTTTGTAGTCGTTTTTCAAAAAAACCTATTATCTTTGGGGCATCATTTAAAAAAAGCTGCATCATGTTTACATTTGAACAATATCTAGGTTTTCTTGCATTTTTAACCATCCTTACCATGGGTTTTTGGTTAATGATTTTCTTGGTGAGCATTCTTCCTTACTGGATCGGGGGAGCGCTTTATGAAAACTGGAAATTGAAGCGTGAGGAAAAGAAAAAAAAGGAATTGAAATAATTTCTTTTAAAAAAATATATAAAAAAAGGGAACCAATTTGGTTCCCTTTTTTATTGGCAATCAATCACGGTTAACCTTCAAAACCACCATCGTCATCATTACCTCTTTCCGGTCGTTGGCGCTGTTTTTTCTGGTTGAATCTATAAGTGAAAGTAAGAGTTACTTGGCGTTGTCGCCATTGGAATTCACTTTCACTTGTAAATGTATCGGTGGTTGTAATGCTGTTTCTTTTTCTGGTGTTGAAAAGATCACTAACGTTCAAAGCCAAGGTTCCGTTGTCATCCATAATGTCTTTGCTCATTGCCATATCTACGGAAAGGATGCCGTCAGATTCTGTTTGCGAGTTGTTTGAAGGTCCTCTGTAAAAAGCATTGGTTTGCCATTCAATTTTAGCGGGCAGCTTCACTTTACTGCTGAAGCGGCCAAAATAACTGGTATTTTCAGCACCGTAATCTACATCGTTATAAAATCCTTCCGTTTTAAAGAGAAAATAATTAAAACTACCGTTTAAGTTTAACCATTTTGTTGGGTTGTATAGCAAGCCCAGTTCAAAGCCGTAACGCTCGTTTGTGGAAAGGTTAATAGGAATTGTGCGGATTACCGGAATTCCGTTGCTTGTAACTTCACCGGTTTCTTCCTGAACTCTTTCAAACGCATCGGTTTCATATTGGTAATAGATAGAAGAAGTTAAGGTAAGTTTTTTCCATCGTTTTAGATACCCCAAGTCAAAAGCGCTTGCGTAGGCAGGATCCAAATCTGGATTGCCCTGAAACACGTTTGCTTCACTGGAACGTGAAGGGAATGGATTTATGAACCAATTGCGCGGTCTATTAATACGTCGGTTATAACCCAACGTAATGTTTTCATTTTCTTTCAGCTCATACGTCAAGTTTACAGTGGGGAAAAGACCTGTATAATTTTTGTCAAAATTTAGGTCGAAAGAGGTATTCTCGGTTACATTCTCAGCATCGACCTTTCCTTTTAACTGTGTGTTTTCAACACGAAGCCCGAGCAGAAAGGAGAATTTTCCAAATTTATTTCCGTATTGTGAATAAACGGCGTGTACATTTTCATTATAGGTGAAAATATTGGAAAGACTGTCATTTCTATCAAAGATGCCCGAAGTTCCACTTTCTTCCAATAAGGTGTAATCTGTAATGGTTTCTTCAAAATTACCTCGATACCCTGCCTCAAACTGTGCGTTTTCCCCAATGGGCAACACATAATCGGCCTGTGCCAAATATTCTGTTTGGTCTTCTTTTTGAATTATATCCTCGGCCGGAAGTATTTCATTATCTGGAAAAACTTCTCGTTCCGTTATAAATGACCGTTCCGTTTCTTTATCACTTTCATATTGAAAATCGGCTGTTAATTTATGGCCGTTATCATTAAAATCATTAACGTAATTCAATGAAAATTGATAAGATTCGTCATCTTCGCTTTCAATCTCAATTCGCGTAATTCGTTCCTCAATCGTATTATTGTTGTAGTTAAAGGTATTGTTCGTTGTCTCATCCTCTCCATCGCCTTTGCGATAAAAAACACTTGCGGTGACCGATGATTTGTCGGTTAAAAAATATTCAATCCCAAGGTTGGTATTGAAGCCTTTCCCCATTCGGTCATATTTTCTTCTTTCTATTACTTGGTCAAATTGTGGTTCTCTTATTACTTGATTTCCTGCAGAGTCTATTACGGTCCGTGGAAAGTAATTATTGTTAAAAAATGCATTTCCGGGACTATTCCGGTAATATACGCCCGTAGTATTGAAAATATTGAACTTGTCCGTACGTAAATTTATATTTCCCGACGCGCTGCTGTTAAGCGGCACGCCAAGACTGGTACTTAGTGAGCCGTTAAGCCCAAGCGTTTTTTCCTTTTTAAGAATTATATTTAAAATTCCGGCGGTTCCTTCAGCATCGTATCGGGCAGAAGGCGAAGTAATAACCTCTACACGTTCAATGGCTTCTGCAGGCAGCTGTCGCAAGGCATCAGTGGAGCCAAATCCTGCAATTGCTGAAGGTTTTCCATTAATAAGAATACGTACATTTTCATTTCCGCGAAGGGCAATGGCCCCGTCAATATCAACCGTTACCGAAGGCACGTTATTTAGCGCATCACTTACTGTGGCTCCTCCTGCGGTAAGGTCTTTACCAATATTGTATATTTTTTTATCGAGCCGTACTTGTACTTCAGTAGTTTCGGCACGTATTACGACTTCGTCCAAACTAGCTGCGTCCAAAGCCAGATTTACAGTGGGAAGGGTTGTGTTTTTGGTTAGGTTTTGGTTTTTTAGTTCTTTGGATTTATAGGAGATAAATTCAAATTTCACAGTATAAACGCCTGGGGGCACTTCAATACTATATTTTCCCTCGGTGTCGGTTATGCCTCCTGTTACGGTCTTTCCTTGTTTATTTATAAAAGAGACTGTGGAATATTCCAAAGGGTAGTTGGTGCCTTCTTCAAGAATAATGCCTTTTATAAGAACTTCTTTATTATCAGGGTTTTGTGCCAATAAGATTGTGGAGGCAAGTGCGAACAGAAACGAGAGGGTTATTTTCATGAAATTTTTAGCAATTTTGACACACGAAAATAGCCGTGGTTTAATTGGAAATTGCTAAAGTTCTGTTAAATAAATATCGCAAACCTATAAAATATCAAGCACCTGTTGGGGAGGTCTTCCTATTATAGCATGGGTTCCTTTAATTGCAATAGGGCGTTCAATTAACTTGGGGTTTTGTACCATGGCATCAATGATTTGCACATCACTTAGATTTTTATTTTTATAGGTTGTCTTCCAGACTTCTTCCTGTGTCCTAACCAAATCAATAGGTGCAATTCCTAAAAGTTCAATTACTTGTTTCAGTTCTTGGTGGGATGGAGGGGTTTCAAGATATCTTACAACTTCAATGGTTTCTCCTTTCTCTTCCAATAAATTCAAGGCCTGGCGTGATTTGCTGCAACGGGGGTTGTGGTAAAATGTTATCATGTTTTTTTAAAATTTTGATAATTCTTCTATTTCCAAATTGAAATCATACTGCAAATCTTCGTGCAAGGTTGAAACTTTCTTTTTTGCAAACTCTATTTGCCTAAAGTATAGGTTGGAAAGGGTTGTGTTTCTTTTAATGGATGGTTTAAAATCTTTCAGTTTTTCACAAAAATAAAGCAAAAGTTCTACTTCAGTTTCCTTATTTTGTGAATAACGGATGAATTTTTTGAGCTCTCTCAAAATTTTTCGAACGCTTTTTTTTATGTAGAAGAAGGTTTTGGTATTTATCATTTCAAAATCTGCATCAACCTTGTCTTTGATGCTTTGAATAAAGGCTTCTTCATCGGCAGACTCAAACAAAAGGTAAGTAAGCAGTTCTTTGTTTTCCTTTTTGAATTTTGAAAGCCGAAGGCAAAGTTCCAGCAACTCCTGCGTGGAACGGTGGGTAAGCTCTGTCTTTATTTCTTTGAGTGTTGCTGCTTTCATTATAAAATTATTCTTCAAGATTTCTACGAAGATAAGTTTCCAAAACAGAAAACTTGAAGATAAAAGTTGATTTAATGGGAAGGTTCTAGTTTAAGTGTTGTTTTTTTGTACTTTTAAAATCGCAAAATTTGATAATGAATATTTCTAAAGCCTACCGTTTCTTTCTATTTTTTCTGCTGCTGAATCTGGTAGCGTTTTCACAATCAAAACTGCCGAATGAAATTTATGAAACCTACGATAAAATTGTAGGGCTGGAAAATACGGGTCTTTATAATGGAACGGAATTTACTGACCCTTTCTTAAATACTGATGGCACCTACAGATATTATAACGGGTATGATTATACTCGTGGGTCCGTAACTTATAATGGTCAGTACTATGTAAACGTGCTTTTGAATTATGATTTATTGGAAGACAATCTGTTAACGCGTTCTGATGATAATTTAAGCATTTTTAACGTCAAGCTCATTCCTGAATTTGTAACATCTTTTTCGGTTGGTGGTCACAATTTTGTTAGGTTAAGCGATGGGGATTTAAATATTTCGGGCAATGGTTTTTTCGAGGCTGCCTATCTTGGAAATGTTTTTGAATTGTATATAAAACACACTAAAAAGAAAAAAGATAAAGCTCTAAATAGCGGTATTCAGTATAGATTTTCCGAGGCAAATTTTTATATAGTGAAAAGCAAGGGAAGGTATTCATTGGTAGATTCCCAAAGGGATTTACGTGAATTCATTCCTGAAAAAGACAAAGAGATTCGCGACTTTTATAAAACCTATAAAGCGCTCAATAAATCCAATCCAGACCTTTTTATGATCAAGCTTCTAACATTCCTTGACAGTCTGGAAACGACCAAAAACCAATTTTAATTTGAAGTTGAAATTATCCATGCAAAATAGATTTTTTGTCCATGTTTTATTTTTTTTGATTACTGCCGCAACTTTCGGGCAAAACAATAAAAATATTACGGTTTCATTCAACAACACTCCTTTAAAGGAAGCAGTTCTAAAGGTGGAAACCCTTTCAAATAAAACATTCTATTTTGATGAAACCTGGCTAAAGGGGCATTTTGTCACGAAAGATTTTGAAAATGAATCGCTCCAGAATGTTTTGGAAGAACTTTTCAGCAATACCAACATCAACTTTGTTTTCAAGGATGGCAATGTCATTTTATTGAACAATACTTACGTTTATACTGATTTGCCCCCTGATTATTTTAATGAAGAAAAGACCGAAGAAAAGCAGCTTGTGGACACTAAAAATGCTCCCATTTTTCAAGAAGAATATGCCGCACAGGGAACTGTTGAGACCCGAAAACTTGTAACCATCGGCAAGCAAACAGCCAACGCAGCAAACAAAATCTATACACTTTCAGGTATTTTTAAAAACTCAAAAACTGGGGAGCCGCTTCAAAATCTTTCTATTTCAACTATAGACAGAACAAAATATGCTGTGACAGATGCCGAGGGGCGGTTCAGTATTCGACTTCCCTACGGATTAAACAAACTGGAAACAAATCTTTTGGGTTTTGAGAAAATTCGTCAAGATGTAATTATGTACGGCGATGGTTCGTTGAATATTGAATTGAGAGAAAATACCGAATCGCTGGAGGAAGTGGTCGTAAAATCAAATAAAGATGCAAACGTACGCGACGCCGTGGTGGGCGTTACGAATATTGATATTGAAGCGATTAAAACAATTCTCCTGGTTTTAGGTGAACGCGATATTCTAAAAGTTGCAACCACTATGCCCGGTATAAAAACAGCAGGGGAAGGCGCAAGCGGATTTAATGTTCGTGGCGGTCGTGCAGATCAAAACCTTATTCTTTTAGACGATGCCGTTCTTTATAATCCCTCACACTTTTTAGGTTTCTTTTCTGCAGTAAATCCTTTTACAACGGGAAGTCTCGAAATTTATAAAGCAAGTATCCCGGCGGAATACGGTGGAAGGCTTTCCTCGGTTTTTGATATTGAGACCAAATCGGGCAATATGGAAAAATTCGCTGGCGAAGGTTCCGTTGGGCCAATAACCGCAAATCTCGCCGTTGAAGTTCCAGTGGTAAATCAGAAAGCTTCTGTAATTGCGGGTTTCAGGGCTACATATTCTGACTGGATATTGCGAAGTTTAGATGAAGAGGCACTTAAAAACAGCGAAGCTTCCTTTTACGATGGTATCGTGAAATACAAACATAATATAAACAACAATAATAGCATCCAGGGTACATTTTACTATAGCAAAGATCGTTTCAGCATAACTTCTGATTCTATTTTTGATTATAACAATAGATTGATTTCTTTAAAATACGGACATACATTTAGTGAAAAGAGCAGGGCAGAAGTGATTTTGGTAAATAGCCAGTACAAATATGGCATCAACTATGAGGCAGATGCCAACGAAGATTTCGATTTTGGGTATGAACTAAACGAGTATCAAGCAAAACTTAATTTCAATTATAAGTTAAGTAATAAACACAAATTGAGTTACGGTATTAGCAGCAAGCTTTATTCCATAGACCCCGGAAATATAGAGCCTATTGGTGAAAATTCTGATGTTGAGGCCAAAACAATTGACCGTGAAAAAGGGCTGGAATCGGCAGTTTATCTTTCAGATTTATGGGAAGTAAGCGATAAATTTTTGCTCGATTTTGGATTGCGTTATTCGTTTTATATGGCTTTGGGCCCATCAATACAAAACATGTATGCTGAAGGAGTTCCTAAAAGTGAAAATTCAATTGTAGAGGTGAAGGAATTCGGTAAAAACGAATCCATTAAAACCTATGGTGGGCCAGAATATAGAATATCTGCGCGCTATTTGTTGGGCAATGATTTTTCGGTAAAGGCGGGTTTCAATAGGACCATTCAATATTTGCATTTACTATCCACGAATACCACCCAATCTCCCACAGATATTTGGAAACTTTCAGATTTAAATATTGCTCCCCAGCGCGCAAACCAATATAGTTTGGGCTTTTTTAAAAATCTTTCGGGAAAAGATATTGAATTCAGTCTTGAAGGATATTATAAAACAATGAGCGATTTATTGGACTATAAAGTTGGTGCCCAATTGATTTTGAATGAAGACCTTGAAACGGATCTCCTGCAAGGTGAAGGAAAGGCGTACGGCGTAGAATTTTTAGTGAAGAAAAATTCAGGCAGGTTCAACGGTTACGTGGGCTATAGCTATTCCCGTTCCCAGATAAAGCTGGACAGCCAGTTAATGCAGGAACGTGTGAATAATGGCGAATTTTTTCCTGCAAATTACGATAAGCCCCATGACTTTTCGGTAGTAGCCAATTACAAACTTACCAAGCGTTTTAGTTTTTCGGGCAATTTCACCTACCAAACGGGACGCCCGATTACATACCCTATTGGCAGGTATATTTTTGCGGGCGAGGAACAAGTACTATATAGCGACCGGAACCAGTTCCGAATTCCAGATTATTATAGATTGGATTTAGGTGTAAATATAGAAGGCAACCACAAATTGAATAAGTTAGCGCACAGTTTTATAAATATTTCAGTTTATAATGTTTTGGGAAGAAACAATCCATATTCGGTCTTTTTTGTAAATGAAGCTGGAGAAATAAAAGCGTATAAAACTTCTATTTTCTCCGTGCCCGTGCCTACTATTACGTATAACTTTAAGTTTTAGGAATGATGAGGAACAGAATTATATTGATCGGTCTTTTCGCACTTCTGCTTTTTCAAGTGGGCTGTACGGAACCTTTTGAGATAGAAACCGTAGATTTCGAAAGCGTTTTGGTGGTAGAAAGTACTATAACAGATGAGTTTAAACCTCAAATTGTAAAGCTGAGTAAAACTTCGTCCTTGGAAAATCCCGAAATTTTGCTTGTAAATGATGCCGATGTTACCGTCACCGGAAGCAACGGCGAGAGTTTCAGCTTTTATTGGGATAGCGAAACCGGCAATTATATATCCCAAAACTCATTTAGCGCACAACCTGGCGTTTCCTATACTTTGAATATTATAACATCAGACGGAAAACGATACTCTTCTTCCGCAGTTACCTTACCGCCATCTGTAGGTATTGATGAACTTTATGCGGAAAGAATTGTGGATGCAACAGAAGAAAAAGATGGAGTTCAGATTTTGGTAGACACAGAAGATCCAACCGGTAATGCAAAATATTATAGGTATGCGTATGAAGAAACATATAAAATAGTGGCTCCGTATCCATCTCCCTACAATTCAGAAATTATTGATTTTGATCCCATTTCTGGTACATATCAGGTGATTCTTACTCCCAGGGAGCCAGAGGAAATTTGTTATTCCACAGAATTTTCAACCGGAATAAACCAAACCACCACAACAGAATTGAACGAAAATAAAGTCTTCCGCTTTCCAGTGAGATATCTCTCCAAACTTGATGCAAAAATGCAGACCCGTTACAGTATTTTGGTAAAACAATATGTACAAAGCGTTGAAGCCTATACTTTTTATAAAATCATTAAAGAACTTGGTAGTATTGAAAGTCTTCTGTCACAAGGACAGCCTGGATATGTAGCGGGCAATATGGTTTCTGAGGAAAATCCCGATGAAAAGGTTTTGGGATTTTTTGAAGTTTCATCCATGACATCAAAGAGAATCTATTTTAATTATGACGATTTTGGGTTGGAAAAGCCACCCTATTTTGTAGATTGTGATTTACTATTGCTTGATTATCGCGACAATACAAACCTAGATAATGATCCCGATGAAAGAGAGATAATCTACACATATTTAACATTCTATGATTATCAAGTATTCAGCTTTGCCCAGGGTGTTTTGTATACTATCGCGAAGCCCGAATGCACTGTGTGTACCTCTTTTTCATCAAATGTAAGACCCGATTTCTGGGAAGATTGATTATGGTAAAAAAATTAATTTTTATAGTTTTTGTTATTTATGGATTCACTGCTACGGCTCAAATTCCTAAAGATAAGCTCACAATTGATGTAAGTGTTTTTCCAGAGGAAAAGGTGGAGTTGTCCATCAACTCGCAGATTTTTCTAGCTGGAGAATTACTTCAATACAAAGTATACGTCACCAATGCGTTATCCCACCAAGGCTCTTTAAGCGCGATAGCTTATGTTTCATTGCGAGACCAGCAGGACTCGTTGGTCTTTAACCATAAATTGAAATTGTTGGACGGGACTGCCAACGGAGATTTTTTCATTCCTTCAAATTTGAAGACAGGAGCGTACAAACTGATAAGCTACACCAATTATTCAAGGAATAATGAAGCTGCTGCTTTTGTACAGAAAGATATTTACATCATCAATACTTTTACGAAACAAGAGGCTTTCAGTAAAACGGGCGATACAATTTTTATGAATCATATTGTTGAAAAAAGTCCTCACTTTTCAGAAGAAAATAATCCAGCAAAGGCTAAAATTAATTTAGATAAAGAAAGTTATGGTTTCCGTGAAAAAGTCAGTCTAAAACTGGAAAATTCTCTTAAAGGGATGAAAGGCAGGTATGTACTTTCGGTACGAAAAATAAATCCTATTGAAATTTCGGGCAAGATCCCAACAGCAGCAAAAATTTATTCAGAAGTTTTCTATGTGCCAGAGCTTAGAGGAGAGCTTATTTCGGGATTGGTATTGTCTAAAATAGACAGTATGCCTGTATCAAATATAGAAGTTGCACTTACTGTTCCTGGAGAGGATTATATCTTTAAAGTGGCAAAAACAAACAGCAATGGCAGGTTTTTCTTTTCCGTTTCAGAGGACTATAATTCTGAAAATAGTATCGTTCAATTATATGGTAACGAAATGGAAAAAAATTCATATAAAGTGGTTTTGGATAAAAAAGAACTTCCAATACAGAAAAATAAATCCTATTTTTTAAAACTTGATGAAGCCTTGAAAGATTGGTTATTGGAGCGAAGCATTCAATTACAAGTTGAAAATGCTTATTTTGATACTAAAAAGGATAGTATTTTACCCAGTAAAACCAATCCTTGCTTTTATGAAGATTTGGGAACGGTTTTTAAATTGGATGACTACACCAGATTTCCTTCCGTGCGTGAAACTTTTGTGGAGGTAATTACCCTCGCGGCAATTAGAGGGAATGGAGATGATGCTAAATTTATTATCCATAACGAATATGACCCTGACCGGATTGCAAAATTTAATGACATAGACCCCTTGGTACTAATGGATGGAATGTTAATCCCGAATAATTCGGAATTAATAAATTATAAAGCCAGGGATATTGAGAGCATTCGGATTATAAACACACCTTACCGCTACGGAACTAAGATTTATAGTGGGATTATTGCTGTGGAAACAAAAAAAGGGGATTTTGTTCCTAACCTTTCAAAAAGTTTTGTTGAGATGATAAATTTGCCTCCTGCGGTTAAGCAAAAAAAATATTACAGTCCAGACTATAGCAATAGGAATGTAATTTCAAGAATACCTGACTATCGGGTACAATTGCTTTGGGAGCCTAGCCTTTCTTTTAAGGACACAGCGTATTCCACCACTTTTTATACCTCAGACGTTCCGGGTTTATATGAGATTTTGTTGGAAGGTTTTAACGACAGAGGTATTCATATTTCCGCTAAAAGATATTTTAAGGTTCTAGAACCATAGATTTTTGTATTAAAAAAAAGCGCGATTATCAAAATTTAGACAGAAATATTTTAACTTTAATACCTTTTATTAAACAACCTTAAAACCTGCCATCTCATGCTTCATTGGAAAGCAATCTATATTATCTTGGCTATTGTCTTTGGAGTAATAGGTTTTATAGGTATTGGCGATGGTGAAATTGAACCGGCAAAATACATTGCTGGAATATTTCTGTTGCTTTTATTAGTTTTTTGGGCCGCTGATTTTGTAGGAAAACGTAAAAGTTAAAATTTTGAAAATAAACACATTGGAATAAATATTTTTTGTAAATTCATTCAAATATCATATCGGGGTGCTTAAGTTTCAAAAACAGCTGAGAATACACCCGTAAAACTTCGACACGGATAATGCCAGCAGAAGGAATATGATTTGCAAAGGGAACTCAGATTTTAGAATCTTGTTCCCTTTGTTTTTTATAGGCGGCAATCGCCGCTTATTATTTGAAGAGCGGTTGGATTAAATCCATTGCCCGCTATTACATAATTTCCAGAGCATAATCCCCCATTTGTAAGAAAGTCCCTTAGCCCACAAAAATCTTCTAAATAATAATTGTTAGTTATCGTTAAATCATTGTTAGAACCTCCACCACATTCAATGAGTACCAAATTCAATAAGAAATCAAGGTTTGTTATGGAATCATTATCATCTAGAATTAGAAAATCTTGAATTGTGGTTAAATTTAGTAAGCCATTTAAATTATTTAAATTAGGGTTTCTACTTATTTCAACGCTCTTTATTGTTTGAAGATTAGAGAAACCAGATATTTGGTTTAAACTTTTATTGTTTTCTAAATAAAAATTTCCGCCCAGCGTTTGTAGATTATCTATTCCATTAATAGATGATATTGAGTTACCGACCATTTCGAACCCACCCAGTTCTGTTAAATTTGATAATTGACTTACATCGTTGACAAAGTTGCGGTCATATTTGCCTTCTATTTTTAATTTCCCTGTAATTTTTGTAACATCTTCAAAGCCTTCTAGAGTATGAAATTGGTGTAAACCAAAACTTGTAAGAGTAACATCTCCATTAATTTCCTTAATTCCAGTTAATGGAGAGAGGTCTATTATAGGGCTCGATGTGGGGATTCCAAAGTCCATACAAGGTTCATATGTATAAATCTCTCCATTTACAACATCGATTTGATGTCCTTCAAATAAATCTACTGCATATTGATGCCGTAAAATAATATCCTGATTAAGTGTACCAATTGGCATAAAGTTCACCGAAATTGAATTTGGGTCAGAAGTACTACCGCTTGGGTCTTGGGCTCTTATATTAATATAATATCGATGAAATAGCTGAAGTTGATTATCTGTGTTTGCATTTGTAAAGGTGAGTGAATTTTCCGTGGTAGTAAAATCAAGCCAGTACATATCATAGGTACCATCAAAATAACAGTCATAGCCTTCTTTTACAAAAGTTAATAAATAAGTTACCTCCTCTCCATTAGGATCTACACAAGGATTCCATGAAACTGTAATGCTATCGGAAGTATATGTGGCTGTGAAATTTTCGACCATTTGACAGGGTGGGGTGTCATCCCCGCCCCCATTGGTTACATTTATGGTTACATTTGCACTATCGCATAGTGCATTACTACTATTGTCACAAACTTTGTATGTAAAGGTATCAACCCCGATAAATGTGGAATTTGGAGTGTATTTTACTTCGCCTGTTATGGGATTTATTTCGGTAATTCCATGGCTTACAGCATTTTCTATAATCACCGAAGAGGGGTCTAAAGGATTATCCCCTGCTTCATCGTTCAATAGTACATCAATTACCACAGAACGATTATTTGGAGTAGTCGTTGAGTCATCAACAGCAATTGGCGCACCTTCGACTCTCTGAATATCATCATCCTTTTTTGAACATTTAAGGCTCAAAGCTAGTATTACAAATAAGAGTAGCGTTTTTTTCATAATTTTATTTAGAGTAATATATTAATAATATTCAGAAGATGTTTTAGTAGGTGCGAAAAGGATGTTATAGACTTAAATTATTATATCCAATATGAAAATTATAAGGGGAATGAAAATTTTAGAATCTTGTTCCCTTTGTTTTTTTTACAGTTCATCACTCTTCTCTTTCTGTCCCGTCATCATCAAATAGGCTTTTAGAAATTCATCAATCTCACCGTCCAACATAGCGTCCGTATTTCCGGTTTCGTGGCCTGTACGTACATCTTTTACAAGTTTGTAAGGGTGTAACACATAGTTGCGTATTTGCGAGCCCCATTCTATGGCAAGTTTGTTGTCCTCAATTTCGGCACGCTGTGCCATTTGCTTGCGAAGTTCAATTTCATACAATTGTGATTTGAGCATCTGCATCGCTTTTTCGCGATTGTCTAGTTGGCTTCGGGTTTCGCTGTTGTGAATAACAATACCGGAAGGGTGGTGGGTAAGGATGGCCTTCGTTTCTACCTTGTTTACGTTTTGTCCGCCGGCGCCGCTACTGCGGGCAAATTCCCAAGAAATATCTGCGGGATTTATTACAATTTCGATCGTATCGTCAACCAATGGATATACATAAACACTCGCAAAACTTGTGTGTCTTTTTGCATTGCTATCAAATGGAGAAATACGCACCAAACGATGGACTCCATTTTCACTTTTTAGCCAACCAAAGGCGTATTCGCCCTCAATTTCCAGCGTTACGGTTTTTACCCCTGCAACATCGCCCGCCTGAAAATTCAATTCTTTTACTTTATAACCGTTTTTTTGTGCCCACATTAAATACATCCGCATGAGCATTTGCGCCCAATCGCAACTTTCGGTTCCGCCGGCACCTGCTGTAATTTGTAGTACGGCGCTCATGTCGTCGCCTTCTTCGCTCAGCATATTGCGGAACTCCAAATCTTCAATTGCAGATTCAGCTTTTTCAAAAGCAGCATCTACATTTTCTGGCTTGCCTTCGCCATCTTTATAAAATTCGAGGAGAATTTCAGCTTCTTCGGTAAGTGTTTTTGCGGTTTCGTAATCGGTAACCCATTTTTTTTTGGTACGGAGAACTTTCATAAAAGCTTCGGCTTCCTGCGGATTGTTCCAAAAGTTGGGGTCAAAGGTTTTTTCTTCGTCGTTTGTAATCTCTATGCTTTTGCCAGCAATGTCAAAGATAACGCCTCAAGGCATCTAGCCGCACCTTAAGGTCTTTGATTTGGTCTGTTGTAGTCATTTTTAGGTAAGAATTTCAGCAAAAATACTATTAACTTCGTGAGCCGAACGAATTTTTCGGCTAATTTTATAATTTCTTAGAGATTATCAATTCTTTAAATCTTTTCTTTTATGAAAAAATCATTGCTTTTATTTACATGCATCTTGACAGCTATAGGTTTCGCACAAAATGATGAAGCCTTTGTTGATAGTCTGGTTGCCCAAAAAATGGCAGAACTTGAATTGCAACAAAACCCTGAATATTTTTACAGGAAAGATTATTGTGATGGGAATATTCAGATGTTTAATTTACCTGACGGCAAACTGTGCACATCCAAATCCACCTATTATTCTGTGTATGTTTTTTGGAGCGAAGATGAAGATGTTATGAAGCTACAAAAGTTTGACAATTGTGGAAGTTTTATGCCTATAAGCATAAGTAGAAAAAAGACTGTTGAGAAATTCTTTAAAGACAAACAGGCGTTGAAACAGGGCGAGATAAAGCCTTATGAAGGTGAAAAAGTAGATGAGAATGCCTACGGAAATATGACTGTGAATTCTTGCCACAAAGAATATAAATTTGTTTTTGATGGTAAATCTTTTGAAAAGAACTTTCGGGAATTTGATTTGACCAACGAGTCAAAATATAAAAACGTTAATGCAGAGCATAATAAATCACTACCACTAGTAAAATTGGATATTTTGCTATCGGAAATGTTCAAAAATATGGAGGACTCTGGAAGTTTATTAAGAGAAAAGTAAAAAAATACAGATGATTATAGATTTACGAAGCGATACCGTTACAAAGCCCACAATGGGCATGCTGGAAGCCATACTAAATGCTGAAGTGGGCGATGACGTTTATAAAGAAGACCCCACGGCCAATAACCTGGAACAAAAATTGGCAGAAATGTTTGGGATGGATACCGCTCTTTTTTTTCCCACGGGAAGTATGGCAAATCAGGCGGCCATTAAAATGCATACCCAACCGGGAGAACAGTTGATAGCCGATAAATGGGCACATGTTTATAATTATGAAGGTGGGGGCGTTTCTTTCAATAGTGGTGTTTCGTGCAAATTAATTGACGGCAACAGAGGAATGATAACTGCGGAACAAGTGGAAGAGAGCATTAATCCACCAGACTTTTACCATAGTCCGCTAACTAGTTTGGTTTGTTTGGAAAACACTACGAATAAAGGCGGTGGCGCCTGTTACAATTTTTCAGAAATTGAAAAAATTAAACAGGTTTGCGATACACACCAACTTGGCTTTCACTTGGATGGAGCGCGCATCTGGAACGCTTTAATTGCCAAAAAGGAAGATCCAAAAGAATACGGAAAAGTTTTTGATACCATTTCTGTTTGCTTAAGCAAAGGTTTGGGCACGCCCATGGGGAGTGTCTTAATTGGCAAAAAAGACATTATGAAGAAAGCCATGCGTGTTCGCAAAGTGCTAGGAGGAGGTATGCGTCAAATAGGTTTTATGGCAGCTGCCGGAATTTACGCATTGGACAATCAAATGGAACGGTTAGCAGAAGACCACAAAAAGGCATTTGAAATTGCAGCAGTACTTTCGCAACAAGCCTATGTAAAAAAGGTAGAACCTACCGAGACCAATATTGTAATATTTTATTTGGAAAAAGAAATTTCAGAAGAGAAGTTTATGAATGACCTTCTTCAAAAAAACATAAAAATCAGCGCAATGGGGCAGGGCAAGCTACGTATTGTTACGCATCTCGATTACACCGAAAGTAAGCACGAATCGTTTTTAAAAATTCTGAAAAACTATAAATAGGTTACTCAACTTCTTTTACCGTAGCTCCTGGAGCATTTTTACGTACGGATTCAATTCCGTTTTTTGCGCCACTTTCTGCAGCGTACATTTGGCTGCTCCCAATTATCTGTCCGTTGGTAGCTTTAATATTAAAGTGAATTTTTCCGTTTTTTGCGGTTTTTATTTCAAAACTACTGTCTTTTCCGCAGTTTTTTTGGACAGATTCAATTCCATTCATAGCGGAAGCTTTGGTGGCGTACATTTGGCTGGTTAAAATAACTTGGCCGTTGGCCGCTTTTAATACAAAGTGAAATTTATCACCGCTTTTTTTGAGTTCAAACATAATTTGGTATTTAAGATTTACTGAATATTTGAAACTTCAATATCGTGAAAAACAAGGTGTTTAAAAAATTGGGGAATGTATTTATAATAAGTTTAGCATATTATTTAAACATATCCATTCCTGGAATGTTGGGCATGCCCTCTTTTGCAACCGCAGCTACTTCTGTTTCTTGAACATTTGTAGCTTTTTCAATGGCTTTGTTCAAGGTTAAAATTAAATAATCTTCTAATTGCTCTTTATCTTCCAGCAAACTATCTGCTATTTCAACACTTTTAATTTTTCGGTTTGCCGTTAAGATTATTTTTAAAAGTCCATCACTGCTAGCTTCGTCAATTAATACGTTGTCAAGCCGTTTTTTGGTTGCTTCTACTTTCTCTTGGGTTTCTTTAAGTTTCCCCATCATTCCCATTAAATCTCCAAACATTTTTTTTGTTTTAGTTTAATGCAAATTTACTACTTTGTACACTTATTAATCAAGCCTTCTTTATGAAAAAATTGGCCTTCTTTTCAATTGCTTATCTTATTTTTGCGCCTTCAATTAATGCACAGAAAACTGCAGAAGAAATCATGAAAATCACGCCCCCGAAAGCTCAAAAAATTTATAAAAAACTTGAAAAGCACGGAGATGTTCGCATTGATGAATATTACTGGCTCAACAATCCCGAGGATGAAAAGGTAATAAATTATTTGAAGGAAGAAAATGAATATTACGAAGCAATGACTGCGCACACAAAAGGTTTCAAAAAAAATCTTTTTGAGGAAATGAAGGCGCGCATAAAGGAGGATGACGAGTCAGTTCCGTACAAACTTAATGGTTATTACTACATCACAAAATATGAAACCGGAAAGGATTATCCGATCTATACCCGCAAAAAAAACTCTTTGGACGCTGCGGAAGAAATTCTTTTTGATGTGAACGAAATGGCGAAGGGGTATTCCTATTACAACCTAACAGGATTGAATGTTTCTGAAGACAATAAACTTGTTTCTTTTGGGGTAGATACCCTAAGCCGAAGAAAATACGACATCTATATAAAGAATCTAGAAACCGGTGAAATTTACCCAGAACGTATTCCTTTAACAACGGGAAGTGCAACGTGGGGAAACGATAATAAAACACTTTTTTACGCCCGAAAGGACGAGAAAACGCTGCGTGCCGATAGAATTTACCGTCATACCTTAGGCACCGATCCTATAACGGACGAGTTGATTTTTACTGAAGAGGACGAAACCTTTGGCACCTACGTCTACAAAACAAAATCTCGAGAATATATAGTAATAGGGAGTTACAGTACACTGACTTCAGAATACAGGGTTTTGGATGCCGATAACCCATTGGGCGAATTTAAAATTTTCCAGCCGCGTGAAAGAGGGTTGGAATATAGCATTTCGCACTACGGCAACCATTGGTATGTTCTGACCAATAAGGACAAAGCGCTCAACTTTAAACTTATGAAAACATCGGTAGACAAAACTTCCCAAGAAAATTGGGTGGATATGATTCCGCATCGTGATGATGTGCTGTTGGAAGACATCGATATTTTTAAGGATTATTTGGTGGTGAGCGAGCGTAATAACGGTTTAACCAAAATTCGAATAAAAAAATGGAAAGGTGAAACCGATTATTATTTGCCTTTTGATAACGAAACCTTTACAGCCTATACAACCCAGAATCCAGAATTTGACACAAAGGTGCTTCGGTACGGTTACAATTCATTGAATACACCCGCTTCGGTTATTGATTTCAATATGGAAAGCAAAGAGAAAACGGTTTTGAAAGAGACCGAAGTCTTGGGAGGAAAATTTGATAAAAACAATTATGAAACCGAGCGTTTGTGGGCAACTGCCGCGGATGGAACAAAAATCCCTATGTCGGTTATCTACAGAAAGGGAATTAAAAAAGATGGTAAAAACCCAACGTTAGTATATGGTTATGGTTCCTATGGTGCTACTATAGATCCTTACTTTTCTACGGTTAGGTTAAGTTTATTGGACCGTGGTTTTGTTTTCGCAATTGCGCACGTTCGCGGTGGGGAATATATGGGGCGTCAATGGTATGAGGACGGAAAATTGCTGAAAAAGAAAAATACCTTTACCGATTTTATTGATGCTTCCAAATATTTAATAGAAGAGGGTTATACTTCTCCAGAGCATCTTTATGCTTCTGGTGGCTCTGCTGGCGGCCTTTTGATGGGCGCCATTGTAAATATGGCTCCAGAATTGTACAATGGCGTAATAGCCTCTGTACCATTTGTGGATGTGGTTACAACTATGCTAGATGATTCCATTCCGTTAACTACCGGAGAATATGACGAGTGGGGAAATCCCAATGAGGTTGAATATTACAATTACATGAAAAGTTATTCACCCTATGATAATGTTGCAGCAAAGGCCTATCCAAATATGCTGGTTACAACGGGTCTGCACGACAGCCAAGTGCAATATTGGGAACCCGCGAAATGGGTCGCCAAACTTAGAGATTTAAAAACTGACAATAATATATTGCTGTTGCAAACCAATATGGATGCTGGCCATGGCGGTGCTTCCGGACGCTTTGAGGCGTTGAAGGAAGTTGCGATGGACTATGCCTTTCTATTGGATTTGGAAGGAATTAAGGAGTAATAAAAATAATTCCTTACCTTTGTGCGGTTAAAATTTTCAGTTTCATACTGAAGTCATTTTAAAACGAACTCCCTCTTTATGAAAGAAGAAATAAAAGCCCACAATAACGTGTTGGAACTTATAGGCAACACACCGTTGATAAAGCTTAACAAAATTACCCAGAAAATGAAGGGTAATTATTTCGCAAAAGTTGAAGCATTCAATCCGGGACATTCTACCAAAGACCGCATAGCACTTTATATTATTGAAGAAGCCGAAAGAAAAGGTATTCTTAAGCCAGGCGATACTATTATAGAAACCACAAGTGGCAACACAGGTTTTAGCATTGCGATGGTTAGTATTATTAAAGGTTACGAATGTATTTTGGCCGTAAGTTCAAAATCTTCGGCTGATAAAATTGATATGCTGAAAACAATGGGAGCTAAGGTTTACGTATGCCCCGCACACGTAAGCGCAGATGATCCTCGGTCCTATTACGAGGTTGCAAAAAGACTTCACAATGAAATAAAAGGTTCGGTTTATATAAATCAATATTTTAATGAATTAAATATTGATGCACATTACCAAACTACTGGTCCGGAAATTTGGGAACAGACTGCGGGGAAAATCACCCATTTGGTAGCTTGCAGTGGAACCGGAGGAACCATTTCTGGAACGGCACGTTTTTTAAAAGAAAAGAATCCAAATATAAAAGTAATAGGTATTGACGCTTACGGCTCGGTACTTCAAAAATATCACCAAACCAAGGAATTTGATGCCAATGAAATCTATCCATATCGCATTGAAGGTTTGGGAAAAAACTTAATTCCTACCGCTACAGACTTCAATATTATTGATAAATTCGAAAAAGTAACCGATGAGAGCAGTGCGCATACTGCCCGCGAACTTGCAAAAACTGAAGGACTTTTTGTGGGTTATACAAGTGGTGCGGCAATGCAAGGTTTGAAGCAACTTGAAGAAGAAGGTGAATTTGACCAAAACAGCAATATAGTTGTTATATTTCCCGATCACGGTTCACGCTACATGAGCAAAATTTACAATGATGAATGGATGAGCCAGCAGGGCTTTTTTGATTCTGAAACTGCTGAAATTCATCAAATAGAATTTGTAAAATAGTTTCTGAAATAAGAAGTATAAAGTATTAAATCACTTAAATCCCGATAACAACGCGCTATCGGGATTTTTTTTCTGATAGTGACATTCTAAAATCTACTGCCCAAAATCTAATATCTCACAAATAATTTAATTAATTTTGTCCCGCATTTTTAACTAAAGATTTAATGAAAGATTTATTCGATAAAATCTATAAAGATAAAGGTCCGTTAGGAAAATGGGCTGAACAAGCGGAAGGCTATTTTGTTTTCCCAAAACTGGAAGGTCCAATCTCTAACAGGATGAAGTTTAAGGGCAAAGAAGTAATAACTTGGAGTATTAATGATTACTTAGGTCTTGCCAACCACCCAGAAGTTAGAAAAGTAGATGCTGAAGCTGCCAAAAAATGGGGCTCTGCATACCCAATGGGCGCCCGGATGATGAGTGGCCATACCGATCTTCACGAGCAATTACAAAGAGAGCTAGCAGCTTTTGTAGGCAAAGAGGCAGCTTATCTTTTGAATTTTGGTTATCAAGGAATGGTTTCAACCATAGATGCGCTGGTTTCAAAAGACGATGTGATTGTTTATGACGTAGATGCCCATGCTTGTATTATTGATGGGGTTCGCCTTCATTTGGGGCAACGTTTTACCTACAAGCACAACGATATGGAAAGTATCGAAAAAAACCTGCAACGCGCCACCAAAGTTGCTGAAAAGACTGGCGGCGGAATTCTGCTTATTTCTGAAGGAGTTTTTGGAATGCGCGGTGAGCAGGGAAAATTGAAAGAAATTATAGCACTTAAGAAAAAATATAATTTCCGCTTTTTTGTGGATGATGCGCACGGTTTCGGAACACTTGGTAAAACTGGTGCTGGAGCAGGCGAGGAGCAAGGCGTTCAGGATGGAATTGATATTTATTTTGCCACATTTGCAAAATCTATGGCGAGTACCGGAGCTTTTATTGCGGGTGACGAAGAGATTATGAATTACTTAAAATACAACCTGCGTTCGCAAATGTTTGCAAAATCCTTGCAAATGGTTTTGGTGGAAGGTGCTTTGAAGCGTTTGGATATGCTTCGCACCATGCCCGAATTGAAGGAAAAACTTTGGGAAAATGTAAACGCACTTCAGGGTGGATTGAAAAAAAGAGGTTTTGATATAGGAACCACACAAAGTTGCGTAACACCAGTTTATCTAAAAGGAAGTATTCCGGAAGCCATGGCTCTTGTAAAAGATCTTCGTGAAAACCACGGTATTTTCTGCTCAATTGTAGTTTATCCAGTAATTCCGAAAGGATTGATTCTGTTAAGAATGATTCCAACGGCTTCGCACACTATGCAGGATATTGAAGAGACTTTGGAAGCTTTTTCATCCATCCGCGAGCGCTTGGAGAATGGTACTTATAAACGTCTTTCTGCCGCTGTTGCAGAGGCGATGGGAGAGAAGATTTAAACAAATTTCCGCGCAGGCGGGAATCTTATAATATTGAAAAATCCACCTTTTTTGGGTGGATTTTTTATTTAAATATTCTTTCTAAAAGTACTCCGCTCTTTATGTTGTACTGGATTATAATCTTTCCAAAGCAACTGTACCGCAGTGTTTTCCTTTAATTCGGGATTTGTTTCAACGGTCTGTATTCCTTTGGAATTGAAGAGATATTGCATCTCTTCAAAAATAATAGCCGTAACGCCCTTGCCTTGGTATTCTGGGTCAATTCCTATTAAATAAAAAGCGGCTGTATCATTCTTTTTCTGGGCTTTCAAAATATGACTCCAACCAAACGGAAAGAGTTTGCCGTTGGCTTTTTTCAGTGCTTTGGAAAAAGAAGGCATTACGATTGAAAATGCTATAAGCTTTCCTTCCTTGTCTTTTATGCAGGTTATATAATCAGGATGTATAAAACTAAAATATTTTTCTTTATAATAATCAATTTGATATTGTTGGATTGGAACAAAGGTCTGTAGGCTATTATAGGTTTTGTTCAGCAAATCGAACATACTATCTACGTACGGAAGGATTTCTTTTTTGTTTTTAAAACGAATAACAGATATTTGATAACGTTCGCGAACTAACTTTGAGAATTTTTTCACTTTATCAAGAATAGCAGGAGGTATGTTCATTTTATATTCTACCCAAGTTGCCTGTTTCTCAAAGCCCAGTTTTTCCAAGTGCTCTGCATAATATGGGTAATGATACCAAGTAATCATGGTGTTCATTTCCTCAAAACCCATTGTTAAAATTCCCGCTTTTTCCATATTACTAAAGCCTACGGGGCCTTCGGCATATTCCAGGTTGTGTTCATGGCCTTTTTCGTATGCTTTTTCAAGTAAGGCTTTGGTCACTTCAATATCATCAACCATATCCAACCAGCCAAAGCGTATCTTTTTCTTCCCCTGTTCATTTACTTCCAAATGATTTAAAATAACGGCGATACGACCAACAATTTCATCTCCTTTATAAGCCAAATAATACCAAGCTTCGGCATTTTTAAAAACAGGATTTTTTTCAGTATCCAAGGTTTCCATCTCATCCTTAATGAGTGATGGAACCCAATATTTGCTGTCTTTGTATAATTTAAAGGGAAAAGTGACAAATTTTTTAAGATCACTTTTTGAGGTAAGTTGTTTTATTGTAATCATACACAAAAATGTTATTATTCACCACCTTCGTCCAAGTTCAATTCTTCTTGGCGTTCTTCTTTTTTATCCTTTTCTTTTTTGTCTTTCATCTCTTTATTTGCATCATCCTCTAAATATTCATCTTTATTGTGCATATCAAATCGATAGGCTAGGCCTGCTCGTCCATAAAATTTAGATGGAGTATCCTTAAAACTATAAGTTAGTGAAAGATCTACTTGTAGGTTTTGATTAATGAGGGCAGCAGCGCCACCGCGGATTAATTGGTCTGCATAAAAGTCACTTTTTAAACCTTGATTTTCAAGAAAGACCGAAAAATAGCGATTGGTAGCGTGCGTAAGCGTTATTATGTAGCCATAAGTAGGGAAATCTGTTGTTACCCGATCTACAATAATATTGGTTACAAAAACCCACCCGCCAATAAAATTATTTTGGGTAGAAAGCACCAAT
>Ga0209344_10001663_pt1 | contig 27924 bp, 22 predicted proteins | sample Cruoilmetagenom6_FD_187293 | JGI IMG/M metagenome (GOLD analysis project Ga0209344, IMG submission 187293) | Oil polluted marine microbial communities from Coal Oil Point, Santa Barbara, California, USA - Santa Barbara Oil Seep Sample 6 (SPAdes)... | ecosystem: Environmental > Aquatic > Marine... | reverse complement strand
GTCGTGGTCCATGAGGCAGGTTTTCCCGCTGAAAACCTGTTGCGACTGCGCGAGGGAATCCGGCTCAAGGGCGGCACCACCATCGGCTTCGTGCCTTACCCGAAAAGCGGCGTCAACCTGCGCGGGGCGTTCGCCAAGGGCGCTGCGGTGTTCGCCAGGGCCAACACCATCGTGCTGCTTGGCGGCGGTGAGGCCATCGGCCAGGTGATCGATATTCTGGCGGCCGGTGATTTCGGCCAGTCGATCGCCACGGCGATCGCCACATCGCTGATCCCCGAAGAGATCTACGCGCGGCCATCGGCGCAGGGGCTGATGGTGGCGATCCCTTCGACCTCGAGTGTGGGTGTGATTTCCGAGCGGTTCAAAACCAGGTTTGGAAGGTCTCCGAGTTATGACGCGGCCATCGGCTATGACGCAATCGCCATTGCGGCAGGGCTGGTCCGGTCCGGCGGGGCGGAGGCGATCACGGTGGCAAACCTGACGTCATCGCAGGGCTTTCGCGCCGCCACCGGCCTGTTCCGGTTTCGCCCGGACGGCCGCATCGACCGGCGCATGGTGGTGCACCGGATCGAGGATGGCAGGCTGAAAGTCATTCAGGAAGAGGGCGACGGATTCTAACTGTAGTGCAGAGCCGCGAGAGACCCGTCACCAGGGCGGGCGGTGATTGACCTTTGTGCTGCAGTTCGCCGACTATCGCCGCACAGAGAATCAGGGCGGACACACAATGAGCATGAACTCTATCGAGATCGACGATGCAGGGGCGCGCTCCGCGCTGTTGTGGCTCTATCCGGTTCTGATCGGCTTTGCTCTTGTGCTGATTGGGCTGCAAACCGTGTCGCTGTTTGTGCCCATCGGGCCGATGAACTGGGACGTTCTGATCTATTACGATGCGATTGGCCGGATCGCGCAAGGCCAGTGGCCGGCGATCGATTTCTTCGCACCGGTCGGCCCGCTTGAATATTTCCTGGCGACGTTTTCCAACTGGTTGTTTCCCGATGCACAACCGGTTTTCATGACCCAGTGGATCTGGTTGCCGATCACGGTGCCGGTGATGGGGCTGATCCTGTGGGATGTCGCCCGTGGCGGCCGTGGCAAGCTCGCTTTCTGGCTGCTGGCGCCATGGATGCTGTTTACCCTGCTGCCCTTCAACGGGATCGATTTCTATCCCTATCCCGGCACCGATGCCTTCGGGATCTACAACCGGCACGGCGCGCATCTGATCTATCTGGTGGCGGTGAGTGTGCTGTTCGTGCGCGGGCCAGTGATCCAGACGGTGGTGCTGTGTGTGCTGGTTCTGTCGCTGGCGTTTTGCAAGATCACGGCATTTCTGGCTGCCGGGCCTATCCTGCTGTTTGGTCTTGCGCTGGGCCGGATCCGCATTGCAACTGCCATCACCACGGCGCTGATCTGCATTTGTGTGACGGGTGTTGCCGAACTGTCGACCGGGCTGGTGGTGCCTTATGTGCAGGATATCATTATGCTGGCGTCGCAAAACACAGGTGCGCTGCTGCCACGCTTCCTGACCGCTGCATCGATGCACTTCAACGTGTTCGGTGCTGGTGGTCTGCTGGCGATCGTGCTGTTGATTGCCGCGCTGAGCGGCAATGCCGCGGCCGTTGGCCGGAGGGGCGGAAGCCCGATTGCACGGATGATTGATGCGGACTGGTTCTGGGTCGGGCTGCTGCTTGTCTGCGGACTTTTTTACGAGACGCAGAACACCGGCAGTCAGGCGTTTTTGATGGTCTGGCCGGCGCTGCTGGCAATTCTCATGCGGCCAAAGGCGGGATACGGGCGTTTCAGCGCGATCATCATCGTGCTGATCGGATTTACGGTCATTCCAAATGTCAGCACGGTTGTGCACAAGGCGGCACGGGCGATGGCTGTGGCGCCGGGTTATGTCAAGCTTGATGCGCCTGATCTGGGGGCGTTGGGGCTGTTCTCGGTCAAGGATGTTTTTGCCGAACAGGCAGAGCGGATGCGCGGCATATATATTTCCCACAGGGAGACCTATGAGGCGATTGCCGAGACCGAGGCGCTGCCATCGTTCCTGCTGTTTTCAGATCCGGATTATCAATATTTGCTGCTTGAGGAGATGCAGGCGGCGGCTTCGGCGATCCGGACGCTCGAACTCAGGACGCGGCGTCGGTTCGAAAGCGTTTTCACGCTCGATTTCGCCAATCCGTTCACTTACATCCTGAAGAAGAAGGGGACGGAATATGTGGCCATCGGTGCCGATCCGAACCGGACGCTTCCCGAGCTTGACGAGAAAACGCGCGAAGCGGTGGCGCGAACGGACCTGGTGCTGGTGCCGACATGCCCGGTGCAATATGCCAGGAACCAGCTGTTGAAGCACTATGCTCCGGCGTTGACGGGGCATGAACGGCTGACACTGACGCCCTGTTATGACGCCCTGATTTTGCCCCCTGCCGACTGATTGCTCCAAGATGCCGGGGGGAATATGGTCAAGACTGCAAATGCCGTCTTGACGGTTACACCATGGGGCAGGACAGTGGGCGTTTGAAACCAATCCCAATGTCCGGAGTATGTGATGGTCATCGATCCGCCCTATCTTATTTTTCTTGGTGATGTGCCAGACGCGCTCGGCGCGAAGACCGGTCTCGGGATTGTCGACTGGCGGCCGGAATGGTGCCTCGGGCAACTGCGGCTGGAAGGCTGTCAGGCGGATGCCAATATCCCCGATCTGAGCATCGAGGCAGCAGTGGCGCAAGGCGTCAAGACCATGGTGGTCGGCTCGGTCAATGCCGGCGGCGTTCTGCCCCAGCACTGGTTCGCCTCCATCGTGGCAGCGCTTGATGCGGGGCTGAACGTGGCGACCGGGCTGCACACGCGGCTCGCGTCGGTTGAAGAGATCAAGGCGGCCTCGGAGCGCAGCGGCGCCAAATTGCACGATGTTAGGTTTTCCGATCAGCGGTTTGACACCGGCAAAGGCACCAAGCGACCCGGCTTGCGCTGCCTGACGGTCGGCACTGACTGTTCAGTGGGCAAGAAGTACACGTCCCTGGCGCTGGAGCGTGAAATGCGAACACGCGGGATGGATGCGGATTTCCGCGCCACCGGCCAGACCGGCGTGTTCATTTCAGGCCGCGGTGCATCGATCGACGCGGTGGCGGCTGACTTCATCTCAGGCGCGGTGGAATGGATCGCACCGGCAGCAGAACCGGGCCACTGGGATCTGGTCGAGGGGCAGGGGTCACTGTTTCATCCGAGCTTCGCCGGGGTGTCGCTGGGCCTGTTGCACGGTGCGCAGGCCGATGCCTTCGTGGTCTGCCACGAGCCGACACGGACCACCATGCGCGGGGTCAAGCACGTCCTGCCGAGCATCCAGGACGTGATCGACATGACCATTGCCTGTGGACGCCTGACCAATCCGGCGATCACCTGCACCGGGATTGCGGTGAACACGCAGAAGCTGGGCGAGGCGGAGGCCAAGGCATTGTTGGCAGAGCTTGCGGCGGAATACCGCGTGCCGGCGACCGATCCGATCCGTTTCGGCGTGAGCGAACTGGTCGACAGGTTGCAGACGATCACGGCATAAGTGGGAGTTTGCACCAAAGTAGGACTTGCAACGGTGGCGGAGGCGAATAAGGTAAACGAGCGTTCATTTAATTGATGATGCGCTCCCGGATCTGACGGCTGAGAGGACAGCCGCCGGTTCTGCAAGCAGACAAAGCCGGCTTTGACCGGTGGAGGACGGTCAGTGGGAACGGCCAATAGCATGGGGTGAGAGCCATGCGCCCGGACAAGGCGACGCGCCGTCCGGACAGGGAGGAGAGTGGAGGATGGAAGCCACAGGCGTAACCGCCGGCGGCAAGCCGGTGACGTTTCCGCAGTATTTGCTGTTGAACGCCAAGCGGTTTGCATCGCGGCCTGCGATGCGGATCAAGGATTATGGTATCTGGCAGACCTGGACCTGGTCCGAGCAGCGCGATGAAATTCGCGACTTTGCTCTGGGGCTGAAGGCCATGGGGCTTGCCGAGGGTGAGCGGGTTGCCATTGTCGGCTCGAACCGGCCACGGCTCTACTGGGCGTTTTGTGCAGCCCAATCACTCAAAGCGATCCCTGTTCCGGTTTATGCTGACTCCGTTTCGGAAGAGATGGCCTATGTGCTGCACCATGCCGGTGTGCGCTTTGCTGTTGTTCAGGACCAGGAGCAGGTCGACAAGATACAGTCCGCTGCGGCCGATATTCCCGTCTTGACCGACATCATATTCGACGAGCCGCGCGGCTTGCGGGACTATGAGCGCGATCAGTTGCATGATTTCGCGGACGTTCAGGAAAAGGGCCGGGCGATTGCTGCCGCCAACCCGTCGGCGATTTCCGACTGGGAAGCCGCAATCCGGGCTTCGAACGGAACCGAGACTTCCGCAATTTTGTACACCTCAGGCACCACCGGCCGGTCGAAGGGCGTGATGCTGACGGCTGCGGCTTCGGTGAAGGCTGCGGAAGACACGGCCAAATTCGATCACATGACCGAGCGGGATGAAGTGCTGGCCTATCTGCCGCTGGCCTGGGTCGGCGATCACTATCTCAATTACGCGCAAGGTTATGTCGTCGGACTGTGCATGAGCTGCCCTGAAAGCACTGAGACCGTGGCGCAGAATTTGCGCGAGATCGGGCCCAGCTTCTATTTTGCGCCGCCGCGCGTGTTTGAAGGTCTGCTGACCAGTGTGATGATCCGCATGGAGGACGCCAGCTCCTGGAAAAAGTGGCTGTTTCACCACTATCTCGGCGTTGCCAAGGCCTATGGCGAGAAGATTCTCGAAGGCCGTCCCGTGCCGCTGTCGGGCCGGATTTCCTACTGGATCGGCGACAAGCTGATTTACGGACCCTTGCGGAACGTGCTCGGTTTTACGCGTATCCGCACCGCCTATACGGCGGGTGAGGCGATTGGTCCGGATCTGTTTTCGTTTTTCCGGTCTCTGGGGATCAACCTCAAACAGCTTTACGGACAGACCGAAGCGTTCTTGTATGTCACCTGCCAGAAAGACGGCGACGTGCGTCCCGACACGGTGGGACCGGCGGCGCCGGATGTGGAAATTCGGATCGCGGAGAGCGGTGAGGTGCAGTTCCGTTCACCGGGCATGTTCACCGGATATTACGGCGATGAGGAGAAGACCAGGGAAGCCATGACGCCGGACGGCTGGGTGATGACAGGTGACGCGGGCATTTTCGATGCCCAGGGCCATCTCAAGATCATCGACCGGGCCAAGGATGTCGGCAAGCTGACGAGCGGTGCGCTCTACGCGCCGAAATATATCGAAAACAAGCTGAAATTCTTCCCCAATATCAAGGAAGTGGTGGCCTTCGGTGACGGACGGGATTTCGTCGCTGTGTTTCTCAATATCGATCTGACGGCGGTGGGCAACTGGGCCGAACGCAACAACATCTCCTACGGCTCCTACCAGGAACTGGCGGGCCTACCGCAGGTCTACGAGATGATGGCGGAGCATATCAATCAGGTGAACCGCGATCTGGCTGCCGAGCCGATGATGGCCGGCGCGCAGATCAAGCGCTTCCTGGTGCTGCACAAGGAACTCGACGCAGATGACGGCGAGCTGACCCGGACGCAGAAAGTACGCCGCAGCTTTCTGGCGGACCGCTACGGGCCGCTGATTGAAGCGCTCTATGACGGATCGTCGGAGAAATTCATCGAGACGGAAATGACGTTTGAGGATGGTCGCAAGGGCACCATTCGCGCCACGGTGAAAGTGGCGGACGCCGAAATTCATCCCACCTCAGATGCAATGCCGGAGGCTGCCGAATGAATGCGCGTATCAAGCATGTCGAGCTTCGTGCCGAGGACGACGGGCTCAATCCCGGCGATGTGATGCTGAAGGTCGACAATGTGTCATTGTCTTTTGGTGGCGTGAAGGCGATCTCCGACATCTCATTCGATATCCGGAAAGGCGAAATTCGCGCCATCATCGGCCCGAATGGTGCCGGCAAAACCTCGATGCTGAATGTGATCAACGGGTTTTATCATCCGCAGGAAGGTGTGATCACGTTTCGCGGAGAGGCCCGGTCGCGGATGCAGCCATATGAGGCTGCGGCTTCAGGGATTGCCCGCACGTTTCAGAACGTGGCGCTGTTCAAGGGCATGTCGACGCTCGACAACATCATGTCGGGCCGGACGCTGAAGATGAACAAGAACTTCTTCTGGCAGGTGCTCAACATTGGGCCTGCACGCAACGAGGAAATCGAGCACCGGCTCAAGGTCGAGGAGATTATCGACTTTCTCGAAATCCAGCACATCCGCAAGACCCCGGTGGGCAAATTGCCTTATGGGTTGCAGAAGCGGGTTGAGCTGGGCCGCGCTTTGGCGATGGAGCCGGATCTGCTGCTGCTTGACGAGCCGATGGCGGGCATGAATCTGGAAGAAAAAGAGGACATGAGCCGCTTCATTCTTGATGTGAACAGCCAGATGGGCACGACCATTGCGCTGATCGAGCACGATATGGGCGTGGTCATGGACATTTCCGACCGCGTGGTGGTTCTCGATTACGGCCGTAAGATCGGCGATGGGCCGCCTGAAGAGGTGAAGAACAACCAGGACGTCATCGACGCCTATCTGGGAGTGTCGCACTGATGGATATCCTGTATTCAATTCTCATCGATCCGTTCGTCCAGATGGTGGACATGCCCGACTTCTTCCTGCAGGTGTTGTGGGAAGGCTTTGTCGCGGGCGTGCTCTATGCGCTGATCGCGCTCGGCTTCGTGCTGATCTTCAAAGCCTCTGGCGTGTTCAACTTTGCGCAGGGCATCATGGTGGTGTTTGCAGGACTGACACTCGTCGGCCTACATGAGAAGGGCGTTCCGGCCTATCTGGCACTGATCCTGACCATCGGTGTGATGGGAGTGCTGGCGCTCGCGGTGGAACGGTTCGTGATGCGGCCGCTGGTCAACCAGCCGGATATTATCCTGCTGATGTCGACCATCGGACTGACTTACTTTCTGGTGGGCTTCGGCGAGTTCGTCTTTGGCGGCGAACCCAAGCAGATGATTACCGAGGAGTTGGGGCTGCCAACCGGATCGACGGCGTTCGAAATCGGTGATGGCGGGCTTCTGATCCTGCAGCATATCGATATCGCCGCGGCGGTGATAGCGTTGATCATGGTGGGTGCGCTTGCGGTGTTTTTCAACAAGACCCGGATCGGCCGGGCGTTGCGCGCGGTGGCCGATGACCATCAGGCCGCGCTTTCGGTGGGAATTTCGCTCAACCAGATCTGGGCCATCGTCTGGTTTGCAGCCGGCATTGTGGCGTTGACCACTGGTATCATGTGGGGCGCGCGCTCTGATGTGTCGTTTGCGCTCGAGATCATAGCGTTCAAGGCATTGCCGGTTCTGATTCTTGGCGGCTTCACGTCGATCCCGGGCGCCATTGTCGGTGGGCTGATCATTGGCATCGGCGAGAAGATCGGTGAAATTTATTGGGGCCCGCTGGTGGGAGGCGGCATCGAAAGCTGGCTTGCTTATATGATTGCGCTTATCTTCTTGCTGTTCAGGCCACAAGGTCTGTTTGGCGAACGCATAATCGAGAGGGTATAAGCGATGCATAAAAGCCGACTTTCCTCCATCGTCGTTGATTGTCATACCGACCATATCGAGCAGGCAGCCGGTTTCTGGTCGCAGCTGCTGGGACAACCCTCGCATGTTGATGATGATGGCCATCGGGCCACCATCCTGGCGGCGGACAAGGGCGTTTCGCTGGTGATCGAGGCGGTTCACGATGAAGCGCGGATCCATTTCGACATCGAGACGGACAATCTGGCCGCCGAAATACACCGCATTGAAGAACTCGGCGGGAAGAAAATCTCCGTGGTCGATCATTCGGTGATCATGGAGGCGCCAACCGGGCACCGGTTTCGTCTGACAGGTCCACACTCTCACGTGCTGCCGTCGAGCGGGAATGTCTGGGGAGACGAGTAATGCTGTACCGCGAATCTGGCCAGTACAAGACCAGCTACACTGCCGATCAGGCAATCTTTCCGATCCGGGAAGACCGTATCGGCATGGCGATCATCGGGGTGATCGCGCTGGCGATCCCGTTCTTTGCCAGCGATTTCTTCCTCAATGCCATCATGACGCCGTTTCTGATCCTGGCGCTGGCGGCGATCGGGCTCAACATCCTGACTGGGTATGCCGGGCAGTTGTCGCTCGGCACCGGCGCGTTCATGGGTGTCGGCGCCTATAGCTGCTACAAGCTGACCACGATTTTCCCGGACACCAACATTGTCATTCTGGTTCTGCTTTCCGGGCTGTTCTCAGCTGGAATCGGCGTGGTCTTCGGTCTTCCATCGCTGAGGATCAAGGGACTGTACCTGGCGGTGACGACGCTGGCCGCGCAGTTCTTTCTTGAATGGTGCTTCATCCGTATTCCGTGGCTTTACAACTACAACGCTTCCGGCGCGATCGAGGTGCCGGAGCGGCGCGGCTTTGGAGATATAATCCTGACCGGCCCGTCGGCAGCACCGATGACCCAGTATTTCATTGTTCTGGGCATCGTTGTGGTGGTGACGCTTGCGGTCAAGAATATCGTGCGCGGACGGATCGGCCGGCAGTGGATGATGATCCGCGACATGGACATTGCGGCTGAGCTGATGGGGGTGCGACCATTGACGGCCAAGCTCTCGGCCTTTGCCGTGTCGTCCTATCTGTGCGGCGTTGCCGGTGCGATGTTCATCTTTTTCTATCTTGGTGCCGCCGAGCCGTCGGCGTTTTCGATCACGCTGTCGTTCCAGATCCTGTTCATGGTGATCCTGGGCGGGCTCGGCAGTCTTGTCGGTTCGTTCTTCGGTGCTGCCTTCATCTGGGGCTTGCCGATTGTGCTGCGTTCCGGATTTCCGGCGCTGGGCATCGGCATCGGGGCTGAAACCGTGTTTCACATTGCGACCATGATCGTGGGCGCACTGATTATCTTCTTTCTCATTGTCGAACCGCACGGGCTGGCAAGGCTGTGGTCGCTCGGCAAGGAGAAAATGCGCGTCTGGCCGTTTCCATACGCCTGACCAACTGGTGTTTTCCGGGGTGTCTGAGGAGGCAAACCGGGAAGCTTCCATAAGCGACATTGTCCGGGCATGGGGCCCGTCCGGACCAGACATGTCGGGAGGAATAGGGTCCCCGGACTGGTGCGGAAATCGCGCCTAATGGGAGGAATACAATGCGACTGAAATGTCTGATTGCCGGAACCGTCATGGCCGGTACCCTGGCGGGTGCAGCGTTGCCGGCTTTTGCCGCCGAAGAGCTGTTTGTACCGCTGTTTAGCTACCGGACCGGCCCCTATGCCGGCTCGGGTATCCCGATTGCCAATGGCATGCATGACTATTTGACCATGCTCAACGAGCGCGATGGCGGCATCAACGGTGTCAAGATCCGTGTTGATGAATGCGAAACCGGCTATGATACCCAGAAGGGTGTGGAATGTTATGAGCAAGTCAAGAGTGAAGGCGCTATCGTCATCAACCCCTATTCAACCGGCATCACGCTTCAGGTGATCCCGAAGGCATCGGTTGACAAGATCCCGGTCCTGTCGATGGCCTATGGTCTTTCGGCTGCGGCTGAAGGCAATAGCTTCCCGTGGGTGTTCAATCCGCCGGACACATATTGGGACGGTGCGTCCGCAATCGTCACCGACATTGCCCGCCGTGAAGGTGGCGCCGAAAACCTCAAGGGTAAGAAGATCGGTTACATCTTCCTTGACGCCGGTTATGGCCGCGAGGCGATCCCGCTGCTTGAACAAATGTCCAGCGACATGGGCTTCGAGCTGATGCAGTACCCGGTTGCCGGCAAGGAAATGCAAAACCAGTCTTCGCAGTGGCTCAATATTCGCCGTGACCGTCCCGACTACATGATCATGTGGGGCTGGGGCGCAATGAGCCCGACTGCCGTGAAGGAAGCGACCAAGATCCGCTACCCGATGGACAAGTTCTACGGTGTGTGGTGGTCCGGCGGCAATGACGATGCGGCAGCCGGCGGCGAAGCTGCCAAGGGGTATCGCACACTCAATTTCCACGGTGTGGGTGCTGACTATCCGTTCATCGCGGACATCAAGAAGTATGTTGTCGATGCGGGCAAGAGCGAGGTTGATCCGGCGAAATTTGCCGACAACCTCTATAACCGCGGTGTCTACAACTCGATGTTGATCGCTGAAGGCATCCGCAAGGCGCAGGAGCTTTCGGGCAAGACCGTGATCGACGCGACAGACATGCGCAACGGTCTCGAGAACCTCGACATCACCGAGGAGCGTCTCAAGGAAATGGGCATGGAAGGCTTCGCGCTGCCGATGAAGCTGTCGTGCTCTGACCATTCCGGTCATCACAAGGTCTATGTGGTGGAATGGGATGGCAAGGATTGGCAGAAGTCAGGCGACTGGTTCTCGCCTGACGTCGAGATGGTCCAGCCGCTGCTTGAAAAGGCCGCTGCTGATTACGTGACCAGCAACGCCCCTTGGCCTGAGCGGACAGAGGCTTGCGCTCAGTAATCTTCTGACAAAAAACCGTCGCGCGAAACACAAGTGCCGCGCGGCGGGCAACCGCCTCTGACATTTATCCCTGACCGGAGAGGGTCCATGCCGATGTCCACTTCCGTATCTACCGATGCGTCGACACAGCCGAACATTCTGACGGTGAACAATATCGAAGTGATCTATGATCACGTGATCCTGGTGCTCAAGGGTGTGTCGCTGGTGGTGCCGGAAGGCGGGATCGTGGCTCTTCTGGGCGCCAATGGCGCGGGCAAATCGACCACGTTGAAAGCGATTTCCAACCTGCTGCGCTCGGAGCGCGGCGAGGTGACCAAAGGGTCAATCGAATTTGAAGGCAAGCGGATTGAAGCGCAGACAGCCAACGAGTTGGTGCGGCGCGGCTGCATCCAGGTGATGGAAGGCCGTCATTGCTTCGGGCATCTGACGATTGAAGAAAACCTGCTTACCGGCGCTTTCACCAGGAAGGACGGCAATGCGGCGATCAAGCGCGATATCGAAATGGTCTATGACTATTTTCCGCGATTGAGAGAACGCCGGACCAGCTTGGCCGGTTACACATCCGGCGGTGAGCAACAGATGACCGCGATCGGGCGGGCGCTGATGAGCCGGCCGAAAATGATCCTGCTGGACGAGCCGTCGATGGGACTGGCGCCACAGTTGCAGGAAGAAATCTTCGAGATCATCAAGAAACTGAACGTGCAGGAAGGCGTGTCCTTTCTGCTGGCCGAGCAGAACACCAATATTGCGCTCCGTTACGCTACCTATGGCTACATCATGGAATCCGGCCGCATCGTCATGGATGGCGTGGCCAGCGATCTGCGCGAGAACGAGGACGTCAAGGAATTCTATCTTGGCGTTGGCGGCGAAGGCCGGCGCTCGTTCAAGAACGTCAAGCATTACAAGCGGCGTAAGCGCTGGCTGGCCTGAGGCGCGAGGGCAGTGCTCAATTGCCTGGGCGTCTTGTCCACAGCAGACCGGTTCGAGGACTTGCGGGATGACGTGGAAGACGATAAAATAAACAAACGTTCATTTAATTGTGTGGGCCATGGCGCGACGTGCGGGATCTACGGGAGCTGAAACGGCGGAGAAGCTGCGCAAAGCGGCGCTGGAGCTGTTTGCACGTTCCGGCTACGCGGCGGTGTCGATGCGGGCAATCGCGGCTGAAACAGGCGTGCAGGCCGGTGCGATCTATAATCATTTTCCGACCAAACAGGATCTGCTCAACGAATTGCTCCAGGTTCACATGGAGACGCTTCTGAGCACTTGGGAGGAGGCGGACGAGCCAGGGCTGGAGCCGCCTGAGGCGCTTGAGCATTTCGTGCGGTTTCACATCCGCTATCACCTGACCAAATCCCGTGAGGTGTTTATCTCCTACATGGAATTGCGCAGTCTCGAGGGTGAGAACTTCAGCGCCATCGAGGCGTTGCGGCGCAAATATGAGAGCTTTCCGCGCGCCATTCTGGAGCGCGGTGCAAGCGACGGTTCATTCGATATCATCGACCCGCAGGTCACCACCATGGCAATCATCGCCATGCTCAACGGCATGACCACCTGGTTCCGCGACAACGGGCGATTGTCGCTCGATGAAATCGAGGCGATCTATGTTCGCCTGGTGGCGCGGCTGGTGGGGCAAAAGAAGGAAGACTGACATGTTCTCTGCAAGCATGAATTTCGGACTTGGCGAAGACATTGACGCGCTCAGAGACATGGTCTCCCGGTTTGCGGCGGACCGGATTGCGCCTGTTGCCGACGCGACGGACAAGGAAAACCAGTTTCCTGCGCATCTTTGGCAGGAGATGGGTGCGCTGGGCCTGCTCGGGATGACCGCCAATCCTGACTTCGGCGGAACCGGCATGACCTATCTGGCGCATGTGGTGGCGATGGAAGAGATCAGCCGGGCTTCTGCCTCGATCGGCCTGTCCTACGGCGCGCATTCCAATCTCTGCGTCAACCAGATCAACCGCTGGGGAACTGAGGCGCAGAAGCAGAAGTATCTGCCAAAACTCTGCTCGGGCGAGAATGTCGGCGCGCTGGCGATGAGCGAGCCGGGCTCGGGCTCCGATGTGGTCTCGATGAAGCTGCGCGCCGACAAGCGTAACGACCGTTATGTGCTTACCGGCAACAAGATGTGGATTACCAACGGGCCTGACGCCAACACGCTGGTGGTTTACGCCAAGACCGATCCGGAAGCCAAATCACGCGGTATCACCGCATTCCTGATCGAGAAGGGCATGGCCGGGTTCTCGACCGCACAGAAGCTCGACAAGCTCGGGATGCGCGGTTCCAACACCTGTGAGCTGGTATTCGAGGACTGCGAAGTGCCTTTCGAGAATGTGCTCGGCGAGGAAGGTCAGGGTGTCAAGATCCTGATGTCGGGGCTCGATTACGAGCGGCTGGTGCTGGCCGGTGGTCCGCTCGGCATCATGGCGGCGGCGATGGATGTGGTGGTTCCCTATTGCCACGAGCGCAAGCAGTTCGGCGAGCCAATCGGCAATTTCCAGCTGATGCAGGGCAAGCTGGCCGACATGTACACAACGATGAACGCCTGCCGGGCCTACGTCTATGCGGTGGCGCAGGCTACCGACCGGGGCGAGACCACCCGCAAGGACGCGGCGGGCTGCATTCTCTATGCGGCGGAGAAGGCGACGCAACTGGCGCTGGAAGCAATCCAGACGCTGGGCGGCAACGGCTATATCAATGACTACCCGACAGGCCGGCTGCTGCGCGACGCCAAGCTCTATGAGATCGGTGCTGGTACCTCGGAAGTCCGCCGCATGCTGATCGGCCGCGAAATGATGGCGGAAACGGCGTGAGTATCATCCAATCCAAGATCTCCACTGGCTCGCAGGCGTTCAAGGATAACGCCGCAAGGATGCAGGCGCAGATTGCCGAAACCGCAGAGGCCGCAGCGCAGCACGGGCAGGGCGGGCCGGAAGCCTCGCGGGAACGCCATGTCGGGCGGGGCAAGCTGCTGCCGCGGGAACGGGTGGCGACATTGCTCGATGCAGATTCGCCGTTTCTCGAGGTTGGCCGCTTTGCGGCGCACGGGTTGTATGGCGGTGATATCGCCAGCGCCGGGCTGATCGCCGGTGTCGGCAAGGTCAACGGCCGTGACGTGATGGTGGTGTGCAACGACGCCACGGTGAAGGGCGGCACCTATTATCCGCTGACGGTGAAGAAGCATCTGCGCGCCCAGGAAATAGCGCTCGAGAACAATTTGCCTTGCGTCTATCTGGTGGATTCGGGCGGCGCCAATCTGCCCAACCAGGACGAGGTGTTTCCAGACCGGGATCATTTTGGACGAATCTTCTTCAATCAGGCCAATATGAGCGCCAAGGGAATTTCGCAGATCGCCGTGGTGATGGGCTCGTGCACGGCGGGCGGCGCCTATGTGCCGGCGATGAGCGACGAAACCATTATCGTGCGCGATCAGGGCACGATCTTTCTGGCTGGTCCTCCGCTGGTCAAGGCTGCCACCGGGGAAGTGGTGAGTGCCGAGGATCTGGGCGGCGGCGATGTTCACACGCGGCTCTCGGGTGTGGCCGATCATCTGGCCGATAATGATGCGCATGCGCTGGAACTGGCGCGCCAAGCGGTGGCCAATCTGAATAACCGGGGCGGGGCAGGGCTTTGCCAGATGGACTGTCTGCCGCCGGAAGATCCACTCTATGATCCGGCCGAGATCGCCGGCATCATTCCCGCCGACACGCGTCAGCCCTATGACATTCGCGAGGTGATTGCCCGCATCGTCGACGGCTCGCGGTTTGACGAGTTCAAGGCGCGCTACGGCACCACGATTGTCTGCGGTTTCGCGCATGTGATGGGCATGCCGGTGGGGATTGTTGCCAACAATGGCGTGCTGTTTTCCGAAAGTGCAGTGAAGGCTGCGCATTTCATCGAGCTTTGCTCGCAGCGCAAGATCCCACTGGTGTTTTTGCAGAACATCACCGGTTTCATGGTCGGACAGAAATACGAAGCCGGTGGCATCGCCAAGGATGGCGCCAAGATGGTCACCGCGGTGGCGACGACGCAAGTGCCGAAGATCACCATGATCATTGGCGGCTCGTTTGGCGCGGGCAATTACGGCATGTGCGGCCGGGCCTATTCGCCACGGTTCCTGTGGACCTGGCCCAACAGCCGGATTTCGGTGATGGGCGGCGAACAGGCGGCGGGCGTGCTGGCCACGATCAAGCGCGACGCCATCGAGCGCAAGGGCGGCAGTTGGTCCACTGAGGACGAGGCTGAATTCAAGCGCCCGACCATCGAGATGTTCGAGACCCAAAGCCACCCGCTCTACGCTTCTGCGCGGCTGTGGGATGACGGCATCATCAACCCGCTCAAATCACGCGAGATACTGGCGCTCAGCCTGTCGACGGCGCTCAATGCCCCGATTGCCGAGACGAAATTCGGCGTGTTCAGGATGTGATGGGAATGACCATGATCACCAAAATCCTCATTGCCAACCGGGGCGAGATTGCTTGCCGGATCATTCGCACGGCGCGGAAAATGGGTATTGCCACGGTGGCGGTCTATTCCGAAGCCGATGCCAAGGCATTGCATGTGGAGATGGCCGACGAGGCGGTGCTGATCGGGCCGGCGCAGGCTTCCGAGAGCTATCTTAAGGTAGATGCGATCCTCGATGCCGCCAAGCGTACCAGTGCGGATGCGATCCATCCTGGTTACGGGTTCCTGTCGGAAAATCCAGGTTTTGTGGAAAGGGTCGAGAAAACCGGACTGATTTTCATCGGGCCGTCGGCCTCCGCCATTCGCGCCATGGGGCTGAAGGATGCGGCCAAGGCGCTGATGGAAAAGGCCAATGTGCCGGTGGTTCCGGGTTATCATGGCGAAGCGCAGGAACTGGTGGTGCTGGCGGGCAAGGCCAGCGAAATCGGCTTTCCGGTGTTGATCAAGGCGCGCGCCGGCGGCGGCGGCAAGGGCATGCGCAAGGTCGACAATCAGGCTGATTTTCCAGCGGCGCTGTCCTCGGCGCGGCGTGAGGCGAAAGCCTCGTTCGGCGATGACCGGGTGCTGGTGGAGAAATATGTCGCGACACCGCGGCACATCGAAATCCAGGTGTTTGGCGACAATCACGGCAATGTGGTGCATCTGTTCGAGCGCGATTGCTCGGCGCAGCGGCGGCATCAGAAGGTGATCGAGGAAGCGCCTGCGCCTGACATGCCCGAGGACATGCGCGCGGCGATGGGGGCTGCGGCGGTGCAGGCGGCCAAGGCGATCAATTATTCAGGCGCGGGCACAGTCGAGTTCATTGTTGATGCCAGTGACGGGCTGAAGGCCGACAGGTTCTGGTTCATGGAAATGAACACGCGGCTTCAGGTCGAGCATCCTGTGACCGAGTTGATCACCGGGCTTGATCTGGTCGAATGGCAGTTGCGTGTGGCTGCGGGCGAACGCCTGCCGCTCAGCCAGGACGAGCTTTCGATCAACGGTCACGCGGTGGAAGCACGGATTTACGCCGAGGATGCCGAGAAAGGATTCTTGCCGGCGGTCGGACGGCTTGCGCATCTGGCGTTTCCCGGCGGCGACATCCGGGTGGATGCGGGCGTGCGCGCCGGCGACGAAATCACCCCATTTTACGATCCGATGATCGCCAAGGTGATTGCGCATGGCAAGACCCGGGCCGAGGCGCTGGGCAAGCTTGCGGGTGCTTTGGGGCGCACCGAAATTGCCGGAACTGTCACCAATACGGCGTTCCTGGCCAGGCTTTGCCGGGACGCGGATTTTGCCTCCGGGCGGCTGGATACCGGACTGATTGATCGCAATATCGCAAGCTTGACCGCGCGCGCGCCTGCGCCAGAGGTTCTTGTGGCGCTGGCCGCACTTGCCGCATCCGGCATGGTTGCGCCCCGCACCGGCAAAGCCATGTCGGTGCAAAGCATCGGTCCGTTCGAGATGTGGGGTGCGCCGAAGCGCTCCGTGGTGCTGGGGATCCATGAAGCCGAAAGCGCCTTCACGGTTGAACGGGAAGCTGCGGGGACATGGCGGATTGCCGGTGATGGTCTGTCATCCGGCGGCATCCGGTTCAATGCTGTTCAGCGCAATGACTATGACTGGGCTTTCAGCGCCGGTGGTGTGACGCAGCGCTGCCGGCTGGTGCAGAGTGGCACCGAGGTTACGGTGTTCCATGAGGGACTGACCTTCCGGTTCGGCAAGCAGCAACACAAACGCACAGATGATCTGGCGGCAGGCGGTGACCAGGTGGTTTCGGCAATGCCGGGTATCATCAAGCAGGTTCTTGTGGCTCAGGGCCAAGAGGTGAATGCGGGCGAGCCGATGGTGATCATGGAAGCCATGAAAATGGAAATGACCTTGTCGGCGCCGCGCGATGGTGTGATTGCAGAAGTGCTGGTTACTGACGGAATGCAGGTGAGCGACGGCGTGGCTCTGGTTCGACTTCAATCTCAAGCGGACGCTGCTTGACGGCCCTCGTGACAGGGAGCTTGGCCGCGACACCGGATGGCAATTGTGCGGGGACTGGTTGAAGTTTTTCGTGGAATCGCCAAATTCAGTCTATCTTTATCCGTCAGGACAGGACCCTTCATGACCGAAACATCCGAAACCGTGCTGGATTTCTGGTTCAGCGAGCTGAGCCCGAAGGACTGGTTTACCAAGAGCGACGACATCGACCGCCGCATCACGGAGCGGTTTTCCGGCCTGCATCTGGCCCTGTCGCGCGGGATCAGCGAAGAGTGGCGGGCGACACCCGACGCGCGCCTTGCACTGGTGATCGTGTTCGACCAGTTTCCGCGCAATATCTACCGCGGGTCGCCGCTGGCGTTTGCCACCGACGGTCTGGCGCTGAAAGAAGCCAAGGCGTCGTTGGCAGTCGGGGCTGACAAGGCGATCGGCGAAGACCGGCGGATCTTTTTCTACATGCCGTTCGAGCACGCGGAGGATATTGGCGAGCAGGAACGCTGTGTTGCGCTGTTTGAGGCGCTGGGCAATGCGAACTATCTCGACTACGCCAACCAGCACCACGACGTCATCGGGCGCTATGGGCGGTTTCCGCACCGCAACGCTATTCTCGGACGGACCTCGACGCCTGAAGAGAAAGCGTATCTGGCCGAACCCGGCGCAGGATTTTGAAACTGTCCAGCGGTGCAAAAAGGCCTTTGCTGTCGCCGCAAGCGGGCGCTGGTGCGGTGGATAGCGTTTGAGAAGCACTGTCAGACTGCTATGGATGATGCCGCAATCTCGAACCGGACAGGGAATTCATGCGTTTTGATTGGTTGATAGCGACGACAGTCGCAGGGCTCATGCTGGCTGTTCCGGTCAGCTCAAGCAGCGCACAAACTGTTGCGCCAGCTGAGGTGTTGCAGCCTGAAAGCCCGGCGGCGGCTACCTCTGACACTCAACCCAGCCCCTCTCCTGCTGCTGAGGTCCCGGCAGCGTCACCTGCTCCCGCAGTCGCTGCGCAGCCGATTGCATCACCGGCAATCGCGGCGGCGGAGGAAAGGCTGTCGCAAGCCGAAAACACTATTGCGCAGTTGACCACCAAGGTTGACGATAATTCCGACAATGACACGTCTCTGGTTGACCTGAAGCTGGACGTCGAGGAGCTGGCGCGCAGCATGCTCGACATCGGTGTGTCGATGAGACCCAGGCTGACTGAAATCAAGGCGCGAACCGACCAGCTGGGCGCAACCCCGGCCGAAGGGGAGCCGGTGGAGCCCGATGCGGTGATCGCAGAGCGGTCGCGTCTTGCCGCGGAGCGAGCACAGATAAACGCCCTGACCGGCAGGGCCGAGGCGGTTTCGGTGAGGGCCAGTCAACTGGCCGACCAGATCACCCAGGCGCGGCGGGACCTTTTCACCAACACCTTGTTCAAAAGGACCGAAATCGGACCGGCGATGCTGTCGCAAGCGCTGACAGCAATGAATGATGAGGGAGCTGATGTCGTTCGCACCTATGGCTCATGGGCGAAATTTGTCTGGACCTTCAAGTGGGAGGCAATGCTCGGATGGGTTTTCTTTTCGCTGCTTGCGGCGCTTGTGTTCGTGCCCGGCGCCTATCGCTTGTTTGGCGGGCTTCTTGATCGCGATCCTGAGGATGAAGACCCGCCCTATACGAGCCGGCTGTCAGTGGCGTTCTGGTCGACTGTGATACCGACTGCCGCGATGACTGCTCTTGGCGGAACGGTCTATGTGCTGGCACAGAGTTTTGCCATTCTGCGAGCCGATGTCACGCCGGTTGTCGTCAGCGTGCTGATGACCCTTGTGGCGATCTTTTTCGTTGGGCGATTGGCCCGCGCAATACTAGCGCCGAAAATGGCCGCCTGGCGTCTGGTCAACCTGTCCAACGGCGGCGCCCGGGCGCTTTATTATCTGGTGGTGGCGATGGTCATCGTCAACGGGCTTGACTTTGTCGGAGACCAGTTGAGCCAGTCGCTGGGTTCCCCGGTGGTGCTGACCGTGTTCAAGGGCGTCATTGCAGTCTTTCTGATTGCGCTTATCCTGATCGGTATGGCGTTGGGCAAACCGATGGTGGCCGCGTCAGGCGACCCGGCCGAGCCGGGGCAGCCGTGGCCGCGGTTCATTTCGATCACACTTCTGGCTGCAGGGGTCGGGCTCATGGCCATCGCGGCACTGGGCTATATCGGTTTTGCCCGCTTTGCCGCGACACAGATCGTGGTGACCGGCGCGGTTCTGACAACGATGTATATCGGCTATCTCTCCGGCAGAGCCATTTCCGAGCCGGGCGTGTTTGCCCAGACCGCCATCGGACGGCGAATGGAAGATCAATTCGAACTTGGTAATGTCGCGCTTGACCAGACAGGACTGGGTGCCGGTCTGCTGATCAGCCTCGCTGTTCTGCTGTTCGGTGTGCCGCTGATCCTGCTTTTGTGGGGGTTCCAGATTCAGGATATCGAGATCTGGTTTTACCGTTTCCTGACGGAAATCCGCATTGGCGGCATCACCATTTCGATAGTTGGAATCTTCTTTGGTATCCTTCTGTTCCTGTTCGGGCTTCTGGTAACACGCTGGTTCCAGCGCTGGCTTGATGGCAGTGTGATGGCGCGCGGACGGATGGATGCCGGTGTTCGAAATTCGATCAAGACAGGGGTTGGTTATCTCGGGGTGGCAATTGCCGGTTTGATCGGTATTTCAGCTGCGGGCATAGATCTTTCAAGCCTGGCTCTGGTTGCCGGTGCGCTGTCGCTGGGGATCGGTTTTGGCCTTCAGAATATTGTCAGCAATTTCGTCTCCGGCCTGATCCTGCTGGCCGAGCGGCCATTCAAGGTCGGCGACTGGGTGGTCACCGGCTCGACCGAAGGGTTCGTGAAGAAGATTTCGGTTCGCGCCACTGAAATTGAAACCTTCACGCGCCAATCGATCATCGTCCCCAACTCCGAACTGATCAATGCACCGGTTGGAAACTGGACGCATCGCAACTCGCTTGGCCGTGTCGATGTTCCTGTGGGTGTGAGCTACGACGCTGATCCACGCAAGGTGATTGAAATTTTGAACGAAATTGCCCGCGAAAACGAGTTGGTGCTCAACTATCCCGAACCGAGTGTACAATTCGTCGGCTTCGGGGACTCGTCCCTCGACTTCGAGGTCAAAGCCCATATCGCCGATGTTCTTAACGGCCTGTCTGTGCGAACCGAGTTGCGCTTGCGGATATTCGAGCGTTTGAAGGCAGAAGGCATTGATATTCCGTTCCCGCAGCGAGATCTCAATATCAAGATCGGCGATCAGGCCGAGGCTGTGACGGTGCTCGCGGAAAAGCTGATGGGCGGCGACAGCCTCTCAATCAGGGAATCAGAGGACGCCGACGTGACTGTGACCAAGCCGACTGCCCGCAAGAGCGTCAGGCAGGCTGCGAAATCCAGAGCGGCGCAAGATTCGATGGAGGATGGGCCCGACTCCGATGGCGACCGCTGACAACTATCGTTCAGGCTGCATTCATTCTCGCAATGCAATAAAGCATTCATAACCGGGCTGAAGCAGGCTCGGCAGCTTTCTAACAGGGAGCGGCGGACACCCGCCGAACACCGATGAAAAATACCATTATTGGCTTGGTCTTGAGTGTGGCGATGGTTGGCAGTGCGACAGCCGCAACCGTCACCAACAAGGATACGCAATCCCAGGTGCTGATTGTCACCGAGGCCGGAAACAAAATCGAAATGGCAATCGAAGCCGGCGCCACGGTCAATTTGTGCCCGGCAGGATGTTTTGTCACCATGCCGTCTGGCGACCGCGAAACCCTTGACGGCAGCGAGACAATCGACATCGTCAATGGCGCTGCTGTGATCAAGTAAACAACCGGTCGAGAGACAATATTGGCCGCGGCTCTGTTTGGACCCGCGGCTTTCTCTCGTTTTGGCGGGAGCTGACTGGCTGCAGGAGCCGGATCGAGAAAATTGTTGGCCCGCATGCAACTGGTCGTGCAGCAAAGCGATAATGTCGTAGACAGGCTCTGGTTTTGTGGCAGCAGATTCTAAATTCTGCTTCAGGCGCAATCAGGGTTGAGACAATGGCAGAATTCCCGAAACAGGCAAAGGTCGTCATCATCGGTGTGGGAGGCATTGTTGGTGCCTCTATCGCACACCATCTGATCGAGCGCGGATGGGATAACATTGTCGGGATCGACAAGTCCGGCGTGCCGACCGATATCGGCTCGACAGCCCACGCTTCGGATTTCTGCTACACGACATCCCACGATTTCCTGTCGGTCTGGACGACGCAATACTCGATCGATTTTTTCGAGAAGATGGGCCACTACGCCCGTATCGGCGGTCTTGAGATCGTCCGTGCCGGTGACGATGCATGGATGGAAGAGATCAAGCGCAAGATTTCCTCCGGCAAGGCCTTTGGCACGCGGGCAAGCTTTATCGGTCCCGCCGAGGTCAAGGAAAAATTCCCGCTGGTCGAAGAAGAGATGGTGGCCGGAGCCTTGTGGGATCCGGATGCCGGTCTGGTCATTCCGCGCTCGCAGACGGTTGCCGGCAAGCTGGTTGATGCCGCCGAGAAGACCGCTAAACTGAGCGTCTTCGCCAACACACCGGCCCAGTCGCTGATCGTTGAAGGCGGGCGGATCAAGGGCGTCGTCACCCATCGCGGCACCATCATGGCCGACCATGTCGTTGTCTGCGCCGGCATCTGGGGGCGACAGATCGCAGAAATGGTGGGTGAAGACCTGCCGGTCATGCCGGTCGATCACCCGCTGACCTTTTTCGGTCCGTACAAGGAGTTCGAAGGCACCGGCAAGGATATCGGTTGGCCGCTGATGCGGGACCAGGGCAACTCGGCTTACATGCGCGACACCGGTGATCCGACAACTGCCGAGGGCGGTCAGATCGAATGGGGATACTACGAGACCGACAATCCACGCCTGTGCCATCCGCGCGATATTCTCGAAAAGAACGAAGCGCGGCTTTCGCCCTCGCAGCGCGATCTCGACATGGAGCAGATCATCGAGCCGCTGGAACGCGCCATGGAACTGACGCCGATCCTGGGTGAGCTTGGCTACAATGAAAGCCACTCTTTCAACGGCCTGCTGCAGGTGTCCGCCGCCGGCGGGCCTTCCTGTGGCGAAAGCCAGAAGGTGCGTGGCCTGTGGTACTGCGTTGCCATCTGGGTCAAGGATGGTCCCGGCTACGGCAAGCTGATCGCCGACTGGATGACCGATGGCCGCACCGAAATCGACCACAATTCGATCGATTACGCCCGCTTTTACCCGCACCAGATGACCGAGGAATTCATCGCAAACCGCTGCTATGAAGCAGCGCAGAAGATCTATTTTCCGGCCATTCATCCGCGCGAGCCTTATGCCAAGAGCCGCGGCGTCAAGCGGTCGCCCTTCCATGAACGCGAAGTCGAGCTTGGCGGTCACTTCATGGAACTGGGCGGCTGGGAGAGGGCGCATGGTTATGCGTCCAATGACCATCTGCTTGAAAAGTTCGGTGACCAGGTTCCTGTTCGCGCAAACGAGTGGGACAGCCGCCACTTCTGGCGGGTGTCGAATGCCGAGCATCTTCAATTGACCGAAGACTGCGGCATCATCAACCTGTCGCACTTCCACATGGTCGACATCGAAGGGCCCGACCATGTTGCGTTGATGGAATGGCTGTGTGCGGCCAAGATCGGCGGCGACACCAATATCGGCAAGGGCATCTACACCCACTTCCTCGATGACGAGGGCATGGTGCGGGCCGACTTCACGGTCATTCGCATGGCCGACCGCTGCCGATTGATCAACGGAGCGGATGCCGGTCCGCGCGACTTCCACTACATGCGCCGTATGGCCGAGGATAAGGGCTTCGACGTGACCATCACCGATGTCACCGAGGCCTACACCACCATCGGCATCTGGGGCCCCAATGCCCGCGAGACGCTGAAGAAAGTCGTTGCCGATCCGGCCGGCCTTGATGTGGAAAACTTTGCCTTTGCCGCGATCAAGCCGATCGAGATTGCCGGCAAGACGGTTTCTGCTTTCCGGCTCTCCTATGTCGGTGAACAGGGGTGGGAATTGCACATGAAGTTCGAGGACGGCCTTGCTGTCTGGGATGCGCTTCGCTCCACCGGTGTCACGCCTGTGGGTGTCGAGACCTATGCAAACTCCCGCCGCCTGGAAAAGAGCCTGCGGCTGCAGAATGCCGATCTGCTGACCCAGTACAATCTGATCGAAGCCGATCTTGCCCGCCCCAAGGTCAAGGAAGCCGATTTCCGCGGTAAGGCCAAGCACCTGGAGTACAAGGCGCGTGAACATCAGCCCGCCATGCTGTGTACCCTGGTGATGACCGACAACACCGACGCCAAGGGTGTGGCCCGCTATCCAGGCGGAATTCTGCCGGTGATGGACCCCGAAACCGGTGACACGCTGGTTGATGAACTGGGGCGTCGCTCGTACACGACGTCACTCGCCTATGGTCCGACCATCGGCAAGAACATCGCGCTGGCTTATCTGCCCTGGGAGTACTGCCAGGTGGGGCGCAGGCTGAACATCGAATATTTCAGCGAAGCCTATCCGGTTGAAGTGGCGGCCGTCGGCTACACCCCGCTCTACGATCCGGAGAACCTCAAGCCGCGGAGCTGACGCGCGGCCTGACACCCTATTATCAGAGGCGCGTTCCACTCTGGCCGCGACGTCGAGTGTCAGCGTTCTCGCTGCTCCCTTGCGGTCAAGCCATCCAGTAGTGCGCTAAGTGTTGTGCTGATGTCTTCGAATGAGGCACCACCGGCGATCTCCAGCGCTGCGCGGTCAAAGGCGGCATCCAGCAGCGCGGTCAGTGCTGACAGCGGCAAGGTGCGGATTTCGCCGGAGGCCATGGCTGCCTCCAGACCATCGCGCAATGTTTGCCCGGCGCTGGCATCGTTGAGCTGTTTCATGCATTGAACGCCAAGAGCCGCTGGGCCTTCGACCAACAACAGATGCGCTCGACCCGGGATTTGCATTGCATCGAGGTAGGCTCGGGTGCCACTGTTAAGGGCTGCCATTGCGGTTGCCGGGATGATGGTCGATTGGCGTATGGTTTCGGCAACCTCGCTCAGCTCTTGTTCGACCACAGCGCGGAAAACCGATTTTTTGTCCTCGAAATGATGGTACAGCGCGCCGCGCGTGACGCCTGCTGACCTGACCAGTTCCGGTGTGCTTGCTTCCGCGTAGCCTTTTTCCAGAAACAGATGGCGTGCAGCCCTGATAAGGGCGCCGCGGGTGATGGAGGAGCGATTTTCGTTCGACATTCTGATCTTGTTTGACATGCAGACAGCCTGTATGTATGTTTCACTTACATGCATACTGTATGTTTGTTTTGCGAAGGGAGCAAGTCATGAAATCCACCAGCTACTATCCGGTCCTGATTACGAAACAGGTGGCAGAAACCAGAGACTTTTACATCCGGCATCTCGATTTCGAACCGGCATTCGAGTCGGAATGGTATGTGCATCTGTGTTCAAAAGCGGACCCCAAGGTCAACCTGGCAATTCTGGAGCAAGGGCATCCGACGATTCCCGAGAGCGATATGCCGATGACCGGCATGATCCTGAACTTCGAGGTTGAGGACGTCGACGCTGTCTATGATCGCGCTCTCACACAGAAGTGGAGTGTTCTCAAGCCACTTTGTGATGAGGCATTCGGGCAACGCCATTTTATCGCGCGGGATCCGTCAGGTACCCTGATTGATGTGATCAAGCCAATCCCTCCAACCGCAGAGTTCGCGGCGCAGTACAGTGCGGCGGCACTGCCGCGCTGAGCCAGTTGGATATTCAGTTCCGGCTTTCATTCCGTCATGTTAAATTGGGGCATGACGAGGTGGATCAGATCCGTATTGACAGCTGCGGGGATGCTCGCTGGCTTGCCTGCCGGGCATGCGCAGGAGCCGGTGGACGTGGCGCTGGTGCTGGCGGTCGATGTGTCGCGCTCCATGTCGCCACGCGAACTCACCATTCAGCGGGACGGCTACGCCGCGGCCATCAATCATCCTGATGTGGTCCGCGCCATTGGGCAGGGCGCCTATGGCCGTATCGCGGTGACCATGTTCGAGTGGGCAGGCGACAACGCAATCCGCCCGGTGTTTGACTGGACGCTGGTGGAAACGGCAGCGGATGCGGACAAGCTTTCAGCAACAGTTCGCAATTCCAGTCCAATGGGGCAGCGCCGGACATCTATTTCGGGTGCCATCCTGCATGCGCTCAAGCGATTGGATGACTCGCCATTCGATGGCTTCCGGCAAGTGATTGATATCTCCGGCGATGGTCCCAACAACCAGGGGCAACCTGTTATCAAAGCGCGCGAGGTAGCGCTTGCCAGGCGCATTGTCATCAACGGGCTTCCTCTGATGACCAGTGACGGATTTGGCGGTGGTTTCAACATCCCGGACCTGGATGCCTATTACGGCGACTGCGTGATTGGCGGGCCGGGGAGTTTCCTGGTGCCGGTAACGAGCTGGGATCAATTCCCCGAAGCGATACGGCGCAAGCTCATCCTTGAGATCGGTGGATTGCCGCCTGTCGAGCAGAGGGTGGTTCCGGCGCAGGCGATGCCGACACAGCGATTACGGACATCCGCGGGCTCCTACGATTGCCTGATCGGCGAGAAGATCTGGGAGCAGCGGCAATGGATGTTTCAAGACCCATAGTTGCCTCGCAGATCAACTCTTGCTTACGTCGTGCGAACAGAACGAATGGAAGTCCTTGCTGCAAGCCGAAATGCTTCATATCGGGTCGCTTGGCCATGAATGCAGACTCTTCAGTGGCTTCTGATCGTGCGATTTGAGCCAAAAAGTGCCGGTAATCGGGCCCAAAACGCCAATACCCTCAGAACTACTGGTTTAAGTGTTAACTAAAATTCAATCCCGACATGATTAGCCTCCCTATGCAAAGGGGTGCATGTATGTTTATCGGGCTTTCAGGTATGCAATATTCCGGTGGATCACTTGGTGAACACCGTATCATCGTGGCAGAAGACTCCAATGTTTTCACCTCTATGATTGGTCAGAAGCTGAAAGAAAGCTTCGATATCGACATTGAAATCTGCCGTACTTTTGAAGAGCTGCAACTGGCTTTCGATTACGGTGAACGTCCAATCACACTGGCAATTTCGAACATCAACCTGCCGGGCGCGGAGAACGGTGAGGCGTTGGGTTACCTTGCAGGTCTGTCGATCCCGATCATTGTCTTCACCGGAACGTTTCATGAGAAGACACGTGAAGGTATTCTTGCCCGCGATATTGTCGATTACGTGATCAAGGACAGCATTCTGGCAATCGACATGCTGGAGGAATCTGTCTGCCGCTTCCTGACCAATCACCGCCATCACGTCCTCATCGTAGACGACAGTCCCACGGCGCGCGCGCTTTTGCGCAGCCGACTGGAACGCTTCAATTTCAAAGTCAGCTCTGCCGAAAGTGGCGCCGAAGCTTTGACCCTCTTGAAAAAGACGCCGGATGTCGGCCTTGTCATCACCGATTACAATATGCCCGATATGGATGGCTTCGAGCTCACCCGGCGTTTGCGCTCGGTTCGCGGCAGCCATGAGTTGCGGATCATCGGAGTTTCCTCGTCTGACAACCGTCTTCTGTCGGCCCGATTTCTGAAAGCCGGCGGCAACGACTTCATGCTGCGTCCTTATGTGGACGAGGAATTTTACTGCCGCGTGAACCAGAACCTCGACACACTTGACCAGATCAAGTCCGCGCGTCGATCGATAGGAAACACTGCCAAGGCGAAAGTCGCATAACGCGGTCCAACGATGATTTTGTCGCCGTGTGGCTGGCCTGCACACCAATGGAGTAGCTGAATTGTCTAGAGCTTCGAATGACATCGAAATGAAAGCCGCCCTGTCTCCGACCGGAGAGCGGCTTCGGGTTCTGCTGGTCGAAGATTCACGAATGTTTACCTCCGCGCTGAAATTCAGGTTCGAGACTGATCTGGGGGTTGATGTCGTTACCTGCAGCTCGCTTGCGGAAATGAAACAGGCTGCCAGTGATGCCGGTCACGGTTTCTTCGTTGCCGTCACCGACCTCAACCTACCGGATTCGCCGCATTGCGAGGCGCTGGACTACGCGCTTGATATCGATTTGCCAGCGATTGTTTTCACCGGGAAGTTTGACTTCAACACGCGTGCGAGCATCCTCAAGAAGAATGTTCTGGACTATGTGATCAAGGATACTGATCGGGCATTCGATGAAATTGTTTCGGCGGTCAAACGGATTATCACCAATCGCAATTTCCGAATCCTGGTGGTGGACGACACAAAAACCCAGCGTAGCATCCTGTCAGCCATGCTGCTTGCGCAGAAGTTTGAAGTCGTCGAGGCGGCCTCGGGGCAACAGGCGCTGGAAGCCATAGCTGCCGATCCCGAAATCAGGCTTGTGCTGACCGATTATCACATGGGTGATATGGACGGGTATCAGCTGACCCGCAAATTGCGCCGCGACCATTCCGATGACACGCTGCGCATCATCGGCATTTCAAATTCCGCCGATCCGCAGCTCTCCGCCAGTTTCCTGAAGGCAGGGGCCAGCGACTTTCTGTATCGCCCATTCGTTCAGGAGGAGTTCCAATGCCGGATTGCCCAGAACATTGGCATTCTGACGAAGATGGAAGCGCTGAAAAAGGCTGCGATACAGTCCCCGACCCCGGTCGCCGTCCCAGCTTGATTCAAGATGTGACGCGGCCAGGCCTACCTGCGCAGTTCAGGCGGCAGTGAGATATTGCTTGCGCTCGGCGCGTTCCTGCTGCGGTGACCGGTTGTAGAGTTCGCGGTAGCACTTGGAGAAGTGCGACGCGGAGACGAAACCACAGGCGACCGCGACTTCAACGACCGGCATGGGTGACTGGATCAGCAGATGGCGTGCGCGGTCGAGGCGAATTTCCAGATAATAACGCGCCGGCGAACGGCCCATTTCCTGACGGAACAGGCGCTCGATCTGCCGCCGTGACAGACCCGCATCATCGGTAATC
>Ga0209344_10001662_pt1 | contig 27938 bp, 26 predicted proteins | sample Cruoilmetagenom6_FD_187293 | JGI IMG/M metagenome (GOLD analysis project Ga0209344, IMG submission 187293) | Oil polluted marine microbial communities from Coal Oil Point, Santa Barbara, California, USA - Santa Barbara Oil Seep Sample 6 (SPAdes)... | ecosystem: Environmental > Aquatic > Marine... | reverse complement strand
TTTACGGCTTGACCCAGGCGTGACATGTCGCCGAGTGCCGTTTCTTCTGGTTCGGTGAGGCGCAATGCTGTGCGGGCGAGCGCGTCCGCCATAAGACGCATTTCCTGGCTCCGCCAAACGGTGAGGGCAACCAGCCAAATGACGGTCAAAGGTGCAAGGGCCGTTGCAGTGAGCAGCGCTAGTTCTGCTCGGGCGATTGTCATCAGTCCCTCTAGGCCATAAAAACCGCCTACATAGGCGGCAATGGCGCTGATCCACAAAAGAGAAAGAACTGCTGCAGCCCCCAGAATTGTGCGACTTGGGCGGCGGACCAGAAGCTTGTAGAGCTGTCCCGTTTCGGCAGAGTCTTCATTGGCCGGGGTTGCCGAGAGACTTGGGCTCCCAGTGGCAGCAGATTCACCTGCAACAGATAATGTTGGCGTTGACGATGAAGTTGGGCGATCTACTTGTTTCATAAGGACTTTCTCTCAGGCACTGGTCTGTTCAAAGGTGTTGGAACAGCTGTCTTGAGTCAACAATTCTCGCGAGTGACAGTGCGCCCATTGTATGGGACTTGCTGCTTTTGGCGCAAAGGTTCAGGATTTGGATCTGATTGGCGTGTTGCGTAAAGCCAGAGCGAGTTGACTGGACGCCTAAATGGTTAAGGATCTTGATGAGAGCGCGAAGAACCCCAGCCTTGAGGGAGCGTTTGACGTGCGTCCGGCAAACCGGAATGCGAAACCAACCTGGGCACAAGTTCGCTATTTGATCCGCGGTTTGAAAGAACCAGGCGGAAAATTGCCACTTTTTGACGATGAGGGACAGGAAATTGACCTGCGGACGATCCGGTCGTGCATTGCGCGCGGGTGGGCACAGCCGTGGTTTGCGAACCCTGTGAAACCGGATTGGTTGGTCTGCAAGTTGACGCCTGCGGGGTACAAAATCTTGGGCGCAGGGAAATCGCCTGAACGCAGCTGAATTTTGCATCGTTGAGCCTCATATCATAATGCCGGATCGCCGGAGGCGACGAAAATACCCCCGGCGTTGGGGGTGCGCCGGGGGTTCTACGAGGGGTTCTTACGAGTCACGAGGCTTGTGCAACCTCGTCTAAATGTTTACTTAAAATTAACCATAAAGTCAAGTGAAATAACTTTTCGATCTATGATTCTATTCATAAGTCAAGATGGAAAATTGGATTCACTATTGGAATTGTCGAGATTTTCTTAGAAAACTTGATGTTTTGATTTCATTAATACTGTCATCAAATTGTGCCTGGTCCGGTCATGCTTTTCGGCTCCCTAAAGCTTTTTCGTAAGTTTTTCCCGCAATACTGATGTCTTGTTCAGTGGTGTTTAGTGGAGTTGCGTATGTCTGGGGGAGCTTTGTTGCAGGCTGAAATGCCGAGCTTTGTGAGTGTGAGGCGTGAGAGCATGCTGATTGATCTGGTTCATCTGTCGAAATACACGCTCGGTGATCGTGACCTGGAATGTGAACTGCTGGGCTTGTTCCGATGTCAGTCCAGCGTCTATCTGAAACGGCTTGAAGAAGCTGTCTCCCTGAAAGACTGGAAAGAAGCCGCGCACAGCCTGAAAGGCTCTGCAAAGGGCATCGGCGCGTGGGCTATTGCTGATCATGCGGAAACGGCAGAGCAATTGAGCGCCATTGGCGAGGCTCATAGTGACCAGCCGCTCGAGATGTTGCGTGCAACGGTTGATGAGACCGTTGCCCATATCGACATCCTACTTGCCGACTAATGCTGTCTTATTCCTGAAGCATAGCCGCGACATGGTCGGCAATAGCTAAAGAAGATGTAAGGCCGGGGCTTTCAATTCCCAACAGATTGACAAGGCCCTGGACCTGATGGTCCCTGGGCCCATCAATACGAAAATCGCAGGCCGCCTCTCCTGGTGCCTGCAGCTTTGGCCGAATACCGGCGTAGTCGGCATGTAGCGCGCCATCGGGCAGGTCTGGCCAATAATTCCGGATCGCCGCATAGAAAACATCCCCCCGCGCTGGATCGACTGAATAGTCGGGCGTCTCCACCCATTCGACATCAGGGCCAAAGCGGGCTTGTCCCCCTAAGTCGAGGGTGAGGTGAACGCCGAGCCCCGCTTTTTCTGGTACTGGATAGATGAGCGTGGAAAAAGGGGCTTTGCCCGCGAGTGAGAAATAATTGCCTTTGGCGTAATAGCCTGTGGGCTGATGCTCCGGCTTCAGGCCTTTTGTTTTGTTGGCTAAAAGCGGTGCAGAAAAGCCGCATGAATTGACGACAGTTTTTGCGAGCACGCTCATCTCAGTATCGCCGGTAAGGTGCAGGATGATGCCATCTGGCGTGACTTCCATGGCCTGCACCTCACTCATGAAGGCAATGCTGCCGCCTTTGTCTTCCAAGTCGCCTTGAAGTGCCAACATGTATCCGTGACTGTCCAAAATGCCGGTGGAGGGGGATAGGAGGGCGGCTTGTGCATTGAGCGCTGGTTCGAGCTCTCTCAGCTCCGCTTTCTCAACGAAGCGCAGATCGTCCACGCCGTTTCGCGCGGCTCGTTTGGCGATGTTTTTAAGCTCACCTTCTTGTGCGTCACTGGTGGCGACGATCAATTTGCCGCATTTTTTGAATGCAAGCCCGCGCTCTTCCATAAATGGGTAGAGGCGTTTGCGCCCGTCCACACAAAACCGCGCTTTGAGGCTGTCGGCTGCATAATAGATGCCCGCATGAATGACCTCAGAATTATGAGATGATGTTTCGCTGCCGATGAGCTTAGCTTTTTCAAGCACGATGACATCGCGACCTTGGGCCGCCAGGGCACGCGCAACGGCAAGGCCCACCACGCCAGCGCCAATGACCACACAATCTAACTCGTCCACGAAGTGTTTCCCCAAAACTGTTTATGCTTCAAGATGTGCCCAATTGGGGTGGCCAATGCAAGTACGATAATAAGATGGGGAGCGAACCATGCTGATATCACCAGAGAAGCTGAAAAAAGTGGTGGAAGCCGTTTTGATGGGCGGCGGCAGCACAGCGGGTGAGGCGGATATTGTCGCCACGCATCTGGTGCGGGCAAACCTGACCGGTCATGACAGCCACGGCGTGGGCATGGTGCCCGCTTATGTGTTCATCCAGCACATGGATCTGTTGAAGCCCAATACGAGTGTTGAGCTTGTGAAAGATGATGGGGCGATCCTGCGTTTTGACGGCGGACGTGGTTATGGACAGGTGGTGGCGCGTGAAGCGATGGACCAAACCATCGAGCGGGCAAAGGACACAGGCATTGCGCTCATGAGCCTTGCCAACGCGCATCACATTGGCCGGGTTGGTACTTATGGGGAGCAGGCGCTGGCGGCGGGCATGGTGTCGATCCATTTTGCCAATGTGGTGGATCACTCTCCATTGGTGGCACCTTTTGGGGGAACGGATTCGCGCTTTGGCACCAACCCGATTTGTATCGCGGTGCCAGGTGGCAACAAGACAGACGATATTCTGCTCGATATGGCGACATCAAAAGTAGCACTTGGCAAAGTGCGCGTGGCGCTGAACAAGGGTGAAGAGGTGGAGCCAGACACGCTGCTTGATAAAACCGGCGCACCGACAACCGACCCGGCAGTAATGTTTGAGGAGCCGCGCGGCGCATTGCTCGCCATTGGCGCACACAAAGGCTACGGTCTTGCCTTCATGGCGGAAGTGCTGGCTGGCGTGCTCACCGGCGGCGGCACCATTCAGCCCGGCAATGAGCGGCATAATTCCATCATCAACCACATGTTTGCGATTGTGATCGATCCCGGCAGGCTCGGGGACCGCGAGTGGATGCGATCAGAAATTGACGCGATGGTGGACTATTTCAAAGCCTCGCCAGAACAGACACCGGGTGTGCCTGTTCTCTCGCCCGGCGACGCCGAACGTATTTCAGAAGCAGAACGCCGTGCAAACGGTATTGAGGTTGATGGTAAGACATGGAGCGAGATCGTCGAGGTCGCGAAAGCAAATGGCGTGAGTGCTGAGCAGATCGCGGGGATGGTGGGGTAGCTATCTTTCCCTCCGTGTCATTGCCGGACTTGTTCCGGCAATCCAGAGTGAGGGTGCATAGGACGAACTATTTATTCAGGTCTTTGAAGAGATCACGCCATTGCGGGTTGTCTTTTTGGATCAGATTGATTTCCCTTGGCGCGGATAGGATTTGATTGTCTTTTCTCGTTGAATGGCAGAGTGAGCATCAGGCGCCTCTTCAATCCATACAAGGTTGGAAACACCGTTGCGTGAGGTGAAGCTCTCTACGGCGCTCGTTTTGTGTTCAAAAGCACGGCGTGAGAGGTCGCTTGTAACGCCACAATAAAGCGTACCATTGCCCTTGCTTGCCATCATGTAAACGTGAAAGTGTTTTTCCATTATCTAAGTTTGCCGCCCCTGGATTGCCGGAACAAGTCCGGCAATGACAGAATGTTTTAATACCTACCGCTGCGCCGCCCGTTCCACCGGGCCATCGTCAGTGAGGGTGACGTGGGTGAGGGTCGCTTCGTCATGCTGCATGCGCCAAGACAGCATCTTCTGGGCGAACTCAAGCACTAGGGGTAGACAGTCTGGATCATTCGCACGGTTCACCAGTTCGTTCGGGTCTTTTTCCAGATCGAAAAAGAGCGGGGGCAAGTTCGTGAAGTGCACATATTTGTATTTCTCTGAGCGGATCACATTCATCGTGCATTGATGCAGCGAAATGCCAAGGCGCTGTTCGGCGTTATCGTCTGCTGGGTCGCGGAAATCATATTCCCAATGTGCTTCTGTCCGCCAGTTGCGCGGCACGCTGCCGCTTTTCAACACCGGCAATAGAGACCGCCCGTCGCAATAGGGTGGCACGGTTGCGCCAATGCTTGAGAGCATGGTTGGCATGATGTCCACATTCTCTGTGAACGCATCAATTGTCGCCCCCCGCGAATTGGGGTTGCGTGGGTCACGGATGATGAGAGGGATGTGGTAGGAGCCATCGAAATAGCCTGTCTTGCCGATCAGCCAATGATCGCCCATTTGTTCGCCGTGGTCTGAGGTGAAGATGATAAGCGTCTTGTCGTATTGGTCTGTCTCTTTCAGATGGGTGATGAGGCGACCGAGCTGGTGATCCACTTCCGTCATGAGGCCGTAATAGACCGCCTTCATGCGGCGCTGCTTTTTGTCATTGGCCGGCGCGCGGAAGAGGCGATGCTCCAACTGATGCTCAAGCCAAGGGTGGATGTTGCCTTCCTCTTCCGGCGTTTCTGCACGGATGTATCCGGGCAGGCTCTCTGGGTCATATAGGCTGGCATAAGGCTCGCTCGCCACCCACGGCGGGTGAGGGCGCAAGAGCGATAGATGCATGATAAAGGGCTGCTCCGCCGTCGTTGCTTCGTTCATATAGTCTATGCAGCGGTTCACCTGATAGGCGGTGTCATTGTCGTCAGCTGGATAGACAAGCGGCTTGGGGCTGGTGCGGCCATGCTCATAATCCGGGCCTTCTTCACGTAGGCCGAACGTCATGCGCAGATCGTCCGGCAAGGCGTAGCCTTTGGCTTTGAGATCATCTGCCCAGGGGCCGGGCCATGTGCCCATCATGGCGATGGGGCGAATGCCGGGCAGCGGGCCTTCATAAGTTTTCAGCCACGGGCTGTCGTCCTGCAGCTCACGCGGATCGTTCGCCGTGTCTGTGTAGCCGATCAGCACGCGATCATAACCGATCTTCTCTGCTTCCAGCGCCCAGTTGGTGTGACGGGCATCCAGCGGTGTGCCATTGGTGCAGGCGCGGTGGTTCTGGAGGTACAGCCCTGTGTGGAGCGATGCGCGGCTGGGCGCACAGGGCACGGCGTTGGCGTAATGGCGTTTGAACAGCACACCGTCAGCCGCCAGTGCATCCAGATTGGGTGTTTTGACGATGGGGTGACCCAACGTGGACAAGCAGTCGCCGCGCCATTGGTCGGCAGTGATGAAAAGGATGTTTAGAGGAGTGCTCATCAAAAAGTGATCCGGCAGGTGTTGGTGTTGTGTGTGGCGCAGCCTAGCGTGTCACACACGAAAGCGACACTTCGAAGATGCAGTAGGGAAGATGTTGTGAGGGAGATGTCGTAGAAATTTGGGAGGACCTAAAATGAGTCGATTGGCGCCGCTGGCCCGCGAAGATGTGCCTGAGTTGGAAGATTTTTTTGCGCTCACCGAGGGGGTAATGGGTTTTTTGCCCAATAGCGTGTTGATCATGGCGAGGCGGCCAGAGCTTGTGAAAGCCTTTGTAGGGCTGATTGCTCAGGTGAATACGAACCATTCGCTTACCGGCGGTTTGGACCGGATGGTGGCCTTTATGGCGAGCCAATCAGCTGGGTGTCTTTATTGCCAAGCGCATACCCATCATGGTGCTGCAAAAGCGGATGGTCTTGAAGCTGAAAAGCTAGAGAAAATCTGGGAATATGAGACGTGTTCTCTGTTTTCCGAAGGGGAACGGGCAGCTTTGCGCTTGGCACAATTGGCGGCTCAGGTGCCAAACGGTGTGGTAGATGCTGATTTTGCCGCCCTCAAGCCTCATTTTGATGAGAATCAGATCGTCGATATTGTTGCGATCATCTCAGCTTTTGGCTTCCTCAATCGTTGGAATGATACTTTAGCGACGACGCTGGAAGAGGTGCCAATTTCTCACGGAACAGAACATTTAGGCAAAACTGGCTGGACGGCAGGCAAGCACGCGTGATATTTCCCGCATGTCTGTCGTTTTAAACAGACAAAGGCGACTTTCTTGCGAAGTTCTGCTTGAAAAACAGTGACACAGGCGTCATTTTCTTGACGCACGCGGGCGGCTTTTGGCCCGACGACCTAATAATTGAAAAAAATCGACGGGAACCATGGCGAAAATCACCTTTGTTGAACATGACGGAACGTCCCACGACATCGACTGCGAAAATGGCATGACGGTGATGGAAGGGGCGATTAAGAACTCAATTCCTGGCATTGATGCTGACTGCGGTGGGGCCTGCGCATGCGCGACCTGTCACGTTTATGTCGATGACGCTTGGAAAGACAAGACAGGCAGCGCAGAGCAGATGGAAGAAGATATGCTCGATTTCGCATATGATGTGCGCGAGACCAGCCGTCTTTCCTGCCAGATCAAGATTTCAGACGAACTGGATGGCTTGGTTGTGAAACTGCCAGAGAAGCAGTTCTGATCAGAAGCACGCATTAAGGGTCGATTTACCCTACCCGGACGCCTCTTTCCTCAGGAAAGGGGCGTTTTTTTGGTTAATCAATCGTTTCTCAAGATCCCGTTAACCATTCATCTACCATTCCGGCCGCATTCTACAACTCTAGAATTGGGTAGGCAGCTTTGGCTAATCTGCCCTGTCGAGCCGAGAGGAATGGCCAAATGGTAAAGAATTCTGTTTCCAACTCTGAAGATGTTTACGCGCAGGCAATACGCAATTGCGCCGCCCGCATGGAAGGTGATGCGCCGCGCTTTGCTGCTGAAGCATTGCAGGATGAGCTGTCGCGGTTGGCTCGAGGCGCTGAACGCGGTGTGGTTCGTCCACGTCATGTCCTGGTCATCGGGGGAGCTGGTTATGTGGGCTCCGTCATGGTGCGTGAGCTTTTGAAACGCGGATATGCGACACGGGTGCTTGATAATTTTCTCTATTCAAATTCTCTATCGCTCGAAGGGCTTTATGACGAGCCAGGTTTTAGTCTTGTCATGGGCGACCTGCGCGATGCAGACACGCTCGACAAGGCGCTTGATGGCATTACTGACGTTGTCTTGTTGGCGTCTCTTGTCGGCGACCCTATTTCCAAGAAGTTCCCGGACCTCACCCGGTCGGTGAACCAGGCGGGATCGGAAACCGTCTTCCGCGCTCTGGAAGGCCGTGGCATTCACAAATTTGTCTTCACCTCCACCTGTTCCAACTACGGTATGCGCGATAGTGATGAACCGGCAGACGAAACATCTGAGCTAAAGCCACTTTCGATTTATGCAGAAACCAAAGTCGGTTTTGAGAAGTACATTTTGGACAATGTGGATGAGGTTGATTTCACGCCAACGATCCTTCGCATTTCCACAGCCTTTGGTCTGAGCCACCGAATGCGCTTTGACCTGACCGTCAATGAATTCGGCGCTGCTCTCGCGCGAGGTGAAGCATTGGATGTTTATGACAAGGACACTTGGCGGCCGTATTGCCATGTGCGCGATATTGCAGGTGCGGTGATCCGTACGCTAGAAGCGCCAGAAGCAAAAGTACGAGGTGAAGTTTTCAACGTCGGTGCCGATGAAAACAATTACACCAAAGCAATGATCATCGATGAAATTCTCAAACATACCGACGGCAATGTTCAGTACGTGGAGAAGGGAAGTGATCCACGCAATTACCGCGTGTCTTTTTCAAAGATCAAAAATGTTTTGGGATTTGAGCCAAAGCATTCTGTGAAGGCGTTTGTGCCGGAGCTAATTGAGGCTGTTCATTCCGGTCTTTACCTGCGTTCAGCAGAAATTCCCGGTTACTACGGGAACTATGATGTGCGCGCGGAAGCGGCAGCCTGAGGAGGGTGCTTATGGCGCTTGCACCGGTCAGTGAAAAAGTTGGCAATGTCGAGCCGCTGGCGGTTGTGGCAGCCATTCGCGGCGCACTTGACGTGGAAGCGGGACATGAGTTTATTCCTCTACACACACCTCATTTCGAAGGCTCGGAATGGCAGTACGTTAAAGATTGTCTGGACACCGGTTGGGTGTCCTCCGTCGGTTCTTATGTTGATCAATTTGAAGCAGAAGTCGCGGCCCAATGTGGTGCGGCGCATGGTGTGGCTGTCGTAAATGGAACGGCTGCTTTGCAAGTAGCACTTCAAGTTGTGGGCGTCGGGGCCGGGGACGAAGTGTTGATGCCCGCGTTGACGTTCGTCGCCACACCGAACGCTGCTTCCTACTTGGGGGCAGTGCCTCATTTCGTGGACAGTGATCCATGCACTTTGGGGCTCGATCCGCACAAACTGGATTGTTACCTCGCCGACATTGCCGAACGCACGCTTGAGGGCGTTCGCAATCGCCTGACCGGAAAACGTATTGGCGCGATCGTTCCCATGCACACATTTGGCCATCCGGTTGATATGGAAGCGCTCATCTCTGTTGCAGCACGATATGGTATTCCGATTGTTGAGGACGCTGCGGAATCTCTTGGAAGTTCCTACAAAGGTGAAAAATGCGGGTCGCTCGGGCGCGTGGCCGCTGTGAGCTTCAATGGCAATAAAATTATCACGACGGGCGGGGGTGGGGCCATTGTTACGGATGATGCAGAACTTGCTGCCCGTGCGAAACATCTCACCACGACGGCGAAAAACCTTCACGCGTGGGAATTCAACCATGATGCCATTGGATACAATTACCGGATGCCCAACTTGAATGCAGCCCTGGGGTGCGCACAGTTGGAAAAGCTCGATAGTTACGTTGAACGAAAAAGACAACTCGCGATGCGCTACCATTCTGAGTTCGCTGAAGTGTCTGGTGTCTCTGCCTATCGCGAGCGAAGTTTTGCGCGGTCAAATTATTGGTTGAATTGTCTGCTCTTGGACAAGCCTTGTATGGAAACCAGAAATGCTGTTCTCCAGGCAACGAACGATGACGGTTTGATGGTACGGCCAACCTGGACATTGATGTGCGACCTGGACATTTACAGCGCGGCACCCTCAATGGATTTAAGTGGTGCGCGTGATATTGAAGCTCGATTGCTCAATGTGCCTTCCAGTGTTTCGTTTGGAGGTTCGGCATGAAAGGCCGCCGCCGTATTGCTGTCGTGACCGGATCACGCGCGGAATATGGCTTACTGCATCGTCTGCTTCAAGAAATCGACAGATCCGATCTGCTTGATCTTCAATTGATCGTTACAGGAACGCACTTGTCGGACCATCATGGACGGACCGTTCAGGAAATTGAAGATGATGGACTTACCGTTTCCGCAAAAGTAGATATGGAATTGGATGGTGATCGACCAGCGGAGCTGACGCGTGCTATGGGGCGCGCGCTTATTGGTTTTGCAGACGTGTTGGCAGACCTTCAACCGGATTTGTTGGTTGTGCTTGGGGACCGATATGAGATTCTTGCGGCAGCTGAAGCTGCCATGTTGGCGCGTGTTCCGATTGCTCATATTCATGGTGGCGAAGCGAGTGAGGGGCAAATTGATGAAGCGATCCGTCATGCGCTCACGAAAATGGCCCACTTTCATTTTGTTGCAGCAGATCCCTATCGCTCGCGTGTGATCCAGATGGGCGAACAGCCTGCCAATGTGTTTACTGTTGGTGCGCCGGGACTTGATCCTATTGTTGAAGGAGACGTAATGCCGTTTGACGAGGCAATGGCGAGCGTTGGCTTTGTATCCAAACGTCCATTGTTTCTTGTGACCTATCATCCGGTGACGCTTCGTGGAAACACTGCTCAGGATGCGAAAGAGCTCCTGTCTGCCCTGGATCAATTTCCAGAAGCATCGATTATCTTTACTGGCACCAATGCGGATGCGGACGGGACGGAAATTTCGCTTCTGATCGATAGGTATGTTGAAGCAAATGCAGAGCGTGCCATGCAGATTACGTCCTTTGGGCGGAAACGATATGTCGGTGTGCTCAAAGAGGCAGATGTTGTGGTTGGAAATTCATCAAGTGGTATTATCGAAGCTCCCGCTGTTGGGACACCCACGGTGAATATTGGTGTGCGCCAGCAGGGCCGATTGAGAGCGCCTTCGATTATTGATTGTGGAGAGGAAAGCGACGCAATTGTTCAGGCGATCCGTGATGCTTTAATGCCAGAATTTCAAGAAAACTGCATGACGTGTGAAACGCCGTATGGACGCGGCGGTGCATCAAAACGGATGGCGAGGCTTTTAGAAACTCTGCCGCTTGAAAATGTGTTGATGAAAAAGTTCCACAATTTGGATGTTGCGTCATGACCCATGTGACAATCATCGCCGAAGCCGGTGTCAATCATAATGGATCTTTAGGTCGCGCCCTTGAGATGGTCGACGTTGCCGCAGATTGTGGTGCGGATGTTGTAAAGTTTCAGACATTCAATTCATCGGCTCTCGCGACCAGCAATGCGCCAAAAGCGGCCTATCAAAAAATCACGACGGATGAAGGTGAGAGCCAACTGGACATGTTGCGTGCGCTCGAATTGACCGAGAATGCACACAGAGCGCTTATTGCACGGTGCGATGAAAAGAAAATTCAATTCCTCTCAACGCCTTTTGATTTTCTCAGTCTGGATCTGTTGGTGAAGGGGCTGCACTTGAAGGCCCTGAAAATTGGTTCTGGTGAGTTGACCAATGCGCCATTGCTACACAAGACGGCAAGTAGCGGGCTGGACATAATTCTCTCAACAGGCATGGCCTCATTGGATGAAGTTCGTTCAGCACTTGGTGTTTTGGCACATGGATATCTTCAACAAGGTACTGCTGGAAAAGCGGCTTTCTGTATGGCTTTCGAAAGCGAAGAGGGACGTGCGGTTCTCAAAAAACATGTGACGCTGTTACATTGCACGAGCGCCTACCCAACACCTGACGAAGATGTGAACTTGAGGGCTATGGATACCTTGCGTGCTGAATTTTCTCTTCCCGTTGGCTTTTCTGATCACAGCGTCGGGCCACTGCTGTCGATTGCGGCAGTTGCTGCTGGCGCGATGATGATCGAGAAACATTTCACATTGGACCGTCAATTGCCCGGCCCTGACCACACCGCTTCGTTGGAACCCTCTGAGCTGAAAGAACTGGTCGCGGGCGTGCGCCGGGTGAGCAGTGCAATGGGTAATGGGAATAAACATCCTCGTGCCATTGAGAAAGCGACTGCTGATGTGGCACGGAAATCTTTGGTTGCAAATGCGCCGATTGCGGCTGGCGAGGTCTTCACAACTGAAAACCTTACTGTAAAACGCCCAGGCACAGGATTGGACCCCATCCACTATTGGTCATTTCTTGGATCTCATGCTGTGCGGCCATATGAGGCGGACGATCTGATCGTTCAATAGGTGATAAAAATGGTTCATTGGGAAAAAGCAGTTCTGACACCAACCGCAACCCTTGGGGAAGCGATCCGTAACCTTGACGAGAGCACATTGCAGATCGTGCTTGTTGTGAATGATGCGGGTGTTTTGTTGGGCACCATCACCGATGGTGATGTGCGTCGGGCAATCTTGCGCAGCGAGACGTTGGAAACACCTGTTCCTGATGTCATGAAGGCAAACCCGATAACGGCAGGCCCTGAGATTGACCGCAAGACAGTTATGAAGTGGATGCGCCAATATCAAATTGCGCAAGTGCCAATCGTCGATGAGAACGGCATGCTGACCGGCCTTGAAACGCTCAACCGAACGATTAGATCGGATCGGCGTGAAAACTGGGTTGTGATTATGGCCGGTGGATTGGGCACACGGTTGCGACCTCTCACCGAAACAATGCCGAAGCCGCTCATTCCAGTTGGGGGCAAGCCGGTGCTCGAGAGCATTATTGAGCGGTTGGCTGAGCAAGGTTTCTCGAAGATTTTTCTCTCGGTCAATTACCAAGCTGAAAAGGTAGAAGCTCATTTTGGGGATGGCGCAGAATGGGGCGTTGAAATTTCCTATCTGGAGGAAAATCAGCGTCTTGGCACCGCGGGTGCGCTGACCTTGTTGCCAGAAATGCCGAGTGAACCTTTTTTGGTGATGAATGCCGATCTGGTGACGGCAATCGACTTTCGTCGTCTTCTTGAGTTTCACAATGACCAAGCATCAGACGCTACGATGGGCGTGCGCGAATATAAATTTCAGGTACCTTACGGTGTGATTGAGATGAGCGGCAATCAAATCACTGAGATCAACGAAAAGCCGACGCAGAGTTATTTTGTGAACGGTGGCATCTACGCTCTGTCGCCATCGGTCTTGCGTCATGTGCCAGATGAACAGATGTATGACATGCCAACGCTGTTCGACAAGGTTATTGCTGAAGGTGAAATGGCAAGTGCCTTTCCCATCCACGAATATTGGATTGATATTGGGAAGTTTGACGATTTGGACCAGGCGCAAAAAGAATATGGAAAAATTTTTGGGAAAGAGAGTGCTCAGTGAGCCGGCTTTGCACGATTCTGGCTCGAGGTGGTTCAAAAGGCGTTCCGGGGAAAAATGTTCGTACTTTGGCAGGCAAGCCATTGATTGCGCATTCTGTTGAACAAGCGATTGCGAGCAGATTGTTTGACGTTGTGGCCGTTTCTAGCGATGACGAAGAAATTTTGGAAGCGGGGCGGAACGCTGGGGCGAGTTATCTCGTCGAACGCCCTGCGGAACATGCCAATGATACAGCGGCAAAACTTCCAGCAATTTGTCATTGTGTGAATGCAGTTGAGACGGAAATGGTTTTGACGTTTGACATAATTGTGGACCTTCAGCCAACGTCTCCTTTGCGGGTGCCAGAGGACATTGTTGGCGCTGTGAGCCTTCTGGAAAAAAGTGATGCGCCAAATGTGATCACAGGATCACCAGCGAAATGTTCGCCCTATTTCAACCTTGTGGAAGAAGTTGATGATGGTACTGTCGGGCTTTCCAAGCCGACGGACCCGCCAATTGTGCGCAGGCAAGATGCGCCGCGTACCTTCGATATGAATGGATCTATCTATGTTTGGCGCCGTGACATTTTGATGAGTGGCGTGGGTTTGTTTCTTGCAGGAACGCGTCTTTTTGAAATGCCTGAAGAGCGTTCCGCAGACATAGATACAGAGTTGGATTTTGAGTTTGTTGAATTTCTTGCAAACCGGTCGGCCGCTATTTGAAGCAGCCAGGTGTTCATGGCATCGATGATTCTGTTTTCAATTCACCAATGTGAATATTGGAAAGTCAGTGGAAGCTGTTGAGGCCTAAGAGGCGTCGTGCAGGTCGTCAAAGATGGTGTACTCATGCTCGATGCTTTTCTCAATGAGCAACCGCCAGACGGGCTCCGCAATGGCGGGGGAGAGGCCTGTTTTTGCGGCCTCCGCCAAAACATTGGCGACAACTTGCTCAATGCGCGGGACATCTCTTACCAAATTACGGTTTTTTTTGATCCTACCGGCCTCATTCATCATGGCCTGACGCTGAGTGAGTAGGTCGACAAGCTCGCGATCGAGGCGATCTACCTCCCGACGCACATCAGCCATCGTCTCACACTGGGTCATTGGTATCTCCGAATAAAGGGCAACCTCCAAAGGGGGGCTCATCTTGCGCGTAACATACGCATTAGCTGGCATTTGTCACGTGGCAGAGGGTCGCAATAGCTTTATTAACATTATTAAAATGTAAATATCTTGTTTCTACACTTGAAAATGTTTTTTAAGTGATTATTACATGTTCACATCGTTCTTTACGAAAGGGCTCAGCCTTGCTATTGGCACGCCCAGTTGTTTATGCGGATATTGAAAGGATCGGGCACTCATGAGCCAGGACACGATTACTACTGACGTCGTCATTATTGGTGCAGGGCCTTGTGGGCTGTTTGCAATTTTTGAATTGGGACTGCTCGATTTGAAGACGCACGTGATTGATATTCTGGACCGTCCAGGTGGGCAGTGCGCAGAATTGTACCCTGAAAAACCGATTTACGACATTCCGGGCTTGCCCATAGTTTCCGGCCAAGAACTCACCGACAATTTGTTGGTACAGGCCAAGCCGTTTGACCCCACCTATCATTACAATGAGATGGTGGAGCAAGTAGAGAAGTTGCCGAATGGCCATTGGCGCGTGAAAACGGATGGTGGATTGACCTTTGAGGCGCCAGTAGTCGTTGTTGCTGCTGGCGGTGGCAGCTTCCAGCCAAAGAAACCTCCTATTCCTGGCATCGAAGCCTACGAAGGCACGTCTGTTTTCTACGCGGTGAAGAAAATGGATGTGTTCAAGGGCAAGAACATTCTGGTTTCTGGTGGTGGCGACAGCGCGCTGGATTGGACGATTAATTTGCAGCCACTCGCCAACAGCATGCAGCTCATTCACCGTCGCGATGGCTTTCGCGCGGCACCCGATTCCGTGAACAAAATGCACTCGCTTGTTGAAGAGAAGAAGCTTGAGTTTCACATGGGTCAAATTACCGAATTGCACGGCGAGAATGGTCAGTTGGAAGGCGTCACTTTCAAGAATAAAGCAGGCGATCTAACGAAAATCGAATGCGATACATTGTTGCCGTTCTTTGGCCTGACCATGAAGCTCGGGCCGATTGCTGACTGGGGTCTCAATTTGAATGAGAACCTTGTGCCCGTGGATACTGAGAAATTTGGGACCAATGCTGACGGCATTTTCGCCATTGGCGATATCAACTGGTATCCAGGAAAGCTGAAATTGATCCTGTCCGGCTTCCATGAAGCGGCATTGATGGCTCAGGCTGCCAAAAAGATCGTCGATCCAGATGCCAAAGTGGTGTTCCAATACACGACGTCTTCATCAAATCTGCAGAAAAAACTCGGCGTAGCCTAAAGGCGCTTATAGAGCGAGGTTGAGGCGATGAAAATCATTGTTGCTAATGATGATGGCGAAACTAAAGAACTGGATGCGGTTGAAGGGTGGCGGGTGATGGAAATCATCCGCGCCAATGGCGTCAGTCTGGGAGCTGAATGTGGTGGAGCAAGCGTATGCGGCGGCTGCCGCGTCCGCGTGGACCCTGCTTGGCGTGATCGCTTGCATGATCCTCGCGAAGATGAATTGGAGCGCTTGGACGAACATTTTGCGGGCGATGATGAACGCCTTTCATGCCAGCTTATTTTTTCAGAAGAGTTGAATGGGTTAACTGTTCGTATGCCAAATGCGGCCTGACAAGAAAAAACGAATAGACCTTTACTCGTTTTTTCTTTTCGCAGTGCTTTCTGTCGCTGTCCTTATTGCAACGCATTTTTTGGCGCTGGGGCAAGCGTCTTTATTCCAAAGGTTTTTCTCTGGCGCTGACCCAGTTTTAGTCGTCAGTTCTGTGATGGGCTTAGGGGTGCTGTGCCTTTGTGTCCTCGCTAGTCAGGGGCAGTACGAGATACTAAACCCTGGGCTTGCTTTGAGAGGTGCTTTGTTCTCGAGCGTTGCTGCGACTTTCTTGGTTGTGCCAACAATACTCGTAGATATTGTACACCCATTTTCTCACGATATGAATGTCCTGCCGCCTGCGTCGCTTATGTTTTATCCCATAATGGGATACGTCGTCGAAATTGTCTTTCACCTTCTTCCTCTTACTGTTTTGGTGGTCGGGTTAAGTTCCGTATTCGACAAGCGCCACAGGCCAAAGCTACTTTGGGGAACCGTTTTTGTCGTTGCACTTCTTGAACCGGCTTTTCAAGTTTCATTGGGATATGCAGAGCAGCCATTTGATTGGAAGGCACTTTATATCAGCATACATCTGTATATCTTCAACTTGGTTCAGTTGTATGTATTTCAACGCTTTGGGTTTTTGCATATGTACGGACTCAGAATGATCTACTACCTTCATTGGCACATTATCTGGGGCACTTTACGATTGCCGATATTGTTTTCCTGACTGCCAGTTAGTCGCGCTCTCAGATTCTCTATGGTCGTCGAAATCGGTCTGACGTGCTATTCTCACGCCTCATATATTGGGGGAGAGCGGGAATGCGGGTTGGAATTTTTAGCGGTTTACTTTTGGCGATTCTGTGCACCGGTGTGGCGCATGCCAATCCCCTAATCGCGATACAGATCACAGCTGAGAATGCGGGCCAATATGTGCAAACGGGACCGGATGCCGCCGGTGGTATTGGTGACTGGGCCCTGAGCAATGGGTCTGTCTGTGCAATCATTAGCAATGTTGATCATGAGAGTGAATTGTCAGCCCGTGGCGGTGTTCTCATCGACCTTGGTTATTGCGCACGCGCGGATGATCACTATACCGGGGCGCAAGATCTCATCGATAGCTCCCGGGAAACCCCGGTGAACATAAACCGTGTTGATGCAAAGGTTGGCCCACAATCAGCGGTGGTCCGTACTTTTGGCAGGCAAGGTGGCGTTGTTGTCGAAACCAGCTATCGGCTAGATAGTGATGAACCAAACAGGCTCTTCATTGACAAGCGGCTGACACAGCGCGAAGAGGGCGGCAGTGTTGGTCTCTATACGAGCATTTTCTTTAACTACCATTCTCTGACCCCGTTTGTGGCCTCGACGCGAGACGTTTCGAGATCAAATGGCTTTGTGCAGGAAAATTTTGTGAGCCGGGGCCCAACGGAAATTTCTACTTTTGCGCGTACAGCGGATCTTATCATTGCACTCAGTCCCGCTGATGCCGAGGCCCCAATAGCTTATGGTTGGCGCATGCGCTCTGCTACACGGCGGTCCCCCGGAACTGAGCCGGTGGATCTTCCATTTTATGCACTCGCCGATTTTTCAGCACTTTCCTTTCTCTCTCTTTCGGAACCGTTTTTGTTTGGCGACGGAACGGAGATCGGTTTGCCGCAGCTTCTTGAAGTGCCTTTTACTGATCTGGCACCCGGAGATGAAATTCATTTTGAAGAAGTGTTGATCCTGTCGCCACGTGCGGATGTGGCTGGGATCACAGACCTGATTTATGAGAGAGCCCCGACAGTGCGTGGGCAGGTCTCCGATGCGACATCTGTCATTCACGTTGACCTGTCTGATGGCACACCGTTCACGCAAGTGCGTCCGGCAGATGATGGTTCCTTTTTCTTTCATGCGCCCAACGGTGACTATGCTCTGCGCATTGCTGCGCCGGGTACGCGCAATATGGCCTCAGCCTTTACCGTGAAGGGTGTGGACCTGATGCTGGAGGCGATTGATCTAGGTGCTGCATCCCGTGTGTTGCTGCCGCGCGGATCGGCGATGCGTCTTACTTTTAAGGGTATAGATGGGACGGTTGATCCGACCTTTGATAATAACCTTCTTGGTGCTATCGAACTTCAAGACGATGGGCAGATTGAAAAGGTTGGGATCAATCAGCTTTTTTTGATGGGTATCGATAGTGACACGACGTTTGCCGTGTTGCCTGTCGGGACCTATCAAGTTTACGCAACACATGGCCCGGAGTATTCATTGGAGCGGGCTACTCTGATTGTTGAAGCAGGGAATGATGGTGTTCTGGATATTGCCGCACCGACGCGCGTTATAGAGACACCAGGGTTTATTTCAGCGGACTTTCACGTTCATTCAGGACCAAGTTTTGATACGGTCTTGGCGCCGAGTAAACGGGTTGCGACCTACATTGCAGAAGGTGCAGAGGTGTTAGTTGCGACTGAACATGAAACTGTGTTCGATTTTCAACCCGTTATCGACGCGCTTGGTGTCGCGGACCGTGTCGTGACAATCTCGGGTACGGAGATTACCAGTGAAGTTTCAACCGCACGTACGCCGTTCACGCTTGGTCATGCAAATGCCTTTCCAATAGTCGTTGACCCTTTCGCTTTTCGTCGCGGTGCAATTGCAAATGAAGGGCGTCGCTGGCGCGAGGTGATCGATGATTTGCGCGCGCGTAAACTTGGATCCGTTATTCAACTCAACCATGCGAGAGCGGATGATCGGTTTGCGCCTGGTGCACTGGCGTGGGACGAAGAGTGGACAGGCGACCGTGGCAGCTATCTTGATCATATGGGCGTCGGACAATCCTATAACGCCGGTATACCAATTGAGGAGGGCGGCAATGCCCGGCTGATTGAAGCTGATGATGTTACGGGAACGCGCGATATCGACTTCGATGCTATGGAAATTTTGAATGGCGACACGAAGGAGGCGGAAACAGCGTTACGTCGTGATTGGCTTTCGCTGATTGCGCAAGGATTTCGGTTAACTGGAACTGCAAACAGCGATTCCCACACGCAGTGGGAACAGGTGGGCATGCCGAGAAACATGGTTGTTGTTCCAAACGATGCGCTTGGTGCATTTTACCCTGAGGTTGTGGTGACCTCTATTCACAATGGGCGAACCTTTGGTACCACTGGGCCGATGTTGAACGTCACGTTAGGAGGTGCTGGGCTTGGCGAAACGTTTACCGGATCGGTGGGCGAATTGACCGTTCAAGTGGCGGCAGCTCCATGGGTCGATGTTTCTCGGTTGGACCTCACTGTTAATGGCAAGCTCGTGCAATCGATGGCGATCAAAGCAGGGCGACCTTTGGGCCTGCGTATGGTGTTTGAAAAAGATAGTTTTGTCGTGGTGGAAGTTTATGGCGATGCGGGCGCGGACTATCAAGCAGTTTATCCGCGTCTTCGCCCTTATGCGTTCAGCAATCCTATCTATATTGACGCTGACGGGGATGGTAATTGGACGGCGCCAGGATTGATCCACTAAACGTTGTTGCAGGCGGGAGGTAAGCATGCGTATTCATGTTGAAAATGTCGGGGACACAGGTTTTCTCCTTGGTGCGTCAGCTGGGGTGTCGACCGATATGCAACATGCCTTGGATGCGGGGGCTTCTTGTCTGAGAACCCTATATGCAGACACGAAACCTGATCTTGAACTCGTTTCGAGTGGGTCTTTGGATGTGTTGCCGCGCAGTCCTGCAGCACGTGTTGCGATGGAAGCTGCGCGGACGGCGGCCCATGCCGGGCATGCCGACCACTCAGCTGAGGCCGCACGATATGCCCTTGCCGGTGCATTTGCGGATCAAGCTATCGATGCGATGAAGGCGGCGGTGAGTTTAGACGCTGCCTATGTGGTGAACGGTGAGTGCGGTGCTTTTTTTCTCGAGATGGATAGCGTGCTCAACGTGCCCGCAGAATATCGAGGGGCATTGTGGCTGGAGGTTATTCGTGCCATTCGGCCGGGCATTGTAAAGGGTGGAATAGCTGTGGCGGGGTCCCGTGTTTCTCACAGTGCGGATGGAGACGCTGACGCCGTTGCTATTTATGCGCGATCTGCGGCGGAAGCAGCACTGAGTTCTGTCTTTGTTGCCGATGCTGTTGAAATGCCTATGACGGGCCGAAGTCAATCGATTCCGCCCCCGGAAGCGATTTGGGAGGCTTTGTCGAAAGGCGTGCGCTGCTTGTTGCCTTTGCGCGAAGCGAGCATGGTGCGTGCGGGAATTCTCTCCCTGCGTGGACGTGGGCGGTTGATTGGCCCCATTGCTGGAGACAGGCTTCTGCGGTTTGGTGTTTCTGACTGGCGCTAACACCCCCATTTGGGCTTATACTGTGCCCAACAAAATTGGGAGGAATACAGATGGGTTTTTATGAAAAACACATAGTGCCGCGCTTGATCAACAGCAAGTTTGCTTGTGGTGCGCCAGCGATTGAATATCAACGTAAAAAAGTTGTGCCGATGGCTGAAGGTCGGGTGCTGGAAATTGGTATCGGTACAGGCCTGAACCTTGAGCATTATGACGTCGCTCGTGTCGAACGTGTGATAGGTCTCGACCCTTCCGAGGAAAGTTGGAAGATTGCCGGTGCGCGCGCAGAAGACCTCGGATTTGACGTCGAGTTTATTGGCTTGCCTGGTGAGGAAATTCCTCTGGAGGCGAATTCTGTTGATACTGTTCTCGTGACCTATGCGCTTTGCACTATTCCCGATACACGCACGGCGCTGGAAGGCATGCGTCGCGTGCTTCGCCCTGGTGGTAATCTGATTTTCCTTGAACATGGTTTTGCGCCTGACCCAGACGTGCAAAAGTGGCAAAATCGGATCAACCCGTTTTGGAAACGCCTTGCGGGTGGTTGTCACGTGAACCGAAAAATTCCCACTTTGTTGGAAGAAGGTGGTTTTAAGATCAAAGGCCTTGAAACCATGTATCTGCCCAACACGCCGCAATTTGCGGGCTTTAATTATTGGGGCACGGCGCAAGAAGCGTGAATGCCTCTCTTATTTGATGGATGACAAATGACGAACCTGTTCGCACCGCTCACTTTTACGCGGGGCCCGGACATGAAGAACCGCTTCATGCTTGCGCCTCTTACAAACACCCAAAGCTATGATGATGGACGTCTCTCTGATGAGGAATTTCGTTGGCTAACCATGCGCGCGAAAGGCGGATTTGGTCTCACCATGACCTGTGCTGCGCATGTGCAAGCCGTGGGGCAGGGGTTTCCTGGCCAGCTTGGCGTTTTTTCTGACAATCATTTGGAAGGTCTAACCCGCTTGGCAAGCGCGATTAAAGCTGAAGGCAGTGTCTCGTCGATCCAGCTTCATCATGCAGGCATGCGCTCGCCCGAAGAACTGATTGGCGAGAAACCTCATTGTCCGTCTGACAATGAAGAATTTGATGCACGTGCCATGACAACATGCGAAGTTGACGAATTGATTGAGGACTTTATTGCAGGCGCCGTTCGAGCCGAGAAAGCTGGATTTGATGGTGTCGAGCTGCACGGCGCACATGGCTATATTCTGTGTCAGTTCTTGAGCCCTGGTGTGAACCTGCGGGATGACAAATATGGGGGCTCACTCGAAAACCGTGCGCGTCCTCTTTTTGACATTATCGAAGGCATTCGGGCGCGCTGCCGGGCAGACTTTCAATTGGGTGTGCGGCTTTCACCAGAACGTTTTGATGTGAAGTTGGATGAGATTGTTGAGGTTGCTGGACGCCTGATGCGCGAAGATAAGATCGATTATCTTGATATGTCGCTCTGGAATGTCTTCAAGGAACCAAGTGACGAGGCGTTTAAAGGCAGAACCTTGATGTCCTATTTCACAGAACTTGAGCGCGGCAATGTGCGTCTGGGTGTTGCTGGAAAAATTCAGCGGCCTCAAGACGCGCAACGCTGTCTGGATGGAGGCTGCGATTTCGTCCTGTTGGGGCGTGCGGCTATTTTGACGCATGACTTTCCAAACCAACTTGCCGATGATTCAGAATTCGCTCCAGTTAGTATTCCAGTGACTGCTGCCTACCTCAACGAGCAGGGGTTGAGCGAGCGTTTTGTTGCCTATATGGGGCAATGGCCGGGTTTTGTTGAAGGCTAGTTTGTGCGCGGCGCGCCATATGCCGAAGAGCCGGGATTTTCATTAATGCGTGCGTTTAGTCTGCCGGTTGCGCACCAAACACGGCCTTGTGCCAACGCAGCTCCTTGCCCTCTTCCGGATGGGTGGGGATGAGCCGTGCGAGCGCAAGAGAGATGCAGGCCATGCCAGCTCCCAACAAGAAGACGAGACTTGGGTTGAATAGCCAGATCAAGCCAAAGGCTGCGGGTATGACGACGGCGGCGATGTGATTGATGGAAAAGGCAACACCGGCGGTAGGGGCGATGTCTGCAGGATCGGCGATCTTTTGGAAATAAGTCTTCATCGCTATGGCAAGGGCGAAGAAGGCATGGTCGATGACATAGAGCACCGCGGCCAGGGTTGAGTTTTCAACAAAGGCATAAGTTCCAAACACGCCAATCAGGCCAATATATTCAAACGTCAGTGCACGACGTTCACCAAAGCGGGCGATGAGCCCACCAATTTTTGGTGCCAGCACCATGTTGAAAGCCTGGTTGATGAGAAACAACATGGTGATGGCGGTGACCGAATAGCCAAATTTTTCCACCATCATGAAGCCAGCGAAAACGACAAATATCTGTCGCCTGGCACCACCCATGAAGGTGAGGGCGTAGTACAGCCAATAGCGCGACCGCAATACGAGGGTTTTGCGCTGTGTGACGGGTGCCTCAAAGGTTGGGAAGAGGGCCCAGGCCATAAAGGAAATGATCGTGGTCACAGCACCACCCGCTAGATAGACCCATTTGTAATCAAGGTTGAGCATTTCCCACATGAGGAAAATCAAACCGTAGGCTAACAGGCTCGCAAATCCACCGACGGCGATGAGTTTACCCAGGACGACCGCTGTTTCGCCTTTTGGCAACCATTGCAATGCGAGGGATTGTTGCGCTGTCTCATAGTAGTGATAGCCGATGGACATGAGGACAGTTGTGCAATAAAGGCCAATGGCAGTTGGAAAGAAGCCTGTGAACGCAGTCCCCACGCCAAGCAGCGCAAGAGAGATCAACGCGAAGCTTTGTTCCTTCAGGATCAACAGAACGAAGACGAAGGTGAAGGCCAGGAAACCCGGTACTTCCCGTAGCGATTGCAGCAGGCCCATTTCTGCACCAGTGAAAGCCGCGCGCTCAATGGCAAAATTGTTCAGCAGCGAATTCCAGGTTGAAAAGGACAAGGGCACAGCAATTGCCATCAACATGAGCAGGATGTCAGTGCGACGCCAACGGCCACCACGCAAAGATTGTACAAACTTGGTCATGGGCTCTCTTTCTTTTGCGGAGAATACAGTTTTCCCATAGGTTCGCTACCGTTATTGCGCGCAAGGTAATTTGCGCTATGCCGATCAATACTCCTTTGAAATTAGCGCTTTTAGGGTGTTTTTGTGCCGGTAGATTGGCTACGGTTCGCGGGCAATAAAACAAAGAGGCCACAGTGGACAAACGCGGTTGGTGTATCGGAGGCGTATTGGCAATTATTGCCTTCGTTGTCTTTTCCTATTTTTCCTTTTTTGGCGGAGCGCGCTTAGAAATCGTTCAACCAGTTCGCGGACCAGCGGTAGAAGCCATATACGCCACGGGCACAGTTGAGCCCGTTCAGGTTGCCCGCGTTGGTGCCAAAATTGCCGGTCGCATAGCTCAGGTACTAGCCGAAGAAGGAAATACCGTTGTTGAAGGAGAGGTGCTGGCCATTCTCGATCACCGGGAAGCGAGTGCTTCTGTGCGGGAACTGGAGGCTCGGCTAGAGTTTTCCAAAGCCGAAATCGAAAGATACAGGCGCTTGTTTCGTTCAGGGAACACAAGTGCCGCCGCCCGAGATCAGGCCGAGAGCAACTTCCGCTCTGCGGAGGCTGCGCTTGAAGCTGCGAATGTAAGGTTGCAAGAGCATTTTCTTCGCGCTGCCATAAGTGGCGATGTGATGCGTACCGAACAGCAATTGGACGTTGGCTATCTTGTTTCAGCAGGCAAGGTACTTTTTGTTGTAGGTAATCCAAAAAGCCTGTGGGTTGAGGCGGAAGTGGATGAAGAAGATATTCCGCGTGTTAGCGTTGAGCAAAGGGCGCTGATCCGCGCGGATGCTTTTTCAGAGCAAGCTCTGGAAGGAAAAGTTCAAAATATTACGCCGTTTGGTGATCCCATCGCGCGGACATATAGAGTGCACATTGCCCTGCCTACTGATACGCCTTTGCTCTCTGGCATGACGACAGAAATCAATATCATTGTACGTGAAGCTGAAGATGCGCTTCTTGTTCCCACGTCAGGCGTTCGCAGCGATGCTGTTTGGGCCGTGTCAAGCAACGGCACAGTGTCTCATCGTGACGTTGTACTTGGTGCTCAAGGAGCTGAGCTATCAGAAATTCGCGAAGGTCTAACGCCTGATGATTGGGTTGTGGTTTTTCCTCCACGAGACCTGGAGGAGGGCGATACCATTCGCACAAGCGAACAGACCTTAGCTGCACAATGATCCTGTGGGTCAATATTCAGATCGCGCTTGCGCATCTCACTCACCGAAAACGGCAAACCATTGTTTCTGTGCTTGGTGTTGCGTTGGGTGTCGGTTTTTTCATTGCAACTTCCGCGATGATGCAAGGATCAGAACAAGACCTGGTGAGCAAGTTAGTGGATAGCCAGCCTCACGTGACGATCAAGGATGAGTTTCGAACACCGTCCATTCAGCCTCTTTTTCGTGTTTTCACGGAAGGTGCTGTCGCGCTGAAAGGCGAGAAGCCGCGAGAACGTCTTCGCGGGATTAAAAACTTTAAAGCACGTGTAGCCGAGATAGAGATTGCAACGGGATATGTGGCTTCGCCAGTTCTTAGTGGGCAAGCGATCATTCGCTATGGTGGGAAAGATCAGAGCATTTCTGTTTTGGGCGTTGATCCGCAAAAAGAAATGCAACTCACGACAATTGAAGACGACATGACGCAAGGCAGCCTTGAGGCGTTGGAAACCACGTCAGATGGGCTGGTCATCGGAACCGGTCTGTCGACGCGGTTGCAGCTGCAACTAGGTGACTTGGCATCCGTTGTGGCACCCACAGGACGTGTGATGCGCATGAAGGTCGTTGGCATCTTTCGGGCGGGCAATGCTCTGTTGGATGAGGGACGTGTTTATATGCTTTTGAAGGACGTTCAAGTGCTGATGGGAAAACCCAATATCGCGGATCAAATTAGGGTTCGGGTGCCTGACCCCAACGACGCCTTGCATGTCGCCGCAGATTTGGAAGAACGTTGGGGCTATCGCTCTGAATCTTGGCAAGAAGCCAATGAGGATTTTCTTTCTCTCCTGTTCATGAGAAATGTGATCCTTTACACGATTGTTGGCGCAATTATGGTCGTGGCCTCATTTGGCATCTTCAATATAATTTCCACTGTTGTGATGGAAAAGCGCCGCGATATCGCCATTCTCATGTCCATCGGTTTTCGTGCTTATGATATCCGACAAATATTCTTGTTGCAGGGTGTAGTGCTCGGATTGATCGGAATGTTCTTCGGCTGGGCGACTGGTTTTTTGCTGGTGGAAGCATTGGGCTCTGTCAAATTTGAACTTGAAGGGTTTTATGAAGAAGAAGGATTGCCGCTTGATCGAGGATTTTATCAGTATCTAATTGGGGCGGGCTTTGCTGTGACTGCATCCGTCATCGCGGCATGGATACCTGCCTACCGCGCCAGTCAGGTCCGACCGGTTGAGATTATCCGGGGGGCAGCATGAACACAGCACCGCGGACAGTTTTGGCGACGGAGAATGTTACGCGCATTCTGCAAGAAACAGTCCCTGTCACATTGGTGCAGGACATTAATTTCAGCGCAGATGCAGCTGAGTTTGTTAGCATTACTGGCCCGTCTGGTTCTGGAAAATCATCATTGCTCTATTTATTGGGCTTGCTGGACGGACCAACTGCGGGACGTGTGATAGTCGATGGACAAGACACTGGTGTGTTGGATGCTGACGCGTTGGCGCGCTTTCGGCTCGAACATTTAGGTTTTGTGTTTCAGTTCCACTTTCTGTTGCCAGAGTTTTCGATTCTGGAAAATGTCATGATCCCGATGAAAAGGCTGGGACAGTTCAAAGAGACTGACATTAAGTCGCGGGCGATGCAGTTGTTGGCCAATCTGAAGATAGATGACCAGCATTCAAAAATGCCAGATCAATTGTCCGGTGGACAAAGGCAACGCGTGGCGATTGCCCGTGCATTGGGAAATGAGCCGACGATCATTCTTGCAGATGAGCCAACAGGTAATTTGGACACTAAGAACTCAGACATTGTGAAGGATATTTTTGTGAGGCTCGCAAAAGAGCAAGGCACAACAATAATTGCGGTCACGCACGATCTGGACTTTGCCCAAGCGGCAGATCGTAATGTTCATCTGGTCGATGGGTGCATCGCTCGTGATGGTCGATAGGATGTCAGCGCGGCAAGTGGCCTGACTTGGAATAAAGCAGGCAGCCGTCATCGCTTGTGACCTCATGTGAGGAACCATGAGGTTGGCGCACCCAAGTGCCGGTTTTGTAGGTGCCGCTGGCGTCACTGAGCGATCCTTCAATGACGTAGAATTCTTCACCGCCTTCATGTGTGTGAAGAGGGACTTTCGTTCCCGGTGCAAAGCGGAAGAAGCCAACGGTTTCTTGTTCGTCTTCATGAACACTCAGCACCGTGAGGCCCGGCACACCTGTTTCTTCAAATTTTCCAGCGTTTGTATCGAGGTTGACCTGTGTCCGATCATCCCGGTCCATTTGACGAAGCTTTACCAGGATGGTGCAGCCGTCCTTGGAGTGTGGGCGATGCCTAGAGCTCGGCGGATTGCGGACATAAAATCCGGTTCCAAAATCGCCGTGTTCGTCGGAAAATGTGCCGTCGAGCACAACATATTCTTCGCCTAGATCATGCACATGGCCATCGAAATAGCTGTTGGGTGCATAACGAACAATGGTTGTGGCGCGCGCAACTTCGTCGCCGTTTCGCTCCAGCATCCGCCGCTCTACACCCGGCAAAGGCGAGGGGACCCAGTCCAAAGTGCTGCTATCGACGACGGCCCGTTTCGTGAGATCGGCATGTAGTTGCATATGCATTCTCCTTGTTCAGAAAGAGAGATAAGAAGGGTAGGGGCGCAATGGAAGATCTTTAGTCTCACTTTTTAGCGATCTGTGTATTGGGCGAGTGAGTGAAAATGCAAAAAGGCCTCCAATGGAGGCCTCTTCGTCAGACTTGTTCACGCTGTACGGTTTTTTACCGTGCGCGGGATAGTTCCTTCATTGCCCCATCTAGCCCATCAAGAGTGAGGGGATACATGCGATCTTGGAAGATTTGCTCCAGCACTTGAATGGAAGGTGTGTATTCCCAATGGCGTTCTGCAACGGGGTTTAACCAGATGGCGCTTTCATAGACTTGTTGAATGCGTTCCATCCAGACGCCGCCTGGCTCTTCATTCCAATGCTCTACAGAGCCACCAGCGTAAGTGATTTCATAGGGCGACATGGTGGCGTCACCGACAAAGATCACTTTGTAGTCTGATGGGTACTTGTGAAGCACATCCCAGGTTTCCATACGTTCCTGATGGCGACGATGATTGTCTTTCCATACATATTCATAAAGACAATTATGGAAGTAGAAATACTCCATGTTTTTGAATTCCGTCCGCGCGGCGGAGAAGAGTTCTTCACAGAGTTTGATATGGCTATCCATTGAGCCACCAACATCAAAGAAGATCAGAACGTTGATCTTGTTTTTGCGCTCAGGCACCATTTTGATATCTAGGTAGCCTTGGCGTGCGGTCGAGCTGATTGTGCCCGGCAAATCCAACTCGTCGGCATGCCCCTCACGCGCAAAACGGCGCAAACGACGTAGAGCCATTTTGATATTGCGTGTTCCAAGCTCCACGCTGTCGTCCAGGTTTTTATATTCACGTTTGTCCCAGACTTTGACAGCTTTTCCGTGGCGACCTTCTTTTTGGCCGATACGGACCCCCTCGGGGTTGAAGCCATCGGCACCAAACGGTGAGGTGCCGCCTGTGCCAATCCACTTACTGCCGCCTTCGTGGCGCTCTTCTTGCTCGTCGAGCCGCTTTTGCAGCTCTTCCATAATTTTTTCCCACCCACCAAGCGCTTCGAT
>Ga0209344_10001661_pt1 | contig 27938 bp, 31 predicted proteins | sample Cruoilmetagenom6_FD_187293 | JGI IMG/M metagenome (GOLD analysis project Ga0209344, IMG submission 187293) | Oil polluted marine microbial communities from Coal Oil Point, Santa Barbara, California, USA - Santa Barbara Oil Seep Sample 6 (SPAdes)... | ecosystem: Environmental > Aquatic > Marine... | reverse complement strand
CTTGGCTTAACGGCAAAAACCAGAACAGAAACTCGGCGCTGCTGAAAAGCATGGCTCTAAAAGCTTACGCGACTAGGGTGTGGATATGATCCACCATCGAGCCAATGTCTTGCAGGGCATTAATTTCACGGGGTTTCAAGCGCAGCTTGAACGCCTGCTCACAGCCCAAAATCAATTTGATTTGGTTGAGGCTATCCCATTCTTCAATATCGTTCGCTGTGGTTTCGCGGGTGAGGACCAAAGCGTTATCGTCGAACACATCGCGAAATACGTCGGTCAGGGTCTCAAGGATTTGATCAGGCGTCATGGTTAATCTCTATCAAAAAATTACGCGGACCCTTAGGGGCGAACGACACGCATGTGATGGGGGGGCCACGTGTCCTCCCCGTCTGGCAGCGCCACGTGAGAGCGGACAAACGTATCATCACTGCCGGTGGGATTAAATCCGAATTTATCCAGCAATTCGCCGACCAGTCCATTACGCCCGCTGGGTGTGTAGGTCAGGGCCAGCTTTGAAAATCCACCCTGTTGGGCGCGGGTGAGGATTTCTTCAAACATCACGTATTCCAACCGACGGGAAAAAACCCGGCAACTCATCACCCAGTTTTCAATCACCATGGTGTCTTTGGTGGCATGGGCCTGATTGATAACCGCGACGGAGACGATCCCGTAATCTTGCATGCGGTCGACCAAACGCAGGGCGATGACGTCAATGCCTTGGGCTGTTAAATCGTCGCCCGTCATAACGTTTGGATTGAGTTTGAACTGATTGGTTTTTGCCAACAATTGTTGAATTCGGTCTTGGTTTTGTGGGCTTAGGGGCTCGATGTAGGCTTTGGCATCCAAGCTGGCGAGAAAACCGTCCATGTCTGAGGTCGACGCCAAGGCCTGCTGTGTTTTTGCGCGCGCTTCATAGGACTGAGCGCGATGCAAATCATCCCCGGTCAGGTGCGCCAAGGCAAAGGCCCGGCACGCATCCAGGGCCTGTGCATACAAGGCCGGGTTTTCCGGCAGCTCAACGCACAGAACTTCGGGCAGTTCGCGGCGCACCAGGGCGCGTTCCACCGGATTGTCGTCAACAAACACCAACGCATCCAGCCCGATATTCAGGTCCTCGGCAATGCGACGTAGATTGCTGGGCTTGTCGTTAAAATTGGCAACAAAGCTGGCAATGTCGCTTTCTTTTATCACCATCGCCGGATGTTTGCGAAACGCCTGACGGGCAATTTCGGGGTCGTTTTTCGAACACACCGCCAAGATAACGCCGCGGCTGCGCAATTGGCTGGCATAGGTCTGAAACGCCGTGAAGGCTTCCCCTTCGGCGGTTTCCGGACCCAGTTCCAAGCCTTCCAATCCGTCATCCCCGACAATGCCGCCCCACAGCGTGTTGTCTAAATCCATCACCAAAACACGGCGCGATTTGCCCAGCAGGCCGCTCGCCGCCGCCGCCAATGCATCCGCCACGTGCGGTAGTGCGCTTAATGAAAACGGCTGTTTGCACAAATGATACATGTGCGCATCGTGCCAGTGCGCCACGCCCATTTCGCGGGATAGAAGCTCCGCATCGACAAACGTGACGTTCGACGGCATATGCGCGCCCAGGGCCAGATTGACCCGTCGCGCATGGTGCGTCACGCCACCGGGCGTAACACCGTCCAATTCCCCCAGCGCGCGTGTGGGCGGTGTGTCAAACGACAGCTGAACCAACGGTGCCGGCAAACGCGCCCAGAGACTTTTCCAAAACGTAACCTCTTGCTCCACCGCGTGGTCCGCTGTTGCAGGGTCGGCGTTTAAGGCCGGGGTGTGCAGCAAATCGCGAAACGTCGGCGCAATCAAAATCACGTCGGGCGGGTCGGTGAACAAGGGGTGGGCATTATCAAAAATGGCCGTGGCAATCGCGCCGTAATCGCCTTGACGGATGGTCGCCTTAAAACCCCGGCGGGCGAACATAAAAACCAGGTGGTCGGCCAGATAGTCAGTCAAAAACGAGGACAGCACCTGAACCGTAATGGCCGGACCGGCACAATCCAACGCGTCGGTATCGCGCGCCAAACGTTTCGCCACGCGGTCCAAATCGGCGTTCGGTGGCAGGGGAAATGGGGCGGCGTCCAAAAATGCGCGCAGGCGGTGTGCTGGCGCAGGCGCGTCTGGTTTGAGGACGGTGTCTTCGCTCACGACATTTTTCTCACACCGCGGGTCACCGCAATGGGCGCGCCATACAGGGTGTCGGCTTCGGGCGACATCAAAAAACCCGCCACATCCGCCACGTCTTCGGCGCGGGTCAGGCATTTTTCCGGCATGTCTTGGGCAACTTGCTCGAGATACATCTGCGGCAAATCGGCGGTTAGATTTGATTCCACCATGCCCGGTGCGCAAATGTGCACCCGGATATTGTGGCTCAGCCATTCCTGAGCAATGACCTGGGCATAGGCACTGAGCGCGGCCTTGGCGGCGACATAGGGGGCCGTTTTGGGCGGCGGCATGCCAAGGATGTATTCGGTGCTAATAATCAGCACCCGCGCGGTATCGTTTGCGCCAAACGATTTTAACAAAGAGTGGGCGGCTGAAAGACACAAGTGGGCGGCCTTGAGCTGACTGTCTATTTGCGCTTCAAATACTGCCCACGGTGTGCGGTGGGTCAGCTTGTGCGGAAATGGCTTGGCCACGGACAACACGACACCACTCAGCCCTGCGTAAGTGCTCTGAAGGTCGTTAAACAGGGTGGACACTGCTGCTTCGTCGGTTAAATCGGCGCGCACGGTTTGAGCGTCGGCACAATCTTTGGCCAAAGCTTCCAGTTTGTCTGGGTTGTCGTGACTGTGCAGCACTAGGGGCATCCCCTGCGCCGACAGCTTACGGGCGATGGCACCGCCCAGGGTGCCGGACGCCCCCAAGATCAGGACAGGAGCTTGCATGTGACGCGTCCTCTCACAACCGTTTGCCCATCTTTGTGGGCAGTGACTTTTAAAATGATCAAGGACAGTTCCTCGTGAACCTCTTCAACACGGCCCAAAAACACCACCGTGTCGCCAGCATAAACAGGATTGGGGAAAGCCAGTTTTTCTTCCATCAACAAACAGCGCCGCCCCGGCAGGGCCATGCCGATCAAACCCGAGACCTGCGCGGCCAACAAAAAACCGTGCACCACCCGTCCGTCAAATGCATTTTCCCCTGCATAGCTATCGTCCATATGCAGGGGATTGTAGTCACCGCTGAGGGCGGCAAAACCATCAATATCCGCCGTTTTAGCCTGCCAGGAAAAAGAGGTCTCGCGCCCGACAGGCATGTCGGACAGGGTCAGATCCAAAGCTTCGGGCGCCAAGGTTGACAGGTTTGGCGCTGAACCGGAGTGAGGAGGGGGTGCGGACATGAAACGTCTTAAATTTCAACGGCGGTGGGCGGGAGGATATCCCAGGATCCCTGATCATAAACCCTCGCCGCTCAGGCGTAAACACGTCCAATGGGACCGCGTTCCCGCGCCACATTCCCCGCGCCACATTCAGAGACCCATTTTACCCGACGATTCAGTTGTGCAGTCATTGTTTTCTGACTGCTTTATTTTCTGGGTAGCCGACACGTGCAACCGCGCCCAAGACTGCTGCGCCAAAACTGTGCCACGCCCACTCCATTTCAATCCCCTTTAATCAGCTTTATTTAGAATATGGCACAACAGCACCCGAACAACGCATGATTTAGTTACACTTTAAATTCGATTTCTCACTCTCCGAAGACAGTGGCCACAGGTTCGAATCCTGTCGGGTGCGCCACTCTTCTCAATGACTTAGCACTTAAACAACAGGGCCCCTCAAAGGGTCTTGTCCGCGATATGTCCGTGCTACACCGTGGATACGTTCACTTTTCGGACCATAAATTGCACAGTTTAATCCTCATTTTGGGGAGGATGGGCGATGCACAAATCCTTAGGCTTTATTTTTATGAAGGCAACTATTGAAGCAATTGCAATGGCGAGAAAGGCGATCGCTGCAATCCAGCTTTTAACAAGAACACCAAGCAAAACGGTGCACATTGCAGCGAGGCAAATTATAGCAAGGATGTATCTGAAATTCCCAACCTCCCTAGCTCCGTACAAGTAAGTAATGGCGCCAAGGGAAATGACAACACGCGCGAACATTTTTGATCATCGTTGTGATCGCAACCGGCTTTCCACTCATCGAATAATTCCCAATTATATTGACAAATACATTGTTAAATTGGCGTTTGAGGATCGATGCGCCTAAATATCTGTAGGAATCATGCGGCGCGGGAGACATCGACCCAGAAGGTTGTGCCTTCGCCGACTTTGCTTGTGAAATTGATGTGTCCGCCCATCAGTTCAATCAAGTCCTTGGAGATGCTGAGGCCAATACCGTGGCCTTCCGTCAGCTTTGCGGTGGTGCTGTCACGGGCGAAATTGCTGAACACGTCGGCGTGAAAGCTTTCGGGAATTCCGACACCAGTGTCTGTCACACTGATGCGCACGAAATTATCGGTTATCGCTTCACAAGATATACTGACCTCGCCGCCCGAGACGTTGTATTTCACCGCATTGGACATAATGTTGATCAACACTTGGCGCAGCCGCCCGGCGTCGGCGCGAACGGTTAGTTGATTATGACACAAGCATGCCGAGCCCAGGTTGACGTTGTGTTCTACGGCCAAATTTCTGACCAGCTGCACACAATCTTCCACAACATCGCGCACGGAGATGTCTTCCATTTCGATCTTCAATTCGCCGGTTTCAATTTTGGCCAGGTCGAGAATGTCATTGATCAGACCCAACAGATGACGTCCGCTGTCGACAATGTGCACCGTGTATTCTTGTTGTTGGTCGCTCATGTCTTGGGGTGCATAGTTCAAAAACTCGCCGAAGCCGATGATGGCGTTGAGCGGCGTTCGTAGTTCGTGCGACATATGAGCGAGAAATTCCGACTTTGCATTATTGGCGTGTTCAGCCTGTTCTTTTGCAGCTTCCAACTCGCCAGTGCGTTCTTTGACGCGCCGTTCCAGGTCTCGGTTCAGACGGCGAAGTTCTCGCTCAAGCTCAAAACGTTCGGTAACATCGAAAAACACCAAGATGGCTTTGCGGTCGTCAGATTCCAAAGTATGCAACGGCGTTACCGCTAAGTGATAAGTCTTGGACCCAATGGTGACGTCTAAATCATCACCGGCGCCATCGGTTTCGAACATCTGTTCCAGGCGCTCACGCACATCGCCGCCAAGCGCATCAATTGAATTGCCCTCAGCCATCAAGAGATTACAGATCACCTCGCCGGTTACGTCTTCAAAACCAACGAACAGCGATTCTTTGGCCAGTTGGTTGTATTCGCGCACCACCAAGTCTTCATCAACCACGACGATGGCCGCCCCGGCCGCATCGACCACGGCGCGGGTTTCATCGCGGGCGCGTTCCAACTCGATGTTGGTTTGACGCTGGTGTTCCAACACTTGTTCAAATGATTGCGCCACGATGCCAATCGGATCGACTGCGATCAGTGTGTCGTCATCCAGCTCTTCGGGTTTAAGCGGCAACGTACCCATGATGCCCAGCAGCTGGTTTACTTTGTCGCGCACATACGAAATGACATCACAATGGCTACCTGCGCCGTAATGGGTGCAAACTTGATCGTCGTGTTCCAATCCCGTGGTGCTCTTTTTATTTTTCATTGCCCCATTCACCGCCCAAATACGTCCCGTTAAGCTTTTTGAATTTCAATGCAATAATGCCCTTTGGATTTTACGATATTCGTTTGATAGCCCATGGTTTGCACCGAACCGGGAATGGTGTTGATCGCTTGACGGCTGTCGGTGTAGATGTGCAACGCTCCGCCTCCCAAAAACAGCTCGCGTCGGGCGTTGACCTCTTTCAAAGCGATCAGCAAACACGATGGACAGATTTGCCCACAGATGTCGATCTTATGGATCTGTCCATTTTGCTCCATTAAGCTGGTCCCCTCACCACATATTTCGACAAAATGAGGCTGCCGAGCCACGCGCCCGGAATCAGACCCACAACATACAACAGACTCTGTCCCGCCAGTATCGGCACGCCGCCCCATAAATGCCAAACATTGCAGGCCGGAACCATGCGCGCCGCCATGCCAACCAACACCCCGCCGATTAACACAGAAACGTATTGGCGCGCTGGCATGCGATAATGCAGCCTCAGTTCTCGCAAAAATAACGCGGATAAAAACGCCCCCAATACGATGCCCGCCACCAAAGGATATTGGATGGCGGCTACGGCGTCCAGTTCGGGGCCCGCGCCGCCTGTGATCGGTTGATCTCCGAACGGCGGTGTGTAGTTGAGGCCTTTGCCCTGAAAATACGTGAGCGAGGCGACGTGATCCGGCGCCACCCAAGCTTCCACCGTCGCCCCCAGCTTCGCATACGACGTGGTGATTCCCAGCGGCATGCCCACCACGACATATGACACCAGCCCTATCACCGCCAGCGCCACGGCGCTGATCCAGGGCTGAATATAGCCGTCGGCGTGAGCCGGCATGACCAACTGACCACGTCGCACCCAGCGCACCACCAGCCATAAGCCTGCCAGCAACGTCGGAATGATCAGCACGCTGGGCTCAATTCCAAACGCTTGCGGCAGCGTTTTGGCTGGGCCGAACATGGCAAGTTGCTTGGTCAGCACGGCCCACACGGGGTGAATTTCAGCGTACAAGGCGCTGCCGGTCAAAAGCCCAATAAACGCCACTGCGCTCAGCACGCTGCCCGAACCCATCTTATACAGCGTGCCGACCACACAGCCGCCGGCCAAAACCATGCCGACGCCAAACAATGCCCCACCCAATATGTTGGTCAATGACATCACGCCCAATAATGGAAATGGATAGTAAGCTATTGCACCCGCAGCCCGCGCCACATGCACTAAGGCCATTGACACGAGAATCATCAAGACCAGCACGCGTAACATGCTCAAATTACGAAATAAAAAATAGTCACGAAACATGCCCGTGACGCAAAAATCAGACCGGTGCAAAAGAAAGCCGACAGCCAAGCCACATACCAGCGAGGTAACGACAATCAGTGTAAACTCACCCAGCATGTTCACTCTTCAGCGTATTTACTTGGTTATAATAGCAATCACTATAATTTGATCACGATAACGCTACAATAGATCATAATATACTATTTTTTTATGTTGGTTATAAGCGCTGCAGCACGGCGAGACGAATACAGGCCCGCTTAAAGGATAATTTCCATGCCTTCTTTGGCGCCGAAAGCTCCGCTCCATTCGGCTTGGGCTTGGGCTTCCAGATCCCGTACGACGTCGTCGTTGTAGTCGGGTGAATAGTGATACATGGCCATGCGTTTGGCCCCGGCGAGTTTGCACAGGCGCACGCCTTCATTCCAGGTCGAATGCCCCCAGCCGAGCTTGGTCGGCAATTCCGTCTCTGTGTAGGTGCAATCATAGATGACGAGGTCTGCATCCTTCATCATCTCCACCAGTCCTTCGTCAGTGCCGCCGATGATGTGTTCGGTGTCGGTGGCGTACACGAGAACCTTACCTTCCGCCTCCAAACGGTAACAGGTGCACCCTGCCGGGTGGTTGAGCATGTAGGTTTTGATGTGCAAACCGTCAAACAAATCGAACGCATCCCCCGCGTGAAAGCCGATACTTTCCAATGTCGAGGGCAGGTGTTCGTACTGCACCGGGTGCAGGTTTTCCGAAAGCTGGCTGCGGATCAGGTCCTCAATCGTAAGCTCCCCATAATTCAACGCGGCGCGGATGCGCACCGAGTGTTCGGGAATATAAATATGCTTAAAATAATTAAATCCGTTGGTGTGATCGCTGTGAAAATGGCTCATCAACAAAAACACATCGCGCACGCCGCGCTTCAGTAGGTCATTGCCCAGCCACGGCAAGCCGGTCCCCGCGTCGAGGATAACCGTCCGACCCATAATTTCGAGCTCGACACACGAGGTGTTGCCGCCATATTCGAGATAGTCGGAATAAGCGCATGAAACGCTGCCCCGAACGCCCCAAAACTTGATGCGCAAGATAGTCTCCATTTCTGCACTGAGTGGCACCCCAAGTGCGTCATCACACTAGACCCCAGCGGATTGATTCTCAACACACAAACGCATGCAAGCCCACTTTGCATCGTCTACTGATCATACTAAACTAATCGCTGATAGGCCGACGATATACCCGACCGAATGAAAGGCCCGATCAGATGTTGTTCAAAAAGCGTCCCGCACTCGATACCCCAATGGACCATTTTCTGCACCGTGACGAGCTTAATTCAGACGAACGCGCCGTATTGGATGTATACCTGACCGGCGTCAGTCACGCCTTAAGCGGGCTCAATGTTGTTCAAGTCAACAATGGTCGCACGCCTTTTTTCCATCCGTCAGCCGACCACAGCCTCGATGCGGCGGATCTTGAAAACATCATCGCAGAATTTCTCAAGCAGCGTCAGGACATGCAGACGCAACCGCTTGGCTTGTGTGCGGTGATGGCGGTGATGCAGCGCTTTGGAAATTAAACGCGCTTATTTTTTGATGGGTTTCTTTTTCAGTACAGTTTTTTTGCCCGATCCGACACCGAACAAGCGTTCAAAGAACGACCGCTTGGGCGGTTTCTTCAGTCTGGGCTTAAGGGAATGTTCTTGAATCACCGTCTGCGGCCGGTGCACGTCTTTATTGGTGAAGGAATAAAATATACGAAAATCGCCCTCATCGTTGACACGATAGTAGGCAACCTTGTGAATCGATGGGTTGAGCTTTACCCGCTCATGCGCATCGCGCTCGGCGGCGTATTTGTCGGGAATGGATTGGCTGTATTCGACCTTACCATCTTTAAGGGCTTGGCCTTCCCGGCATATATAAATTTCAACCGTGTCGCTCATAGCGCCCTTTCCGGCGTGGACGATACCAGCGCCGTTCCGTTTGTATTTTCGAATCGCACCCTCATCTTGATCATACGCAAATATGAAGGCTTCGAAAACTCAAACAGATAAGGGTTATGCGGCGAACTTCAAAATCAATGCGCGACGTTTTTTACACATATTATCCGCATCGCGTTTGTCGGCGTCCGCCAATGCGCTGGCCTTAACGCTTGAACGTGGCAACAAGTCACAGGTCTCTGTCACATCTTCAAGGCGGCCATCCATAAGCATAGCCATCACACGCGCATCTTCGGTCACAAATACAAACTGAGTATCTTGCATAGCAGATCTCCTTTTGATGCGATCCCGGCCTAGCGGCCCCAAAGCCTGAGGATCGAAGGTCTATACCCTATATAGGCTTAACAGCTGACAATTTCACCCCTTTTTAGGTGTAAAAAGCACGCTATTTAGTATACATACCTTAGTTGCGTTACAAGATGTTGACACTTTCAGGGCTTATGCAGCGCCTGCATGCTCTGCCTGCAGCTTCGCCAAGGTCACCCCTTCGTAACTTTCCCACTCATCAATACAGCCTACGAAGTCCTGGCCCAGGGTGTAATCGTTGGTGACGATCAAGCACGGAACGTTGGCGCGTTCGCAGGCAACCAGACCATTGCGACTGTCTTCCAAAGCAAGCGTTTCTTCAGCCTCCAGACCCAGCTGGCCCACAACCCAATCATAGACATCGGGTTCTGGCTTCAACACCGGCACCTTGCCGCCGTCACCGATGCACGCGAACCAATTTAAGCTATCGTCACCCAAATTCACCCGCAGCAGCGTTTCCACATTCACCGGGGTGGTGGTGGTGGCGATGGCGATGGTCATGTCGTTGGCGCGACATTCGTTGATCAGATCTTCGATGCCGGGGCGCAGCGGCACTTGGCCGTTTTGCAGACGCGCGACAAAAAAATCGGTTTTGCTTTTGTGCAATGCCGGGATCAAGTCATCGATGTCATCGCGTTCGAGAAAATCAGGGCGTTGTTCTTCAAGGAAAAAGCGGATGCGCTGCTTGCCGCCGGTCACCTTGAGCAGGTGCTTGTACAGCACGCGGTCCCAAGACCAGTCTAAGCCCGCCTTGGCGAAGGCATCGTTAAAAGCTTTGCGGTGGGCGTCCTCGGTATCGGCAAGGGTGCCGTCAACATCAAAAATCAGGGCTTTCATGTTTATCTCTTTAACCTTTAATCTTACAAAACCGGGGAGGGCCACCTATATGTGAACGGATCGGATGTAGGGTCGCACTTCACCTGTCGCAAGTCTTTGATGAAGGCCTAAAAAAAATGACGCATCTTTTGCACGAGGTTAAAGACGAGCTCGATTGGGCCGCCCGCGAACTTTTAGACGTAGAACAACAATTCGCCGAACTTGAAGCGCGCTTAAAATCCAAACTGGAAGAACCCGGCGGCGAAGACAATCGCGAAGCGCTCATCCAAGAAATTGAAGAGCAAAAAAGCGCACTCAATCTCAATGAGCTCTATGCCATTTTATCCCGCGCCGCACGGCGCTTCAGTTTGCTGACGCGAGTGTTTGAGATCGGTGCGCAAAACGTCTCAACCGAAGACATTGTCACCGCGCTCACCGACGGATTACTGTTTCGTCTCGACGACATCGATGAGGAAACCGACAAAACCATATTCAAAGTCGCCAAGGCATTGCAATCGTACTTCCACGTTCATTTCGGCGATGAAAGCGACGCTGCATTGCGCGAGGTCTGGTTCGAAGTCGAAAACGTGCTGCGCGAAAAAGGCCGTAAAATCTAGTCACCCATCACCTGCAACACCACATGGCGATCATGATCGCGGGCGCGGTGTTCGTATAAAAACACCCCCTGCCACGTCCCCAGAGCCAACGCGCCGCCGACCAACGGAATTGACAGCGACACGTCCGTCAGCACGGATCGGATGTGTCCGGGCATGTCATCCGGTCCTTCATTGGTGTGGGTATAAAGCGACGGATCTTCGCGCACCAACTGCTTAAAAAAGGTCTCGATATCGTATTGCACGTCAGGGTCGGCGTTTTCCTGAATCATCAGGCTGGCAGATGTATGACGGCAAAAAACAGTCAACAGCCCATTCTCAATGCCGGTGTCTTGTACCCAGGCCTTGATCTCGTTGGTGAGTTCGAACAAGCCCTGTCGGTTGGTGCGAACGGTGAGGGTGGTGTGATCTTGGCGCATGTTACTGGTTCCTTGCAGATCGAATATTCGTCTCAATATGGAGATCAACCGTAGCGGTGCAAGTCTCGACCAAACGCCGATAACCAGTCGCGGGCCTCATCCATGCACCCAGCCGGACCATCGGCGAGGCTCTCGGTGAGCGCCCAAAACTGTTCACCGTGATTGTGGTGAACCAAGTGTGCGACTTCGTGCGCGACCACGTAATCGAGCACATGTTCGGGCGCCAACACCAATCGCCAACTGAAATTCAGTGTGCCGCCGGTGCCGCACGATCCCCAGCGCGAACGGGTATCGCGAATGGTAATGCGATTGATGCGCCGCTCGACAGTCGCGGCTTTTGCGTGGGCGCGTGAACTGATTTCGCTGCGCGCTTGGGCTTTGAGCCAATCGGTAAGGCGCCGGTTCAGATGCTCAGACCGACCCGCAATTTGGATTTCGCTATCCACCCGGCGTACGCCGCGTCCTGTCGGCAAATGGCGAACGGTGTGCGGCGCGCCAAGAAACGGCACCTCGACGCCATCGGCAAACGTCACCGACCCACTTTGCTTTGCCAACTGGCGCTTGATCCAGAGAACTTTACGCGCGGCCATATCGACGCCGTCTTGAAAGTTAGCGTATTTGGGGATCGTAACCACCGCGCCAGTGCCCTGATCATTCAAACGCAGAATCAAACGACGCGCTTGCGGGTGGCGGCGCACCACCAACGCAATGGCCTCGCCGTCGATCTGCAAAGTATGCTGAGACTGGGTCTTTCGAGCCGCCACGCGGGCTCCTTTTCTCCAAAACATAGCGAAGTATCTTATTCCGGCAAGACGACGATGTGGTCTTCCAAATCGCCAGCGTCCTTGGCCGCGACACACGTTCCATGAACGGAAATGCCGGCTTCGATCACGGTATTGGGGTCACCACTGACCAACGGATGCCAATCGGCGAGATCGCGACCTTCGGCCAAGCGGCGATAGGCGCAAGAATACGGCATCCAGTGCAACTCACCGACATTATCGGACGTCAACGCCACGCAATCGGGCATGTAGCGACGCCGTTCCACATAGTGCGAACAGCGGCACGTTTTGAGATCCAGCAACCCACACGCCACGTTGGTGTAGCTGATTTCGCCGGTTTGATAATCTTCAAGTTTTTCCAAACAGCATCGCCCGCAGCCGTCGCAGAGCGATTCCCACTCTGCCGGAGACATGTCTTCCAAGCTTTTTGCACGCCAAAAAGGCACGTCGCCGCCAGCGTTAGGCTTTGGATTTACGGGGTTTTTTGGACTTGGATTGAGAGGCACCGCTCACCTGACCATGGGTTTTGATAAATTCAGCCAATTGCGGCTGGATAATACCACGCCATTTGCGTCCGTTGAATATACCATAATGCCCGACGCCTTTTTGCACGATGCGCGCACGCATGTTTTCGGGGATATCAGGGCAAATGGTGTGCGCGGCTGCGGTTTGACCGACACCGGAAATGTCGTCGAGTTCGCCTTCCACCGTCATCAACGCCACATCTTTGATGGCGGCGGGATTGACCCGGCGTCCGCGATACATCAATTCGCCCTTAGGCAGGGCATGGTCGTGAAACACGGCCTGGATGGTTTCGACAAAGTATTCCGCCGGCAAGTCCATCACCGACATGTATTCGTCGTAGAACTTGCGATGCTGGGAGGCGCCGTCACCATCGCCTTTGACCAAGTGCCAAAAGTGATCCATGTGGGCGTTCATATGTCGGTCGATGTTCATGCCCAAGAACCCCTGCAACTGCAAGAACCCCGGGTAAACCCGCCGACCGAAGCCGGGATAGACCAACGGAACGGAGTGAATGGAATGGCCTTTAAACCAGTTTAGATCGTGTTCCTTGGCGAAGTCGTTCACCGACGTTGGGTTTTCACGTGTGTCCACTGGGCCGCCCATCAGCGTCATGGTGCGCGGCATCACACCAGGCTTGCCTTGGGCGATGTCTTCCGCTTGCAGCGCGACCGCCGCCAGCACCGGGACCGAGGGCTGACACACCGCAATGACGTGACAATCGGGGCCCAAAATCTGGAAATACGAGGACATGAGCTCGATATAATCGTCGAGATGAAATGCTCCCGCGCCAACCGGCACGTCGCGCGCATCGGTCCAATCGGTGATGTAGACATCGTGATCGGGCAGCATCGCTTCGACAGCGCCGCGCAACAAGGTGGCGTAGTGGCCCGACAGTGGCGCCGCCAGCAGGACTTTCGGCTGGCCGCTGACGCCATCTTTTTTGAAATGTAAAAGGTTGCAGAACGGGGTTTCGTCGGCGATCTCTTCGCGCACGCGCACAGGTTGGCCATCATTGTGGCCGGGTACTTTGACGTGGAGAATTTCGAATTCGGGCTTGCCGTAGCGCCGGATCAAGCGTTCCGCGAGCTCAAGCCCAGCGGCCATCGGACGGCCATAGGGGGTCTGATGGAACGGCGTCAGTGCGGTGCGTGTTGCTTTGAGCCAGGCGCGATATGGGCCGAGCGCAGTATGCTGGAATTCATGAAAATGATAGAGCATGACCGTTGTTGTACATTCCCGTGTCTGGACCCTTTCAGGTCCACGCCTAGTTCCCCTCGAACCTCACCTTTAAAGCCTAACCTTTTTTTGATGCACTGCACATCATTATTTTGCACTGCAGCATAACGGCGCGCGGCAGCGATATTTCAGTCTTTGGGCTCACGGTCGATCAAATGGATGAACGAGCCGAACACATTTTGATTGACCAGACCCGTGCGTCCGAGCTTAGCGCCGTCGGCATCCTGAGCTTCAAACAAATGAGCGCCTGGGCCTTCATTTGTGACTGTGGCGTAGTGAAATTCATGACCACGAAAACGGCTGTGCACCGCACCCAGCGGTGTGTCGGCGATCTGCACCAATCGACGGTAACCCAGGCTCAGCTTGCGACGCTCGAAAGACGTGCCCAAGGGCAGCAGCCCGGCCATTGCATGGGTGGTGCCATCGGCATCCTGCATGCCGCGGCCCAGCACCATATAGCCACCGCATTCGCCGTAGACGATGGCGCCGCGCCCTGCCGCTTCCCGCAGACCGGCCAAAAAGCGTTCGGCGCTGGACAGGCGATACGCATGCAGTTCAGGATAACCGCCGGGCAAAAACACCGCGTCCGCGTCCGCTGCCGGGGGGGCATCGTCAAGCGGAGAGAAAAAGCTGATTTCAGCCCCTTGATTGCGCCAACCCTGCAACACCATCGGATAGGCGAAGGCAAACGCTTCGTCACGGGCCACGGCGATTTTTTGACCCAGCGGCTGCAGCGGTTTGACCTCACCCGATGCAGACCATGAGGCGGCCAACGCTTGCAGCGCGTCCATATCCACATGCCGTCCGATTACGTTGCCTGCATGCGCCATCAGGGCATCCAAACCGTGATGTTCGGCGGCCTGAATGAGGCCCAAATGACGCGACGGCAGCTCCAAGCCCGGCTCCATCGGGATCATGCCCAGCACTGGAATGTGCGGCACGGCATAGGCCATAGCTTCACGGATCACGCGCTGGTGACGCGCGCTGCCGACCCGGTTGAAGATCACGCCAGCGATGTTCACCGAATCGCGATAGCTGTCGAAGCCTTTCACCAACGCGGCGGCGGACGCACCCTGCGCGCGGCTATCGACAACCAAAATCACCGGCCAGCCGGTCCTGTGCGCAATGTCGGCGGTTGAGCCTTCGGTCGCACTGGCGCCATCGAAAAGGCCCATTACGCCTTCGCAAACCACCAAATCAGCGTCTTCCCCCGCCGTCGCGGCAGCAGCCATCAAAGTCGATGCGCGCATCGCCCAACTGTCGGCGTTAAAGCACGCCAGCCCCGTGGCGCGCGCATGAAAAGCCGGATCGATATAATCGGGCCCAGATTTCATCGACGCCACACGTACACCGTGGGCTTTCAAGTGTGCCAAGATGCCCAAGGTGACCACGGTCTTGCCGCTGCCCGATGACGGCGCAGCAATGATCAGACCGTTGACGGTGTTTTCGCCAGGCATGTGAGAAAACTCCTTAGAGGATTTCAGCCAGTCGTTTGGCCATCGCGTCGGGCGGCGTGCCGTGACTGAAATGCGTCGCGTATTTTCCATCCGGCCCCATCAGATACGTGATGGAGCTATGGTCCATCAGATAATTTCCATCGGGGTCGTCTTCGTTGACCTTCGCGAAATACGCTTTATAAGCGCGCGCCACAGCTTTGATCTGCTCTGGCGTTCCGGTCAGACCAATCAACTTTTCATGGAAATGGGGCACAAAATCAGCGAGCGATTCGGGGGTGTCGCGACCGGGATCAACGCTGATGAAAATCGGCACCACTTTTTCCAATTGCTCCGGGCTCAACTGATCAAGCGCATCGGAAACGATGCCAAGCGACGTCGGGCACACGTCGGGACAAAACGTGTAGCCGAAATAAACCAGCATATATTTTCCGCGAAAGTCTTGATCTGTAATCGTTTTCCCGGTTTGATCGATGAGCGTAAACGGCCCGCCGATACTCACGGAACTGGAACTTGTCGTTCCCCCGCCGTTTCCGACCAAATAATAACGCCCGACCGTGGCGGCGACGACGAAGCCTAAAGCAGCGATGGCGATGACAGCAATGCGTTTCATGGGTATCCCCTGCGGTTGTCCCTTCTCAGGTGGCGACAATACGAGCCCTCCTCCCCCATCGCAAGGGTGAAGAGCGCCTTTTAAGGCCGCGAACACAGCCGTTGCCGAAGCCACACAGCGTGCCTAAAGTGTCGCCATGACAAAGGCTGAGCATCCCACTGATCCATCTCCTTCCCGTAAACCTTTGGGAAAAGCTTTGCGCAAAGGCTGGACCACGGGTGCGTGCGCAGCAGCAGCGGCGGCGGCGGCGTACCGCGCCCTGCAAACGGGCTGCTTTGAAAACGCCGTCACCATCCGCTTGCCGCGCGGCGAGACGCCAACGTTTCAACTTCAAACCCGCGAGCTGGGCGATGGTTGCGCCCGCGTCGGCATCATCAAAGACGCTGGCGACGACCCCGATGTGACGAACGGCTTGGAAATCTTAGCCGAGGTGCGTTCCGGCCCACCCGGCGGGGTCAGCTTCGCCGCCGGTGAAGGCGTCGGCATCGTGACGCTGATGGGCCTGCCCTTAAGCCCCGGCGAACCGGCGATTAATCCGGGGCCCCGCGCGCAAATCACCACGGCATTGCTCACCGTCGCCAAAGATTTGAATGCAGCGGCTAAGGGCCCGCCCGATGTCAAAGTGACAATCTCCATTCCCGGCGGTCTTGAAGCCTCAAAGAAAACCATGAATGCACGTCTTGGCATCATCGGAGGACTTTCGGTGTTGGGCACCACCGGCATCGTGGTGCCGTTTTCATGTTCCAGTTGGATACATTCCATCCAGCGCGGCGTTGACGTGGCGCGCGCCCAGGACTTTGACCACGTGTTGGCGGCGACGGGACGGACCTCTGAACAAGCTGCGAACAGCGAGCTATTATTACCCGATGAAGCGCTCATCGATATGGGCGACTTCGTTGGCGGATTGCTGAAATATGTGCGGTCGCACCCGGTTGAACGGCTCACCATCGCGGGCGGCTTCGCCAAGCTGGCGAAACTGGCCCAGGGATCCATGGATTTGCATTCAGCGCGCTCCAGCGTCGATTTCTCAAGGCTTGCAGACCTGATGACACATTTGGGCGCCGACAAGAATACCGTAAAAGCCACACGAGGTGCCAACACCGCCATGCAGGTCATTGAGTTAGCGGGTGACAACGCCCCCGCGCTGGCCAATTTGATCGCTCGCCAAGCCCGCGAAGTGGCGTTGGCGACTTTGGCGGGCGGGACGAACGTCAGCATTTGGGTCTATGACCGCAGCGGAAAACGCATTGGGGACGCTTCATGAGCACCAGCATTTTGATTCTTGGCGGCACCAGAGAGGCGGCGGCGCTGGCCCACGCCTTGGCCACTCAGCGACCGGATTTGGACGTCACCATTGCGCTGGCTGGCGTCACCCGCGCACCATCGGACATGCCCGGCCATGTGCGCGTCGGCAGCTTTGGCGGGGCCCAGGGCTTGGCCGATTTTATCCAGCGACGGGGCATGAAAGCGGTGATCGACGCAACCCATCCGTTCGCCGCCACCATGACGCAAAACGCCGTCGAAGCCTGTGAAATCACGTCCACCCCGCGCTTGCGCCTGGATAGGGCGCAGTGGATATTGCCCCCAGACGCCGACATCGTGTTCGTACCTGACGCTGATGAAGCGGCGCGCTTGGTGGCGCGCACGTCGGAACGCGCTTTCCTCACCATCGGCAGCAAACAACTCAGCGCGTTCGATGGCGTTCGTGACGTTATGTTGCTGGTGCGGCTCATTGAAGAACCGGATGCGCCCTTAGGCCTTGAAAATTGCACCATCACCGTCGGACGACCGCCGTTTGACGAAGCCCACGAAGAAGCCCTGATGCGCGAATATCTAATCGACACCCTGGTCAGTAAAGCCAGCGGCGGCGACGCCACCCGCGCTAAAATCGACGCCGCAGCCAAAGTCGGCGCGCGCATCGTGCTGATCCGCCGCCCATCGCCGCCTGATGGCGATCGGGTCACCAGCATCGAAGATACGCTCGGATGGCTATATATTCACGCTTGAAAAACAAGATCAACTAAATACATTTAGATAAATGCACTTAAATATGCGCCGTTAAGACGCTTTGACTTCACGCAGAATAAGACGCTTTGACTTCACGCAGAACATGACTGTGCGCAGCATCGTATAACTTGCTGTCTGTGAAATCTTCCGAAGCCAAAACGCGTCCCACCAAAATCAAGGCGGTGCGGGTAAAGCCCGCTTTTTTGACCTTGGCGCGGATGTCGCTGAGCGTGCCGGTGACCACCGCTTGATCGGGCCAACTGGCGCGGTAAACCACCGCAACCGGACAGTCGTCGCCATAGTATGGGCTCAGCTGTTTGACCACGGGAGCCAAATTGTTAACCGACAGATGGACCGCTAAGGTCGCGCCGGTTTTGGCGAAGTTTTCTAAGGTTTCGCCTTCGGGCATAGCGCTGGCGCGCACCGAGGTGCGGGTTAAAACGATGCTCTGGCTGATGTCGGGCAAGGTCAGTTCGCGCTTGAGCAACGCCGCAGCGGCGGCAAACGCGGGCACGCCCGGCGTGATGTCATAATCGATGCCCAATGCGTCCAAACGGCGCATTTGTTCGGCGATGGCGCCGTAAATCGACGGGTCGCCTGAATGCACCCGAGCGACGTCTTGCCCCTTTGCGTGAGCGGTTTCGATTTCAGCGATAATCTCGTCCAAATGTAAAGGTGCGGTGTCGACCACGCAAGCGTCGCCGCGCGCTTCGGCAACGATCTCGGTGGGCACCAACGAGCCCGCGTATAACACCACCGGACACGTTTTGATCAGATTCAAAGCGCGCACAGTGATGAGATCGGGCGCGCCCGGTCCGGCGCCGATAAAGTGAACGGTCATGGGGTTAGTTGCCTCCAAAAATACTTTTGATAAGTGTGTCGAGCGGGCTGCTTTGCGGTGCAGCATCGGGGCTCTGCGGACCCGGCGCAGCCAAGGTTCCATCTGGTGAAGCGGTTTGCGCCTGACCCGCGCTGGCACCGTTTCGCACCACGTCCTTGATCACATCGAGGATCACGCCGGTGGCTTTGTCCATCAGCACAACATCTTTTTCAACCAACACCACATTTTGATCGGCAGCGCGATGCGGCAACTTGGAAGCTAGATCGCTCGGCAGATCACGTTTGGCAAGTCCCGGCGGCAAACGACCGTTTTTGTCGAGCTGCTTTTGCAAGCCCGGCGGCAAGCTATCGCGTTTGGCAAGCCCCGGCGGCATCCCTTTTGATTTGCCCTTATCTTTCTTATGGCCCTTATCTTTGTTCTTTTTGCCTTTGTTCTTTTTGTCGCGATCATCATCTTCATCATCGCGCGCATCGTCGCCCTGGTCGTCTTTCACCGCCCAGGTCGGCATGGTGGTATCTTGGCTCAGCTGCTTTACGTCAACGCCATAGTGCTGCCCGATGATGCGTTTTTCGACTTCACTGAACACCGTATCGCGAATGATATCGGCGGTACTTTGCGCCCAGGCTGTCGAGAACGACATCACAAACGCAGCGATTAAAATGGCAAGTTTTCTCATCAGCTGGCTCCTCCTGCTTTGGCGTCCATTTTGCCGCCATATCCACGCGGCGTATAGACCCAGCGCTTTTGGCCGCGTTTGATCACCCGGGTGTCTTCACCGCCGACCATCACCAAGGTGAGCATGTCGGCATGGTCCGGGGTCAAATCGGCCAAGCGGATCACGTCTATTTGCTCATCAGATCGGCCCAATTGACGCGCCAAAACGACGGGCGTATCAGGGCTGCGTTTGCTCAACAAGATATCGCGGGCTTCGGCCAATTGGGTGCGGCGACGCTTGGACACCGGATTGTAAAACGACACCACGAATCCGCCTTCTGCCGCAGCTTTCAAACGTCGCTCGATCACGGCCCACGGTGTCAGCAGGTCAGACAGTGAAATCAGACAGAAATCATGCCCGACCGGTGCGCCTATGCGCGCGGCTGCAGCTTGAAATGCGCTGATGCCCGGTTCAACCTGAATATATAAACGATTCCAATCTTCCCTATTTTCCCTATCAAGCAATTCAAAGACCAATGATGCCATCGCGTAAATGCCAATGTCTCCGGAACTGATCAACGCCACATCGCGACCTTCAGCGGCCAATTCCAACGATTGACGCACGCGGGCTTCTTCTTCGGACAAGATCGAAGTGTGACGCACCTTGCCTTTGATCAGGTCTGAAATAAGATCAAGGTAAAAACCGTATCCAACCACGTCAGTGACTTGACTGATCACGCGGGTGACTTCGGGGGTGCGCCAAGCATCCGTGCCGGGACCGATGCCGACCACGAACAAGCGTCCACGGCCTTTGCCAACGTCTGCGGGCTTAATGCCGTTCGCGTCTAGCGCCAGCGCACAGGTGGCGCGCTTGGATTTATGCTTTTCAACGAGCAGTTCACCGCCTGACGCCGCCGCCAACGCAGCGCCTTCGCTGACGCCGTGACAGCCGACTTCGGCGAACACTACATCGGAGGGGTTTTTGAGCTTTGCCGACTGGGCTTCGAGCTCTTTCGCAGCGAAAAAGCGCGCCGGCACGCCCAGTTCCTCGGCCAATTGCAAAACTGCTGCTTCATCGGATTTCACATCGATGGACGCCACGCAGGCGATGGACTGCTTCGCCAATCCTGTCGTGTTTAGCGTCTCATTCACCAACGCCGACAGTTCGGCAGGGTCGCAATCACGCTCACAACCGACGCCCAAAGCCAACGTCGGTGGGTGCAGCACAAGGACGTCATCGCCGGTGGTTGTCGCGTTGTGGGTAACGCGCACGCTCAGTTCGCCGCATTCGGAAAACCCGGCGGGCGCCAGCCACGTAGCATCGCCGCTGTCCACGTCCAAGGTCAGCGCCTCGCCGCTGAGCAGGGACGCCGCAACAGATTTTGCCCGTCCAGGGTCCGCCACCGACCAGCCGTGCGGTGGTTCATCCAAGGCAACGCCTAGATGAGCATCGCCCGCCGTGGTGATCGCCGCTTGTCCATGCGTTATTTCGGCGATGGCGTTCGCCAAACGGTTGGCGCCGCGATGGCCGCCCAATAACGGCACAGCGAACGCGCCGTCCGGCGATACTGCCACGACCGGCGGTTCGCTCAGCTTGTCCGCCAGCAAAGGCGCCAGCACGCGCATAACAATGCCCGCTGACATAATCGCGACAATGGGTGTGCCTAGACGGTAGAGGTCGCGCAGCGTTTCAGCGCTATCCGCAAACACTTGGTCCACGTCCGCTGGGTCGAGACGATCTTTACGCCCCCACAGTTTAGCGCCAGGCAACGCGGTCTTGATGTGCCGCGCCGTTTCCAGCCCCGCCTTATTTAAACACAGCACAACACCATTAGGCGGCGCGTCAGCCACATGGTTCAATTTGCACGCCGGAACCAAAACCATCGAAAAATACGATGATCCACCCTCAAAATCAGAAAGTTTGGCCATTTTTTGCTCAGACGTCGATGCACGCTCAACCCACATGGCGTCAGCCAAACGCCCCGCGCGTAAGAGTACGCGTTTAACCTTATTTATATGACGACCGATTTTCATCACCGCGATGGCGGAATGTGGATCGCGCAGCCTTGCGAACAACACGCCTTCGGGCAAGGTTGCCGGCAGGGCTTGGAAGGTGTCGTCGCCGCGCGTCAGTGCTAAATGCGCCGCCGCGCTGCATGCTTGAACCGAAGTCACGCCCGGCACGACTTCGACCTCATACTCCTCAATCAGGCGCTCCATCACATATTGGAACGATCCGTAAAACAATGCATCGCCTTCACAGATGAAGGTCACGTCGCGGCCTTGTTCCAAATGGGCGCGAAATTCAGGGATGGCGTGATCGTAATAGGTTTGACGTTCAACGCCGGTGGCGTTCATGGGCACCGCCACCGCGAACACGTCCACGTCGGCGCGCAAAAATGGCTGCACGATCTTTAGCGCCAGCGGTTGCTTGTCGCTGGCGTGCATATGCGCCACCACTTCGGCTTTTTCCAACAGGGTGCGAGCGCGCACCGTCATCAAATCCGGCGCGCCGGGCCCAATACCGATACCGATTAACTTACCCTTATTCATTTCAGTCGCATTCTCAGTCATGTCACGATTCCAATGGCTTATATGCCAAATACTGGGTCACGGTGCGCATCGGCTGAAATAGCGTCAGCGAATTTAACTTATTGTCTTCGCGCGAGATGCTGATCTGAATAAGGTCACCACCGTGCGCCTGTTTCATTTTCGCCAATTCCGCCGCGCCTTCGACGGTAACGGCATTGGCCACCAATCGCCCACCGGGTTTCAATCGCGCCCATGCGGCGTCAAGCAAGGTCGGCGCGCCAACACCGCCGCCGATGAACACCGCATCGGGGTGTCCATCAAGGCTCTGAAGCGCTGCCAAGGCGTCTGCTTGCTCGATTTTCAGATACGGCACACCCAAGGCATGGGCATTGTGTGCGATCCGCACCGCACGATCGGGGTCGCGCTCAATCGCCACAGCGCGACATGATCGGTCCGCGCGCATCCATTCGATGCCGATCGAACCCGCGCCCGCACCGACATCCCACAACACCTCACCAGGTAACGGACCAAGGCGCGCCAAAGTCACCGCACGAACTTCGCGCTTGGTCAATTGTCCGTCGTGTTCAAAAGCATCATCGGGCAACCCGGCCAGGCGCGACAAAGGTCGCGCATCGGGACCGGCGATGCATTCGATGGCAAGCATCGATAGGTCGGCGCATTTAACCGTCGTCCAAGTTGCGGCCACGCCTTCGATGCGTTTTTCCCGTTCACCGCCTATGTGCTCCAGCACCGTGATGCGGCTGGGGCCAAAACCATTGGCGGTGAGCAGCTTCGCGACTTCGGCCGGACTATCGCCATCGCGCACCAACACCACCAGCCGGGCGTCGGGGACGAGATGCAAACTGAGATTTTCAATCGGTCGCCCGTGGATGGTGACCACCGTGGTATCGGGGATCGACCAGCCCATGCGCGCACACGCCAAGCTCACCGCGCCGGGGGCGGGCAGCACCAGCACGCGTTCTGCGCCAAAACGCCGGATCAAGGTTGCGCCGACGCCAAAATGCAAGGGATCGCCGGATGCCAGAACCACGATGCGTTGACCCAGACGGGCCTCAATTTCGTCCAGCATGACGTCGAAGCCCGCTGACCAATCCAGACGTTGCGCTTTGTCGCCAGGGGCTTTGTCGAGGTGGCGTTCGCCACCGATGAGCACTTCGGCGCTATCGACTAAAGCGCGCACGGCGGGGCTCAGCCCCTCAAGACCATCTTCGCCGATGCCGATCACCGTGATGAGAGGCGCGTTATCTTTGGGGCTCATGGGGCTCACGGGTTGCCCCCCAACGCGATGGCGTTGAGCGCACCGGCAGCGACCGCGCTACCGCCGAGCCGCCCGGCCATGGTGATCACGGGCATATCCACACCGTCTTTCAGGGCAAAGTCCATCAGCGCCTGCTTGCTTTCCGCTGCACCGACGAAGCCCACCGGAAAGCCCAAAATCGCCGCCGGTTTGGGGGCCCCATCAATCAGCAGCTCCAACAAGCGAAACAACGCCGTCGGCGCATTGCCGAACACGCACACCGCGCCGTCCAGCTGATCCGCCCAACGTTCCACCGCGACCGCCGAGCGGGTTTCCCCGCGCACCTTGGCGTCTTCAGCCACGCCGTCGTCGCTCAGACAGCAGTGAACCACATTGCCCGCAGGCAAAAAGCGCGGCGTAATGCCACGCGCGACCATTTGCGCGTCGACCAAAATCGGCACGCCCTTTTGCAAAGCTGCGCGGGTGCGTTCCGCCGCGTCGGCGGTGAAGCGCAGATGATCAGCGGCTTCGATCAGCGCGGTGGCGTGAACCACGCGTTCGGCCACCGCTTCCATCAAGCCCGGCAAATGACACAAGGAGGCCTCGGCGCGGATGCGCACGAAACTTTCGCGCGAAATGGCGTCGGGTTCGCGGATGTAATCGAAGGGCGAGGTCGGTGAAGACATGCTTAGCCCTCCGCTTCTCCGTGAGAATGAGAATGGTGATGGTGGTGATGACCGTGACCGTGATGCACGCCGTGATCTTGGGCGTTATCTTCGGTGCCCACACCCTGCACATGGTGGTGATGACCGACTTGCGCCGCGCCCAGGTCGTGTTCGTGACCGATGATCTGTTCGCGGTATTTGCACAACTGGCAATTCATCACGCCCGCACCGTTCAGCGCGTCTTCCATGCGTCCGATGAACGCGTCAATAACCCTAGGGTGGTCGTTGAGGTATGAGGCTTTGAGGAGTTCGACGTCCGGGTTGGCTGCAGCGGCCTCGTCGGCCCAGTTATAAATACGCGTGACCAAAATGCCGGAAAACAGGAAGTACGGGAATACCACGATGCGCTTAAAGCCCATCTTGGTGACGCGGGCCAAGGCTTGATCGACCAACGGATAGGCGACACCCGAATAGGCCGTTTCCGCCCAACCGACTTGCAGGCCTTCCCACAGCATGCGGGTGACTTTGGCGACGTTGGAATTGGCGTCGGAATCGTTGGTGCCGCGCCCGACCACCAACAACAAGGTATCTTCGCGCGCCACGTCGTTACCGGCGGCGTCCAGCGCCTCTTCAACGCGCTGCTTGGCGGCGTCCAACAAGCGCGCATCGATACCCAGATCGGCGGCGAACACCATATCCAAGTCGTCATTTTCTGCGGCGTAATTGTTCACTTCGGACGGCAAGTCGTTTTTGACGTGTCCGGCGGCGAACAACATGCCCGGCAAGCAGACGATTTTTTTCGCACCCGCGTCGCGCAGCTTATCAAGACCGGTGCGGATCACCGGGGTGGCGAATTCCAAAAACCCACTTTCGACGCGGTGGTTAGGCAGGCGTTCTTTGATGCGCACGGCGAGCTGGTTGAATTCGGAAACCGCGCCGCGGTCGCGTGAACCGTGGCCGCAAATCATGATGGCGGGCAGTTCTGAATTTTGGGCATCGTTTGGCATGGTCAATCCTTACGCTGGTTCATGGCCTTCGGCGTTAATAACGGTGCGGGTGGTCATAGCCTCCGTCCGCAGAACCCGTTTGTGATGAAACCCGTTTATAAGCTTTGTTGCACCTGCGTACAATTTTAATTCTTCTCTCATCTTCTCATCGTTAGACTGCGCCTATGTTTACTTTTGGCACCCTCAACGCGAACACCGCTTTCGACCCCTTCATCTTACTGGTCTTGGCCCTGGTGCTGGATGCCGCCGTCGGCGGCATGGGCCCGGTATTTAAAGTGTTGCCCCATCCGGTGGTGGTGATCGGCAAGCTGATTGGATGGTTTGAGGGTAAGCTCAACCGCGAAAACCGTAGCCAAGTGGACCGTTCCATCCGCGGCGCTTTGACGGTAGTCACCATCGTCACCATGGCGGGCGCGGTGGGCTGGGGAGTGCAATGGCTGACCCTGCACCACGATTTTGGCTGGGTGGTGGAACTGTTTTTGATCATCGCCTTGCTGGCCCAGCGCGAACTTTACGCCGCCGTGCGCAAGGTACTGGTAGCCTTGCAACACGGCGGAATCGAAGACGCACGCCGGGCGGTGTCGGAAATTGTCGGCCGCGATCCATCGCAATTGGATGAACACGGGGTGTGTCGCGCCGCCATTGAAAGCTTGGCGGAAAACTTTTCCGACGGCGTGGTGGCCCCGGTGTTTTGGTACGTGCTGTTCGGCTTTCCGGGCTTGCTGATCTACAAAGCGGTGAACACGCTGGATTCGATGCTCGGCTATAAAAATGAACGCTACCTGGCGTTTGGATTTACCGCCGCCAAGCTCGACGATGTCTTAAACCTGATCCCGGCGCGGTTGGCGGGCTTGATCCTCACCATCGCCGCGCTCGCCACTCCCAAAGGAAACCCGGCGCGGGCGTTCAAGACCATGTGGCGTGACGCGTCCAAGCACAATTCACCCAACGCCGGCTGGCCCGAAGCCGCCACCGCGGGCGCCTTGGGCTTGGCGCTGGCCGGTCCGCGCAAATACCCCCACCACACCACCGATGCGCAGTGGATCGGCGACGGCAGCGCCAAAGCCAGTGCAAACGACATCGACCGCGCCCTATATCTGTACGTGGTCGCGTGCCTGATCAACGCCTTGATCGTCACGGTGATCGCGATGTTTCGCTTTGGCGTCGGCGCTTAAAAGCCTCGACTTTGCGCTTAAAAAGAGTATTTAGGTCTCAGCACCTTTCCCCTCCCCTGGAGCTGTCATGGCTGACCTCACCCTGCTCGCCGTTTTTGTGCCGACCTTCTTTTTCGTCTCACTGACGCCGGGCTTGTGCATGACGCTGGCCTTGACCATGGGCATGACCATCGGGGTGCGCAAAACGCTATGGATGATGACCGGCGAATTGCTCGGCGTTGGCCTGGTCGCCGCGGCGGCGGTGATGGGGGTCGCGGCGATCATCGCGCAAAGCCCCGAGCTGTTTTTGATCCTCAAATACGGCGGCGGGGCGTATTTGGCCTATCTGGGGGTGCAGTTGTGGCTGTCCAAGGGCCGCATGGCTCTGCGCCTGGACGACGAAGCCGCACCGCGACCACGGCGCGCGGAATTGGCCTTGCAAGGCTTCGTCACCGCCATTTCCAACCCCAAAGCTTGGGCGTTCATGATCGCGCTGTTGCCTCCGTTTATCGATCTGGACCGCGCCGTAGCACCTCAGCTTGTGATCTTGGTGGCGCTGATTTTGGTGATGGAATTCATTTGCTTGGTGATCTATGCGTCCGGCGGCAAAACGCTGCGCAAATTCCTGCAACACAGCGGCAACGTGCGCCTGCTCAATCGGGTCGCGGGCAGCTTGATGGTCGGCGTCGGCGGCTGGCTGGCGTTTTTGTAGAGCTATTCTGCCAACGCCAGCACCGCATCGAGATCGAGGCAGCTTTCCAAGTGTGCGGCCAAAGCATCCAACGTTTGCTCAACACCTTGTTCGTACGCCGCGCCGCCACTACGGCCTTCGCGCAGACGTGACAGGAAATCGTGGCGGAAGGGGTCGGACGCGAACACGCCGTGCAGATAGGTGCCCATAACCTGTTGCGAGGACGACAGCGCACCCTCTTCGCGACCATCGGCGAGGTGGAACCAAGGGGTGTGGCGGTCGGGGCCTTCGCTGAGGCCGATGTGCATTTCATAACCTGCAATGCTTATGCCGGTTACGGCTTCCCCGCCGGTGACTTGCTCCAAGGTTTTATCACCGGTGAGCACGGTTTCGACATCCAGCAAACCAAGCCCCAGCTCTTCGCCCGCCGCCCCCTCAATGCCGTCGGGATCGGAGATCCGCGCGCCCAGCATTTGGTAGCCGCCGCACAATCCCACCACCAATCCGCCACGATGCACATGGGCGGCGATGTCGACATCCCAATCTTCAGCCTTTACCGCGCGCAAATCCGAAATCACTGATTTGGAGCCGGGCAGCACGATCACGTCCACGTCGCCGGGGATCGCTTGGCCGGGTTCGATCATCAGCACATCAACGTCGTCTTCCGCCATCAACGGATCGAGGTCGTCAAAATTGGCGATGCGCAGCAATCTTGGCACGGCGATACGGATCGCATTCCGCCCATCGCCGCGTCCCGTCTCCGCCCAACGCCCCAACGAGGCGCTGTCTTCTTTGGGCAGTTTCCCGGCGTCCGCAAACCACGGTATGACGCCCAAACCCGCCCAACCGGTGCGTGCTTCAATATCGGTGAGCGCGGGCTCAAAAAGCGACACGTCGCCGCGAAACTTGTTGATCACAAAGCCTTTGATCAGAGCTTGTTCAGACGGCATCAGCACCGCGTGGGTGCCGACGATTTGCGCGATGACGCCACCCTTTTCGATGTCGCCAGCCAACATCACCGGCACGTTTGCCGCTTGGGCGAAGCCCATGTTGGCGATGTCACCGACGCGCAGATTGACTTCGGATGGGCTGCCTGCGCCTTCGACGATGACCAGATCGCAGTCGGCTTTGAGACGTTCGAACGCGCTCAGCACTTCGGGCAACAGCGTTTCTTTGAAGGTGCGGAAATCTTTGGCCGTGACTTGGCCGCGCATTTGGCCGCCAACCACCAATTGCGCCCCGGTTTCCCCTTCGGGCTTGAGCAGCACCGGGTTCATGTCGGTGTGCGGTTCGGCTCCACATGCGCGCGCCTGCAACGCCTGAGCACGGCCGATTTCGCCGCCGTCTTCGGTGACGGCGGCATTGTTGGACATGTTTTGCGGTTTGAACGGGCGCACGACCAGGCCGCGCTTGGTGAACGCCCGACACAGACCCGAGATC
>Ga0209344_10001659_pt1 | contig 27942 bp, 23 predicted proteins | sample Cruoilmetagenom6_FD_187293 | JGI IMG/M metagenome (GOLD analysis project Ga0209344, IMG submission 187293) | Oil polluted marine microbial communities from Coal Oil Point, Santa Barbara, California, USA - Santa Barbara Oil Seep Sample 6 (SPAdes)... | ecosystem: Environmental > Aquatic > Marine... | reverse complement strand
GATGAAAACCTGGCGTCCTAACCCCTAGACGAACGGACCATTTTTTATTTTCAAATGCGGATGCAAAAATACAACAATTTTTGAATGGCGCAAATCCTAAATAACTTTTTTCAAAAAAAATTAATAAGCCTTCGCAAAAAGCACCTTTCCTTCAGAAGGTTTGCCAGTAACCATACATATTCCTGACTCTTTTTCTTCTCCTAAAGGGATGCATCTTATTGTCGCTTTTGTCTCATTTTTAATTCGCTCCTCGGTTTCTGTTGTGCCATCCCAATGCGCTAATACAAAACCTCCTTTGCTTTTTAAAACCGCCTTAAATTCTTCATATGAAGATACTTCTGTTGTATGGCTAGCTCTATACGAAGCAGCTTTTTGAAAAAGACTTTCCTGAATTTCAGTCATTAAAGAAATAACCTTATCCACAACATTTTCATTGCCAATAAATTCTTTTTGAAGCGTATCTCTTCGCGCAAGTTCCACAGTCCCTTTTTCCACATCTTTTGGACCAATGGCTATACGAACAGGAACACCCTTCAACTCGTATTCATTAAATTTCCAACCCGGTTTGTGGGTATCACGATTGTCATACTTAACGCGAATTCCTTTGGACCGTAATTTTTTCATCAAATCTAAAGCTACTTCATTTACCGCATCAAATTCTTCTTCCTTTCTATAAATAGGCACAATAACCACTTGGTCTGGCGCCAAATTTGGAGGTAATACCAAACCATTATCGTCGCTATGCGTCATCACCAAAGCACCCATCAATCTTGTGGAAACTCCCCACGAAGTTGCCCAAACGTAATCCAACCCGCCATCCTTTGCGGCAAATTTTACATCAAAAGCCTTTGCAAAATTTTGGCCCAAAAAGTGTGAAGTTCCCGCCTGCAGCGCTTTGCCATCCTGCATTAAAGCCTCTATACAATAGGTTTCGAGAGCGCCCGCAAAACGTTCGCTTTCAGTTTTAGTTCCTTTTATAACCGGTACCGCCATATAATTTTCTACAAATTCGGCGTAAACATTCATCATTTGTTCAGCTTCGGCTATTGCTTCATTTTTGGTTGCGTGCGCGGTATGGCCTTCTTGCCATAGAAATTCCGCAGTGCGCAAGAACAGTCGTGTACGCATTTCCCAACGCACAACATTTGCCCATTGGTTAATTAACAGCGGAAGATCTCTGTATGATTGAATCCATTTTCGGTAGGTATCCCAAATAATGGTTTCCGATGTGGGGCGAACAATTAGTTCTTCCTCCAATTTAGCATCGGGATCCACAACTATCCCACTTCCATCTTCGGCATTTTTTAATCTATAATGGGTTACAACGGCACATTCTTTTGCAAATCCATCCACATGGCTAGCCTCTTTACTGAAATACGATTTTGGAATAAATAATGGAAAATAAGCATTTTGATGACCTGTTTCCTTAAACATTCTATCAAGTTCTGCTTGCATCCTTTCCCAAATGGCAAATCCGTAGGGTTTTATAACCATGCAACCTCGCACTCCTGAGTTTTCGGCGAGGTCTGCTTTGATTACCAGCTCATTGTACCATTTTGAATAATCCTCTGCTCTCGTTGTTAAATTCTTTGCCATAGCCCGGTTTTTGGCACAAATGTTGTGTCTATGTTAAATGATTAGTTAATGTCCGCAAAACTACTTATTTTTATGAAGTCCAACAATAAAATTATTATAGATATGTCCATTCAAAATATAAATATTAAACGTTTCATTCCTTTAGCAATTATAGGCATTTTCGCTTTTTTGCTAACTTCATGTGGAACATATAATAATGGTTATAACCAACAGGATGGCATTTACTCGTCTGGAAATAATTCAACTTCTGAAGAAGATTACACAGAGGAAGATGTTTCAAATGAAAAAGCAAATTATTACCAACAATATTTTCGCAGCAAATCTGACGCCTATTCAGATCTTCCCGAGGAGGGAGCCATTTTTACCGATATTGAAGCCTATTCGACTTCCGAAAGATTGGATGAAGACGGAAATATTATCATTGAAGAGAATTATAACTATGAAGATGAAGGTTATGGCCCTTGGGGAAGTAATGGAGAGGAAATAACGGTAAATATTTATAATACAGGTGGCTTCGGCTATGGATATGGATTTTACCATAGGCCCTATTGGTATGGGGCATATTGGGGTGGTAATTGGGGTTATCCCTATTATGGACACTATAATCCGTATTGGGGAATAAGCTATGGATGGGGATATCCCTATTATGGTTACGGATATGGATATGGCTATCCTTATTATGGTTATGGCTATTACAATCATCATTATCATAATTCACATTACAATAATGTATCATACAATCGTGGAAGAAGAAATACAGATTACACAAGAACCAATTCCAGAGGAAGATCAAACAATGTTTCCACACGAAATTCGTATAGCAGATCTGAACTATCAAGACGTGTAAATAGAAATAATGTACGCGCAAACAATTCAACAATCCGCACCACGCGTAGTAATGATAGAACCACACGCTCCAATAGTAATGGCGTGATTAGAAATACTCGCTCAAACTCCACCCGCAACAATAGCTATTCGCAGCCTACACGCAGTAATTCCCGCAGCACTCGTAGCAGTAATTATTCTACACCTTCCCGAAGCAGTTCTTCTGGATCGATTCGAAGTTCTGGAAGCAGTAGCAGAGGTAGCAGTAGCGGAAGCAGCAGCGGTGGCGGAAGAGGTGGTCGCGGTTAAATTAATCCCTATAATTATCTACAAGTTTTTTGACTATGAATAAGATTCTTTTCTTCGTTATAGCCCTATTATCTATTTCTGTTGTACCAGCTCAAAATATAACTGATGGGTTAAGGTACAGCACCGAACAAAATTCTGGAACGGCACGTTTCACAGCACTTAGCGGCGCGATGGGTGCTTTGGGCGGTGATTTTTCAGCAGTAAATATAAATCCGGCGGGGGGCGCAGTTTTTTTAAATTCCAATTTTATGTTTTCCGCGTCTCTGTTTGATGTCGAAAATAATGCCACTTATTTTAATAATTCTGAAAAAAGCTTTACCGATGATTTTACAATAAATCAATTGGGCGGTGTTTTTGTAATCAATAATTCGAACGAAGAATCAATCTTCAAAAAATTTACTATTGGTGTTAATTTTGATGTCACCCAAAATTTCGAAAACGAGCTATATATTGCCGGCAATGGCAATACTTCCATTGGAGACTTTTTTTTGGAGCAAGCCCAAGGTATTCCTTTAAATCTTTTACAATTGCAGTCGGGTGAAACTATCTCCAGCCTTTATCGCTATTTAGGCGAAACCGAGGGAACGGCAGCACAGAACGCTTTTTTGGGCTATCAAGCTTTTCTTTTTGACCCAGTAGAGCCCACGGATTTATCAAGCGTAAATTATACTTCAAATATTGGGGGCGGTAATTTTAATCAAGAATATATTTATCTTTCCCAAGGTTACAATAGCAAGTTTTCCATAAATCTTGCTACTCAGCTCACCAATGATTTTTTCTTCGGAATAAATATAAATACGCACACTATAGATTTTGACCAAAGTTCATTTCTTTTCGAATCCAATAATAATGAAGGATCTTCGGTAAATAGAGTTGGATTTGAAAATAATTTATCCGTAAACGGGGCAGGCGTTTCGGCTCAAATTGGTGCAATTGCCAAAGTAGCCGAAAATTTCAGATTCGGGTTGAGCCTGGACAGCCCCACGTGGTATCAAATTTCGGAAGAGACTACACAATACCTTGAAAGCCGACGTGTTTTTAATGGACAATCAATCACCGAAACCGTAAATCCGCGTGTTATTAATGTTTATGAAGATTACACCTTGAGAACCCCGGCCAAAGTTTCGGCGAGCGCTGCATATATTTTTGGGCAGCATGGTCTAGTAAGTTTTGATTATTCTTATAAAGATTATGCTTCCATAGATTTCAGTCCTGAATTTGATTCTAATGATTCCTTTTTTAATTCCCTAAATACAAATATTGACAATTCATTAAAAGGCGTTTCCACTTATAAAGCTGGCGCAGAATACCGTATAAATCAAATAAGTCTTCGCGGTGGATTTCATTATGAAGAAAGTCCATACCAGGATGATGCAACCGTTGGCGACCTTTCAGGTTTCTCATTGGGTGCAGGGTATAATTTTGGAAATTATAATTTTGATATTGCCTATTCAAGATCTGAACAGGATAGAAACCAACAACTTTATTCCATAGGCTTAACTGATGTTTCACAAGTAAATACCGTGTACAGCAACTTTATGGTATCATTGGGATATCACTTTTAATTTACCTCCCACTTTTAAAATTTTGTAACTCATCCAAATTTACACAAAATACGCTGCAATTTTCAATTCCAAAATGCTATTGCGTATCTTTGCAGGCTTATTACAATGAATAATGGATTTAGAAAAACAACTTAAAGAGATTGAAGCAATCGGAAATGACCACATTGGCAGTTCCACAGAAACACCTTTGCGCCCTGATGCATTTGAGCTAAGCGATATTGAAAAAATTGCCAGTATCAAAAAAGATGTGCAAAACATTATGCAGACTTTAGGGCTCGATCTAAGCGATGACAGCTTAAAAGGAACGCCTACCCGAGTGGCAAAAATGTTTGTCCAGGAAATTTTTGGAGGCCTGCATCCGGATAGACGCCCAAAAGCTTCAACTTTTGAAAATAAATACAAGTACCAGGAAATGCTGGTAGAAAAAAATATTACCCTCTACTCCACTTGCGAACACCATTTACTTCCTATTGTTGGAAAAGCGCATATTGCCTATATCTCCAATGGCACTGTAGTGGGACTTTCCAAAATGAACAGGATTGTAGATTACTACGCTAAAAGACCCCAGGTTCAGGAACGTTTAACGATGCAGATTGTAAAAGAACTTCAAGAAGTACTAAATACCGATGATGTGGCGTGTGTAATTGATGCGAAACACCTTTGCGTAAATTCCCGAGGAATTCGCGATATTGACAGCAGCACGGTGACCAGCGAATTTGGCGGAGCCTTCAAAAAACCTGAAGTCCGTAGGGATTTTTTAGATTACATTAAATTGGATACTGAATTTTAATAAAAAGCCAAGTAATCCCAAACCTGAAACCTTGAAACAGCACGACCTATACATTTATAATTCTTTAACGAAAAGTAAGGAAAAATTCACCCCTATTCACCAAGGCGCAGTTGGCATGTATGTTTGTGGGCCCACAGTTTACAGCAATGTGCATTTGGGTAACTGCAGAACCTTTCTTTCCTTTGATTTGGTTTTTCGTTATCTGAAACATTTGGGTTACAAGGTTCGGTATGTACGAAACATTACAGATGCGGGCCATCTTGAAAACGACGGCGAAAGCGGTGACGATCCAATTCTTAAAAAAGCGCGAATTGAGCAACTGGAACCCATGGAAGTGGTCCAAAAATACACGGTAGATTTTCATACCATTATGGCAAAATTCAATGCGCTTCCACCAAGTATTGAACCCACTGCTACCGGGCACATTTATGAGCAAATACATATAGTCGAAAAAATAATTGAAGAAGGTTTTGCCTATGAAAAAAATGGCTCAGTTTATTTTGATGTTTTAAAATTCAACGAGACCAATAATTATGGAAAGCTCAGCGGAAGGCAAATTGAAGATATGATCGCCAACACCCGCGAACTTGCCGCGCAGACCGATAAGAAAAACCCACAGGATTTTGCGCTTTGGAAAAAAGCAGAGCCACAGCACATTATGCGCTGGCCCTCGCCTTGGAGCGAAGGTTTTCCTGGCTGGCATTTGGAATGTACCGCAATGAGCACAAAATATTTGGGAAACAACTTTGACATTCACGGCGGTGGAATGGATTTAAAATTTCCGCATCACGAATGCGAGATTGCACAAGCTGAAGCTTGTAACCACACTTCACCCGTAAATTATTGGATGCACGCCAATATGCTTACACTTAACGGTAAAAAAATGTCTAAATCTACCGGAAATTATATTCTTCCGAATGAAATGTTTACGGGTGAAAATGATATTTTAAGAAAACCATTTTCGCCCACGGTTACAAAATTTTTTATGTACCAAGCCCATTACCGAAGCATGCTCGATTTCAGCAGTGAGGCTTTGGAAGCTTCTGAAAAAGGATTTAACCGTTTAATGGATGCCTATAGAATGCTGAATGAAATTACTACTTCAGACAAAAGCACTCTAGATATAAAAAGCTGGATAAATGCTTGCTATGATGCCATGAATGACGATTTCAATAGTCCTATTTTGATAGCGAACCTTTTCGAAGCGGTGAAATTTGTAAATTCATTAAAAGAAGAAAAAGAAACCGTTTCAGCAGAAGATTTGGAATTGCTAAAGCAAACGATGGACGATTTTCTTTTTGATGTTTTGGGATTGGAAGACAGCGTTTCAGAAAAGTCACAGGACGGCGAAAAACTTTCAGCTGCGGTGGAACTTCTTATTCAATTGAGAAATCAAGCACGCGCCAATAAAGATTTTGCGATGAGCGACAAAATTCGGGATGAACTTTCGGCAAAAGGCATTCAACTGAAAGATGGAAAAGACGGAACTACTTTTTCATTAAATTAAATTTACGTGAAAAATATACTTACATACCCTTTTGTTCTGTTGATAAAAGGGTATCAACTTTTTATTTCTCCGCTGTTGCCATCAAGCTGTCGGTACACCCCTACTTGTTCGCATTATGCCGTGGAAGCTTTGCACACCCACGGTTTGCTAAAAGGCGGATGGCTTGCAGCAAAACGAATAGCAAGTTGCAACCCCTGGGGCGGCTCTGGTTATGACCCAGTTCCTCCCAAAAACAAATAATAATATGTTTGATAATACTTTTTCGCTTTTAGTATCTTTACGCTGCTCAATAAAAACTCTGCTATGCACTATTTAAGTTTTACCTGGAACCCTTCTGAAGGGATTGATCTTGGTTTTTTTATGATCCGTTTTTACAGTTTGATGTTTGTAGTAGCATTTACGCTTGGGTGGATTCTCACAAAAAAGATTTACGAACGCGAAAAATTGTCGCAAGAAAAACTGGACAGCCTTTTTATCTACATGGTAATAGCCGTGTTGGTTGGCGCTCGTTTGGGCCATGTTATTTTTTATCAACCCGAGCTTTTTGTGGAAGATCCGCTTTCGGTATTTCTTCCCATAAGCACAGTTCCAGAATTTGAGTTTACTGGCTTCCAAGGTTTGGCAAGCCACGGTGCTGCTATCGCCATTCTTATTGCCATGTATTACTATACGAAAAACGTAATTAAGAAACCTTTCTTGTGGATTATGGACCGTATCGTAATTGCGGTTGCCGCTGGAGGAACTTTTGTGCGTATCGGCAATTTTATGAATTCTGAAATAATTGGGAAACCTTCCGGTGATTTTCCATTGGGCGTTCGTTTTTTACATGAAGGCATAGACAAACGCGATGCAGTTGCCGCTACAGGAATTAATGACCCGAGTAAAGCATACGATGCAATTGCACAAAACCCGCAATTTTCAGATTTGCTTAACAGCGTTCCCTTCCGTCATCCGGCGCAACTTTATGAAGCTGCTGGTTATGTAATCGTATTTTTAGTATGCTGGTATTTATATTGGAAAACCGAACGCAGAAAACAGATTGGTTACATATTTGGCGTGTTTTTGATACTGCTATTTATGGTACGCTTTCTGGTGGAATTTGTAAAAGAAAGCCAAGGCGGGTTTGAATCTGCATTGGGCTTACTTTCTACTGGACAATGGCTTAGTATTCCTTTTATTATTGCGGGAATCTACATAATGTGGAACGCTTCAAAAAAACCAATGGTTGAATAAAAATTGGCTACTAATTCACGACACCTTTTTTAGAAAATCAGTTGCGGATTAGTGACAAAAAAAATCTTCAAGAATGAAAAAAATAATTTTTTCCGCAGCAATTGCTGCATCAATTCTTTCATTTTATAATTGTAAAGACAATTCTACTTCAGGGAATAAAAGCCTTACAAAAGAAATTACTTTTACCAAGGAAGGTGAACTTCAGCTTTTAAAGGCTGAAAATGATTCCCTCATTGCATCGCTCAATATTGAAATTGCCGATGATGAATACTCAACCCAAACCGGGCTTATGTACCGTCATTCCATGGCTGAAGACCAGGCAATGCTTTTTGTTTTCAATACGATGCAGCCCCGTTCTTTTTATATGAAGAACACTGAAATACCTTTGGACATTATTTATTTGAATGCTGAAAGGGAAATAGTGAGCATCCAAAAAAATGCCAAACCGTTTGATGAATCTTCGCTTACTTCCGAAGCACCTTCGCAATATGTCTTGGAAGTAAATGCAGGCCTGGCAGACAAATGGAAACTTGAAAAAGGCGACAAGATTTCTTTCAGCAGAAATAATTAAACCGAAAAAAATTTGAGCAAAAAGAAAAGACCTTTCCAAGTTGGAAAGGTCTTTTTATATAATTTCAAAAGAATTAAAATTACGCCTCTAAAGCAGGGTCAACTTCTTCTTTTTTATCAATCAAATCCTCTACTTTTTTGCGTTTCACCGTATCATACATAATAGGTGTCGCGATAAACAATGATGAGTATGTACCCACCAAGATACCTATAATAATCGCAAATAAAAGTCCGCGGATAGATTCAGCACCTAAAAAGAACATACTCAACAACACGATAAGTGTGGTGAAAGAGGTATTCAATGTTCTACTTAATGTGCTGCTTAAAGCCACATCAATAATACGGTTCATCTTCCAACTTGGGTGTTCGCCAAAGTATTCACGAATACGGTCAAACACAATTACCGTATCGTTCAATGAATATCCAATAACCGTAAGTATCGCAGCGATAAATGCCTGGTCAATCTCCATGCTGAACGGCATAAACTTGTATGTTAGCGAGAACACACCAAGCACAATAAGCACATCGTGGAATACCGCCGCAACTGCACCCAAACTAAACTGCCACCTTCTGAAACGCAACAAGATGTAAAGGAAAACCACAACCAAAGAACCGAAAACGGCCCAGAAAGAGTCTTTCTTAATATCGTCTGCAATTGTAGGACTTACTTTGTAATACTCCATTCTACCTATACTCTTTCCTTCGCGATCGCCCACAAAGTCTTCATAAGTCATATCTGCTGGCATATCCTTTTTAACGGTTTCAAAAACCATTCGCTCTATTTCCTCGTCAACCTCGGTTCCAGTTTCATCAACTTTATATTTGGTTGTAATTTTCAATTGGTTATCGCCCCCATAGGTTTTTGCTTCAGCACTTCCGAAAGTTGCTATAAGATCATTTTGGATTTCCTGTGAATTCACATCTTTAGCAAAACGAACGGTATAGGTTCGTCCACCCACAAAGTCAACACCTTGGTTTAAACCATTTAAAAACAAGGAAGAAACGCTAATTAAAATCATAATCGCTGAAATGACATACGCCATTTTGCGCTTTTTCAAGAAAGAAACGTGAACGTTTGTGAATAGGTTTTTTGTAATTGAAGTAGAACATGGCAATGGCTTGCCGTTTTTAGTATAGCTATCAATAAACAATCTTGTGATAAAAATTGCCGTAAACAATGAAGTAGCAATACCTATCAATAATGTAGTTGCAAAACCTTGTATTGGTCCCGTTCCGAAAACTAAAAGAATCAAACCAGTTAAACCAGTGGTAATGTTTGCGTCAAGAATAGAAGATAAAGCGTTATTGAAACCGTCTTTAATGGCATCTTTCTGAGCCTTCCCTTTTGCAAGTTCTTCTTTAATTCTTTCAAAAATAAGCACGTTCGCATCTACTGACATACCTATGGTCAATACAATACCTGCGATACCTGGAAGTGTCAATACAGCTCCAAGACCCGCCAAAATTCCAAAGATGAAAAGAATGTTTACCAATAAAGCAACGTCAGCAAAAATACCTGCTCTGCCATAGTACCCTATCATCCATAAAAGCACGATAAAAAGTGCTATTACAAAGGACATAACTCCACTGTTTATAGCTTCATGGCCCAAAGTAGGACCCACAACCTCACCCTGAATAATCTCAGCAGAAGCAGGAAGTTTACCCGCGCGAAGTACATTGGCCAAATCCTGACCTTCGTTTACTGTAAAGTCACCCGAAATTTGGCTTCGTCCACCAGCGATGGGGCCAGAGGTTACACCCGGTGCTGAGTATACAATATTATCCAATACAATAGCAATCTGGCTTTGGTTTTCATAAGCGTTGCCAGTCATTTGTTCCCAAACCTTGGCACCTTGGCCATTCATTTGCATAGATACAACTACGCGGCTCAAGTTGTCGTATTCCTGTCTTGCATCTACAACTACACTTCCCCCAAGTGGCGGAACATTGTCGCGGTTCGCATTTAGAGCATAAAGAGCTGTTATCTCTTCTCCGTTTAACTGCTCGCTAACTTCTGGCAAGCCCCAAACAAACTTTGCATAACGCAATTCACTTGGTAAAAGTGATTTTATTTGTGGATTGCGAAAATAGCCGTTAATGGCTGCAGTATCCTTTAACCTAAACGTAGCAATTACCGGACTTCCCTGATTTCCCAAAGAAACCATTTTTGAGAGAATTGGGTTTGCCTTGTTGTTATCAACAAGTGTGTCATTAACATCTTGCCCGCCCAAAAGTTTGCTCACGTCATCTTCTTCCGTTTTTGAGGAATCTACAACTGTTTCAGTCGTATCTGTAGTTTTTACGGTTTCAGATGTTGATTTTGCCATTGCAATTTCACCTGCTTTGGCGTCTGCAGCCTGAAGGAAACCTGCAATTTCCTCAAATTTATATACATCCCAGAATTCAAGCTGGGCAGTACTTTGAAGTAATTTTTTTACCCTATCCACATCTTTTGCGCCTGGAAGCTCTACAAGTATTCTTGCAGATTTTCCCAATCGCTGGATGTTGGGTTGGGTTACCCCAAACTTATCGATACGCTTTCTTAAAACTTCAAAGGCAGAGGTAATGGATTCATCAATTTTCTGCTCAATAACAGGCTTTACCTGCTCGTTTGTCATTCCCACATCTATCACATCTTCCAAATTCTTGTTGAAGAAAATATCTGGAGAGGCAAGTTCATTTTCGCCGGGAAGCGCTTCAAAAGCTTTAAAGAAAGATTCCAGGTAAGTATCCTGGCTGTTTTTCTGAAGCTCTTTCGCATTTTCCAACGCTTGGTTAAAAGCAGGGTCTTTGGTATTGTTCGCAAGACCTTTCAAAATATCCTTTACGGAAACTTCCAGAATTACATTAATTCCCCCTTTAAGATCCAGACCTTTGTTAAGCTCTTTTTCCTTAGCGGTGTTGTAATCTATCCCCAAAAATACTGGGTTGTTTGCCACAGAATCAAGATAACGGGCTTCTGCGTTGTCACGTTCGTGTGGTTGGTCTTCAGAAAATTTGCTGTTCGCAAATTCCTTGGCGCTATCCTCTACTTTGTTTGAAACATAAGTAAAAGAAAGCTGGTAAATACTCACCAATCCAAATAGGATGGCAAATACGGTAACTAGTCCTTTGTTTTGCATGTTTGTATTTTTTGGTCAGAATTTCTTAAAATCGCGCAAATATATGATTTGCAGTAATATCTGACAATTATCGTGATTGTTTAAAAATTATTTTTTTGGCTTCGGAATTATAAAAAACCAAAATTATTCTAAGGCTTATTTTTCGCCTTAAAACTTATTGGAAAGATTTATTTTATGACAAAGGGCCAGCACGCACCTCTGGTATTTTGTGTGAAGTAGTATCAATTAAAAGCGAAATATTGCAATAGTTCTTAAATGCAACATTCTCAAAAGATTTTTTAAAATTGAAAGCGGCTTCGGGAACACCCAAAGACACTATTGGGTTTAAATATTGATCTGTAGCAGATTTAATCTCTACAGGCAATCCTTGCAGCCCAAGGTCAATTCTTGAGTCTTTTTGAATTTTAAGGACATTTACTTGGTAGGCATTGGGATTTTCTTTGGAAGGAAGTTCAGCGGGAATATCGGTATTGCCGACAGCCGTATTGCCCAATTGATAATGAATTGGCGCAGCAAAAAGATTTTTAATAACCTTAATATCTTTCGTGCTATAGTATGTTACCTTTAATTTTCCATCCCGAATTTGGGATATTTGAAAATCATCAACGCCAATGGATTTTAATTGGCCTGTAATATTAGCAATAGCTTGCTTGGCCTCAACTTCACTTACCGAATTTGTATGAAACTGTACAACAATTTCCTGATTGGGAAGGGATGATTGCTCCCAGCTTACACCAACAAAAGCAAGGGCTACTAATAATATGGGAATGTACCATCTCCAGTTCACGCGCCAAATATAAAAAAATAAAGACTGTATTGCTACAGTCTTTACACATTATAAAAAAACAATTGTAAATTTAAAATTCAAGTTCAAAATAAAGGCTACTCTCTGGGTTGGCCTCAGTTACGTCCTCGCCCTTTAAAGTTTCTCCATTTGCGTTCAACAGTTTTAAATTGATTTTCCAATAACCCGTCATGGTCAAGGACAACTTTCCATCATACATTTTTGTTGCTGAAGTGTAGGTCATATCTTCATTGTTTGGAGAACTGTGGTTGCCCATACCAGGCATTCGTGGGTCTACGGTTATTTTAAAGTTTTCAACTATTGGAAAACTCATCATATTCTCCATTTTGTAAAGCACGGCCTGTAAATCGTTCACGGCTACTTTTGGCTCTTTTGGATTCACATAAGCCAAAACATAGCGCGTATCATCGTTGCCCATAAATACTTGGGTTTTTAAAAGTCCATCAGATGGTTGCGAAACAGAAACAGGGAGCGTTTCCTCCTTCTGTTGCCCGTTAAGGGAATAATTAAATACTACTTCCCAATATTCTGTCCCATTACTTGCCATCTGAAAAACGATGTGTCCTTTATATACTGTACTTTCTTCTGCATTGCTCAATATACTGTGCGGTGCCGAATGCTGCATTGTTTCCATATGCATCATTGGCATCCAGCTGGGCGCAGCATTTGCCACATAGGTGTCGCTGGCAAGGTCTTTTATTCTAATTGAAATTTCGTTGTAACCCACTTCAAGATTTTGTTTTTCTGAATAAATCTGAACGGTGTGGTCTGTAGCCCGAATTTCATAAATCATTGTCAAGCCTTCAACCGGATTTTGTTCCTCCGTAGGATTTTCGTCATCACTGGAACAACTTACAAATGAAACGGATAGGAAAAGTATTGCGAATATATATTTTAGTGTTTTCATAATTATTTAGTTTATCGAATAAGAAATTGTTAAGTAAAAGTTTCTGCCCATTCGTGGAATATTGTTCCAATCGGTATAAGTAGAATAATTTGTGTCAAAAAGGTTTTCAATCCCAGCCTTTAGGAAGAGATCGTTATCCTTTAAAAAGAAACGCTTTCCAAAACTTGCCGAAAGTGTAGCATAACCCGCACTTTTGGTCTCGCCGTAAGCAGGATTATAATTGGTTTGTTGTCCAGCACCATCAACTGAAAGGGATGCTGAAAATTGGTTTTTATAGAAATCGAGTGCACCTCTATATGATAGCGGGCTAATCAAAGGCAAGTTTTCATTTTCATTGTCAATTCCTCGGTGGTACGAAACATTGCCCGATAATTTAAATGCATTTGAAATAGTATACCTTCCCGACAGCGAAGCGTTGAAAAGCTGCGCGAAATCCAGATTGTTATAAATCTTAACGCCCTCGGCACCAATAGTCATCGTGCTAAGCGATGGATCAACCACTCCAATAATGTAATTAAAAACGTGGAAGTAATTGGCGCTTGCCGAAATTTCAAAAATTGGTTTTTTAAAGGTTACCGAAAGGTTTGCTTCTGCGGAGCTTTCTGTGTTTAATTCTGGATCGCCAATATAATCGTGGTTATCAAAACTATTGAAAAGATAAAATCCATACCCTTCTGAAACCGAAGAAGCACGCTCACCATAGGAAAGCCCTCCGTTAAAGTGGAAATCCTTTACCATGTTATGATATTGGGCCGAGAAACTTTTCAAAAAACGCGTACTGCTCCTTTCCATTTCCGGATAGAAAATCTTCAAACTATTCAACCCAAAATCATCCGCAACCGTATTGGAATGGTATGCTAACCGGGTTGAAAATTTCAAAGAAGCTTTCTTTAAAGAAATATGGTCTTCGGCGTAAAACCCCACATTTTTTGTACGCACATCGGGCCAAGTAAGCATAAACATCAACGGTTCGTCCCCGTTTGTCGGGTACATTGTCATCTCAGCATAACTCTTGTTGTAAAACCCATCCAGCTTAAAGAAAAAATGATTTTTCTCTTTGTTGAAATTTGCCTGCGTATAAAACCCAGCGGTTTCGCTCAATCCCGGCATATCCATATGTATCGGCACATCGGGGCGCTTGGTATCGTCCATTACATGTTTTATAGTATTGTAATACAATTTAGAATCCCATTTGATGAAATTACTAAACAAAGTATCCTGATTAAACCCAACCGAACCAATTACCGCCCGCGCCAATGAAACGTCCATTGTCAAAGCGGGATAGCCCACATCATTCGCTTCATCATATATTAAGGTAGCGGAAATGGATTTGCCTTCAACAAGTTTATAGCCTGAATTGATAGAGAAATTATACTTTTCAAACTGTGAAAAATTCACCTCCTCCTCACCCCCAGCATTATAATTATCGGCTTTTCGGTAAATCCCATCCGTATTCACGTAAAACTTTGCATCAGAATAATTTAGCTCTCCGCCAAAAACACGCATGGTATTGTTGCTTTCAAAGGCACTTTCCAAAGATCCGTTCCAGCCGATTGGTTTAAAATTACTTTTGTCCAATTTCAAATTAATTCCGCCACCAATCGTATTGCCAAACATTGCGCCCTGCTGACCGGAACCAATCTGTGCTTCTGAAAGGTTTGAAACATCAACGTAAGAAGTTATCGGATCCATTTTATCGGTACAAGCGCCGAAAATCTGCATCCCATCAATTGTTACTGCCAAACGCTCCGAAGCCATATCGTTCATTGTGGGCTCCCAGGCATACGCACCGCGTTTTACCATATTGATGCTACGCGAAGATTCCAAAAATTCGTCTAAAGTGGATAATGGTTTTCGCTGTTTTTGATGGTCCAATTGTTTGCCTGCGGAAATGACAACCACTTCGTTCAGATGAATCAATTTTAGGCTATCCGCTGGGGTCTCCTGGGCGTACAGTTGCGCCCTAAAATTGCCACAAAACAGTGCACACCAAAGGCAACCCATAAGCATTCCCTTTAATGGGAATACAGGTATAAATGCTTTCATTTTTATAGTAGTTTTGATAATTTTTAAGAATGGCTACTAAGAATTTTTCCAAAGCAACCCTGACTGGAAATTATCCCAACTGTGGCGGATGAAGAATTTTTGAAGTAAAAAGAGTAGAATTTAAATTCGGCTTGTAGCCAATATTTTCAGTAGAAATGATTTCATCTGCCGAAGCAAACGTATATTCATCAATATTTTCAGAAATAATAAATTGCGGAATTTCAGTTTTTGATGATTTACTACTGAACGGATTTTTATCTGCCGAACCAGCTTCTTTTGCCAATTCTTTGGTTAAATGGCAGGTTCCATTACAGTGCATTTCGGGTTTGTCCTTGTTTTCGCAAAGCACATTTACTATATAATCGTAATTCACAACATAATCCATCACTGGCCACAAAGGTTTTGTGAGCATAAGTACTGAAGTTAAAACGAGGATTACATTTTTCACACCGCAAATATAGTATAGATAACCACCTTGTAAAAATGATATTTATCACATTTAGCTTTGATTTTAAAATAAAAAAACTAAAGCGAATTAATAATTTTAAACGTATCACTGTTTAAAATTATTTGTCAACTTTTTACTGTTGATAAATTTTTATTACTCTCATTTTTAACGAATTAACAATCTTTTCTTGACAACTTTTATTTTTAATTTTTAAAGCGAGGTTACTATTTCCCTATATTTACCTACTTTAAATTTTGAATTCAAAACCATCCAAAACTCATTTCAGATTATGCAAATAAAAACATCCATTCCCGCCCCGCAAACCTATACACAAGATGAAGCCTTCAATGCTTCGGTCGAATATTTTAAAGGCGATGATCTTGCCGCTCGTGTTTGGGTCAATAAATATGCACTGAAAGATTCCGACGGCAATATCTATGAAAAAACACCGAACGACATGCACCGTCGTATTGCCAAGGAAATTGCGCGCATTGAGCAACGTTACACCAATCCGATGACGGAAGACGAGGTTTTTGAAGCAATAAAGGACTTTAAATACATTGTACCCCAAGGTAGCCCAATGGCTGGAATTGGCAACCCTTACCAGATTGCCTCACTTTCCAATTGCTTCGTTATTGGCAACGATGGCGACTCTGATTCATACGGAGGAATTATGAAAATTGACCAAGAACAGGTACAATTAATGAAACGTCGCGGTGGCGTTGGACACGATCTTTCGCACATTCGCCCCAAAGGTTCGCCGGTTAAAAATTCGGCTTTGACCTCAACGGGGATTGTTCCTTTTATGGAGCGTTATTCAAACTCCACCCGCGAAGTGGCTCAGGACGGGCGTCGCGGCGCTTTGATGCTTTCGGTTTCCATAAACCACCCAGATTCCGAGGATTTTATTGATGCGAAAATGGAGCAGGGAAAAGTTACGGGTGCCAATGTTTCCGTAAGAATGGATGACGATTTTATGCAAGCCGTAAAAGACGGTAAAAACTATACCCAGAAATACCCAATTTTCAGTGAAAACCCTAAGTTTTCAAAAGAAATTGAAGCTGGAAAACTTTGGAAAAAAATAGTGCACAACGCTTGGAAATCCGCCGAGCCGGGCATTCTTTTTTGGGATACAATCATTAAAGAGTCTGTGCCAGATTGTTATGCAGATTTGGGTTATAAAACGGTTTCCACAAATCCGTGCGGCGAAATCCCACTATGCCCCTACGATTCTTGCCGTTTGTTGGCAATAAATCTATTTTCCTATGTTGAAAATCCATTTACTGATAAAGCCGAATTCAACTTTGAACTTTTCAAAAAACACATCGGTATTGCCCAAAAAATAATGGACGATATTATTGATCTCGAACTTGAAAAAGTGGATGCTATCATCGCAAAAATTGACGCCGATCCGCAAAGTGACGAAGTAAAAGCGGTTGAAAGAAACCTTTGGAAAAATATTCAAAGAAAAGCTGAAGAAGGCCGAAGAACCGGAATCGGAATCACTGCGGAAGGCGATATGCTGGCGGCTTTGGGAATAAAATACGGCAGCAAGGAAGGCAATGATTTTTCAGTTAAAATTCATAAAAATCTAGCGATTGAAACGTATCGCGCTTCGGTTTATGCCGCGAAGGAAAGAGGTGCTTTCAAAATTTTTGATTCTGAAAGGGAAAAAGAAAATCCGTTTATTCTTCGCCTAAAAGATGCCGATGAAAAATTGTATTACGATATGTTGGAATACGGCCGAAGAAATATTGCGCTACTAACAATTGCGCCAACCGGAACCACAAGTTTGATGACGCAAACCTCTTCCGGAATCGAGCCTGTTTTTCTTCCAGTTTATAAAAGAAGAAGAAAAGTGAATCCAAATGATAAAAATGCGCGCGTGGATTTTGTGGATGAAGTGGGCGACAGCTGGGAAGAATACGTTGTTTTTCATCACCGTTTCAAACAATGGATGGAAGTGAACGGCATTGCAACCGATAAAAATTACAGTCAGGACGAATTGAATAAAATCGTGAAGAAATCGCCTTATTACAAAGCAACTTCCAACGATGTGGATTGGCTGAGCAAAGTGCGGATGCAGGGCGCGGTGCAGAAATGGGTGGACCATTCCATTTCGGTGACCATCAATTTGCCGAACGATGTTTCGGAGGAATTGGTTGGAAAACTGTATTTGGAAGCGTGGCAAGCCGGCTGCAAAGGCGTTACCGTTTATCGCGATGGTTCACGTTCCGGGGTTTTGATTTCAAATGAGGAAAAGAAAGAGGAGAATAATGAAACGCTTACCACTTTCCCCACGAAACGCCCGGAAACATTGGAAGCTGACGTGGTTCGCTTTCAAAATAGCAAAGACAAATGGATTGCTTTTATCGGTTTGATTGATGGAAAACCTTATGAAATTTTCACTGGTTTTGCCGATGACGAAGATGGAATTTTAATTCCGCGTTGGGTGAATAATGGTGCGATTATTAAAAACCGAAATGAAGACGGAACTTCGCGTTACGATTTTCAGTATAAAAACAAAAGAGGGTACAAAACCACTATTGAAGGGCTTTCGCATAAATTCAACCCAGAGTTTTGGAATTATGCAAAATTGATTTCCAGCACGTTACGCCACGGAATGCCGATTGAAAAAGCTGTGGAATTAATTAATAGCCTTCAGCTTGACAATGAAAATATAAACACTTGGAAAAATGGGGTTGCGCGAGCCTTAAAACGCTACGTCGCTGATGGTACCGAAGCGAGAAAACAGAAATGTGAAAATTGTAATAGTACTTCGCTTATTTACCAAGAAGGTTGTTTGACTTGCAAGGATTGTGGGTCTTCTAAATGCGGGTAGTTCTCGACTGCGCTCGAACTGGCGCATAAGACGTAAGACTTAAGACCGCTTCGCTGAAAGACGTAAGACCAATCGAATTGAATAAACCTCACAGGTCTTTGAGACCTGTGAGGTTTTTTTATTAAATTGTCCCAATGAAAAAACAAATATTCTCACTTGGTCTTTGGATGTTTTTTGGATTTGTTTTGGTGAAAGCCATTGATTCCATATTAAAATTTATAGTCAATGCATATTTCCACTTTGGCCTTTGGCAAGAATTTTCTTTTGACATTCTATTATATTCTACTCCAATTTTATCAATTCTGCTTTATTCAATTATCAGTATTTTGGCTATAAAATTTTCACAAAGAAAATTTGAGAATTTTCAATTTGAAAGTATTAAGTTCCCAATATCATTATTTATAGTTTCAGCAATTATTTCAATCTTTTTAAATCCAATACAATATAAACTATCCGGATTAGTTTTTGAAAAGGTTTTTTCCAGAGAGCCTGAACCTTATGGAAATATGGAGTTTGTTGAAATTTATGGCACGATGACTTTCGCTTTAGAAACTTGTAGTTGGATTTCAATCATAATTCTATCAATCTATTTTTACAGAATTTATAAAAAAAGTGAAGTAGAAACAGAGTAATAAAAAAGCCGGCAATTGCCGACTTTTTCAATTTTATAAAATTCACTTAAATTATAACTCAAGCAAATCGTTTGTTTTACGAACGCCTTCGGCGCTTTCTTTTATATGTGCTTTTTCGGCATCGTTTAATTCAAGTTCCACGATTTTTTCGATACCGTTTCTGCCCAAAATAACTGGAGCGCCAATGCAAATATCTTTCATTCCGTATTCGCCGTCAAGCATTACGGAACAAGGGAACATTTTCTTTTGATCGCAAGCAATTGCCTGTACCAAAGCTGAAACTGCCGCTCCCGGAGCGTACCACGCTGAAGTGCCCAACAATTTTGTAAGTGTTGCTCCGCCAACTTTGGTGTCTTCCATTACTTGGTTTAATCTTTCTTCAGAAATAAATTTGCTTACAGGAACACTATTTCTTGTTGCTAATCTGGTCAAAGGAACCATACCGGTATCGCTGTGACCGCCGATTACCATTCCGTCCACATCACTGATTGGAGCTTCCAAAGCTTCCGCCAAACGATATTTGAAACGCGCGCTATCCAAAGCGCCACCCATCCCTATGATTTTATTTTTATCCAACCCAGATGTTTTATGAACCAAATAGGCCATAGTATCCATCGGGTTGCTCACTACAATTACAATAGTTTTCGGAGAATTTTTTACAAGGTTTGAAGAAACGTCTTTCACGATTCCGGCATTTATGCCAATCAATTCCTCACGTGTCATTCCCGGTTTACGGGGAATTCCGCTGGTGATTACGCAAATATCGCTACCTGCAGTTTTGGAATAATCGTTTGTTACACCTGTGATTTTGGTATCAAAACCGTTTAATGAAGCGGTCTGCATCAGGTCCATCGCCTTTCCTTCGGCGTAACCTTCCTTAATGTCCAACAAAACTACTTCGCTTGCAAAATTCTTGATGGCAATGTACTCTGCGCAACTCGCGCCAACAGCACCCGCCCCTACAACTGTTACTTTCATTTAATTATTTTTTATTGATTATTATTATTTTTTATTGAATGACGAATCCCTGTTTTAGATTCGAAACTTATAAGTTTGAAAAGTTGCACAAAAGTACCATTATCTACCTAAAATAAAGATAATAAAGGGTTAAAAACTAAATAGAATCTCCAACTAATGCATGTTAAACCAATCCTTCCTGACTTGATATGGATAGCGCTCATAAATCACATTATCTTCATTTATGGTATTTCCTTTTAAAATATCTTCTTTAGCTTCCTCAAACAGTTGCAATGCTTCTTCGGTTTTTCCCAATCTATAGAGACAGCCAGCTTTGTAGAATTTCACATCGCCGAAATTTGGATATTTTGATAATGCTTCATCAAAAACCCTAAGAGCATTTTCGTTATCGTACAATTCCATGTTTGCAATACCCAAATACATTAAATCCAAATGATGCACCCAATCCTGGCCGCCAATGGATTTTGTTTGCTCTATACTTTTCTCTAGATAAATCTTGGCTTTTTCAAATTCGTTCAATTGCAAATAACTGATTCCAATGTAAAAATAATAGGTATGATCCATTACATAACCTTCACCAAACATTTTTAAATATTTTTCAAAATCCGCAATTGCCGCTTTGTAGTTTTTTGAAAAAATACATTCCATAAATCCTTTATAATCCAAATATTTTTGGGGATTCAGTTCTGCAGCTTTTTTTAGAAATGGATATCCTATTTCATCTTTATCTTGCTTATATAATGGCATTGCACGTTGTTGGTAGAAATTTGCAATAGTTGGATATTTTACAATCGCGCTGTCCAATGCATCTCTTCTTTTCTGTGAATTAATACCATGTTTCCGCAGTGAAAGCATCACATTTTCTACTATTGAATCTCTTTCCAAAGCAGAGTATGTTTCGGCGGAAGAATTTGCAGAATCCTTAACGCTAGTGTTGCACGCTGAAATAAAAAAGATTATTCCGAAAAAGAAGAACAGTTTGAGGTTTGAAGTTAATGTCATATAAATCATTTCAATCAAAAATAAAACAAAAAAGACTCCCATTTAGAGAGTCCTTAATTTTTTCAAAATTCCCCCTTCGGGGGTCAGGGGCTTTACGCATCAATATTCGCATAAACCGCGTTTTTCTCAATAAATTCACGCCGTGGTGGAACTTCGTCGCCCATAAGCATGGAGAAAATTCTATCTGCTTCCGTGCCATTATCAATCGTTACTTGCCGAAGGGTTCTAAAGTCTGGGTTCATGGTTGTATCCCAAAGCTGTTCCGCGTTCATTTCACCTAAACCTTTGTACCGCTGAATGGAAGCACTACCGCCAAATTCTTCGTTCAACCTATCGCGTTCTTTATCGCTCCAAGCATATTCTTTTTTGGCACCTTTTTTCACCAAATACAGCGGTGGGGTTGCAATGTACACACAGCCAGCTTCAACCAATTCACGCATATAGCGGAAAAAGAAAGTTAGAATTAAAGTTGCAATGTGGCTACCGTCCACATCCGCATCACACATAATAACTACTTTGTGGTAGCGTAGTTTTTCAAGGTTCAACGCTTTACTGTCCTCTTCGGTACCTATCGTTACGCCTAGCGCGGTATATATATTTCTGATTTCCTCATTTTCAAAAACTTTGTGGTGCATGGCTTTTTCAACGTTGAGAATTTTTCCACGAAGTGGAAGAATTGCCTGAAAATTACGGTCTCGGCCTTGTTTTGCAGTCCCTCCTGCGGAATCACCCTCTACAAGAAATACTTCGCATTTTTCTGGATCCTGTTCAGAACAGTCGGAAAGTTTTCCCGGTAATCCGCCTCCGCTCATTACGGTTTTTCGTTGCACCATTTCGCGAGCCTTTCGGGCTGCGTGGCGTGCCTGTGCTGCAAGTATTACTTTTTGCACAATTGTCTTTGCATCATTTGGGTGTTCTTCCAAATAATTTTCGAGCATTTCTGAAACGGCCTGACTTACGGCCGCTGTAACTTCACGGTTACCAAGCTTTGTTTTTGTTTGTCCTTCAAATTGTGGCTCTGCAACTTTTACTGAAATAATAGCAGTTAATCCTTCTCGGAAATCATCTCCGGCAATCTCAAATTTCAACTTATCAAGCATTCCGGAAGCATCGGCATATTTTTTCAAAGTACGCGTCAATCCTGCGCGGAAACCGGCCAAATGCGTTCCACCTTCGTGGGTATTAATATTGTTTACGTATGAATGTAGATTTTCATTGAAGGAGGTATTGTAAACCATTGCAACCTCAACCGGAATATCATTCTTTTCGCCTTCCATTGAAATTACATCGGCAATAATTGGTTCACGGTTTCCATCCAAAAAGCGGATAAATTCCTTTAATCCCTCTTCACTGTGAAATTTTTCGGTGACAATTTCGCCATTTTCATCTGTATGTCTTTTATCTGTGAAGTAAATGGTAATTCCCTTATTTAGAAAGGAAAGTTCACGCATTCTACTTGCAAGGGTGTCATAATTGTATTCCAACGTCTGTTGAAATATTTGCGGATCAGGCCTAAAGGTGACAATGGTTCCACGATAATCGGTCTCCCCAATCGATTTTACGGGATAAAGTGCTTTTCCGCGCTCGTACTCCTGCTGCCAAATTTTACCATCGCGATGAACCGTAGCGGTTAAGTGTTCAGAAAGAGCATTTACTACAGAAACACCAACCCCGTGCAAACCACCGGAGACTTTATAGGAATCTTTGTCAAATTTACCCCCGGCACCAATTTTGGTCATTACAACCTGCAGTGCGGAAACACCTTCCTTTTTGTGAAGGTCCACCGGTATACCACGGCCGTTGTCTTTTACAGTTATGGAATTATCCTCGTTGATCCAAATTTCAATTGTGTCGCAATAACCGCCCATTGCTTCATCAATGGAGTTATCAACCACTTCGTAAACCAAATGGTGCAAACCACGCACCCCCACATCTCCAATGTACATGGATGGGCGCATGCGTACGTGCTCCATACCTTCCAACGCTTGAATCTGGTCGGCGCCATAGCTACCTTTTTTCTGTTCTTCGCTCATATAATGATTTGAATAAATTTCAATTTTTTTCGTAACGAACAAATATAACCAAATGACCAATAAAATTAAGGGTTTCCGTAATTTATAAGCAGTAAGTTATTAACAAGACAGTGTGAAAAAAAGTGGTATTTCACAGCTTTGCGGCTCCCTTTGAAATTTGGTGTAATACTTGCGCACTATTTTCGACAAATTGAACGTTTTAGTATTGTTTATTTATGAATTTTTAAGTGTCGCTTAAACTTTTATTTTAAATAATCGTTTTAATTTTAGAATCACAACAGCATTAAGAACTATTCCTATGAAAAAAATATTCCTTTTAGCATTTTTTACTATTTCGGCATTTACCTTCCAAACCGCCGTAGCGCAAAGTTTTCCGCAGATGGATGCTTCACCTATGGATTTAGTGATGGCCAAGCCAGATAAAAATAGCCCGCCTTTGGCAAGGGTTATTTACAGTCGCCCACAAAAAAAAGGACGCAAAATATTTGGTGAATTAGTGCCCTATGGAGATGTGTGGAGAACCGGAGCAAATGAAGCAACCGAACTCACCATTTATACCCCATTGAAATTTGGAAAAACAATATTAAACCCTGGAACCTATACACTTTACACCATTCCAGACGAAGACAATTGGACTGTCATTATAAATAGCGACACCAATGTTTGGGGCGCATACAGCTACAAAAAAGAAAAAGATGTGGCCAGAATGGTTGTTCCCGCCAAAGATGCGGCAGCTCCCATTGAATCACTTTCAATGATTTTTAGGCCAGATAGCAATGGAACAACGCTTATGATAGGCTGGGACAACGAATATGTTGAAATTCCATTCAAAAAGGCCTAACATTTTTTTTAATGGAAATTTCAAAATAAAAACACAAGCACCAAATTCCAAAAGAAACCATTGGAATTTGGTGCTTTTTATTTGAAATTAAATATTACGGTATATTTAAATATTTATGGGTTTGTAACGAAACCTTCCATTGTGGATTTTGCATCACATAATCTACAATCAACGGACTCATTTTATCCCGTTTGCTCCATTCTGGTTGAAGGTAGAGAATGCAATCCTTACCAACTTTTGCCGCTTGTTCTTCCGCAAATCGAAAATCATCTTTATTGAATACAATAACCTTCAATTCATTTGCAGCTTTATAAACTTCCTCAGTGGGAAGCTTCATTTTTTTCGGAGAAAGGCAAATCCAATCCCAAGTTCCCGTAAGCTTATAAGCGCCGGAAGTTTCAATGTGCGTCTGCATTCCTCTTTTCTTCAGCATTTCAGTGAGTGGCGCCATATCCCAAGTAAGAGGTTCGCCACCCGTAATTACAATTGTTTTTGAATATTTTGCAGCGTTTTCAACAATATTTTCAATTGCTGTTGGCGGATGTAATTCCGCATTCCAACTTTCCTTCACGTCGCACCAATGGCAACCTACATCGCAACCGCCAACGCGTATAAAATAGGCTGCGGTTCCTTTGTGGAATCCTTCGCCCTGAATGGTATAAAATTCTTCCATCAATGGGAGCATCACTCCTTTATCCACCAATTGCTGTACTTCTTTTTTCATCGGTGCAAAATTACTTGAATTGTAGCTGAAAACTATGGAAATTTTGAAGCAAATTGAAAATAAAATGTTTTGCCAATTGGGAAATTGACGCTTTAAAAAAATTGGTGGACTATAATTTAGTACTTTTGAGCAAAATTTAGTGTCATGGCAGACAAACAGGCTTTTTTTGAATACATCAACAACGGCTACACAACAAAAGGAGATTTCCTAAATCTTGGCGCAGCAATGCTTGAAGGAGAAACCGTAAAGGAAGCTTTTGTAAAAATCCCACTGAAAACACTAAACCGTCATGGGTTGATTGCAGGCGCAACAGGTACCGGAAAAACCAAAACGCTCCAGATTATTGCTGAAAATCTTTCAGAAAAAGGAATTCCCGTTCTTTTGATGGACATTAAAGGCGACCTTAGCGGAATTGCGGAACCAGGAACGAACAATCAAAAGATTGAAGAACGCCACGAAGCAATTGGTTTTCCGTTTGAAGCAAAAAAATTCCCTGCTGAAATCCTTACTATTTCAGATCAAGAGGGCGTTCGCTTGCGTGCTACCGTTAGTGAGTTTGGACCCGTATTGCTCTCGCGAATACTCGATTTGAGCGATGTTCAGGCAGGCATTGTTTCTGTAATCTTCAAATACTGCGACGATAACAAGATGCCACTGCTGGATTTAAAGGATTTCAAAAAAATATTACAGTACACTACCGATGAAGGAAAGGAAAAATTTGCCAAGGAATACGGTCGCATTTCTTCTTCCTCAACAGGCTCCATTCTTCGGAAAGTAGTGGAATTGGAACAACAGGGCGCCGATTTATTTTTTGGTGAAAAATCCTTTGATACTGATGATTTGCTTCGCATAGATGAAAATGGAAGAGGCTATATCAACATAATCCGCTTAACTGACATCCAAGACAGGCCAAAGCTTTTTTCAACTTTTATGTTAAGCCTTTTGGCTGAAATCTACTCCACCTTCCCCGAACAGGGTGATAGCGACAGACCGGAGCTTGTTATTTTTATAGATGAAGCACACTTAATATTCAACGAAGCCAGTAGCGCACTGCTCGACCAGATTGAAAGTATCGTAAAACTGATTCGCTCCAAAGGTGTGGGACTTTATTTTGTTACCCAAAACCCAACCGATGTGCCAAACGCCGTTTTGAGCCAATTGGGTTTGAAAATACAACATGCGCTTCGTGCTTTTACCGCAAAAGACAGAAAGGCCATAAAACTGACCGCGGAGAATTATCCGCTCTCCGAGTATTATAAGACAGACGAGGTTTTAACAGCCTTGGGTATTGGGGAGGCGTTGGTAAGCGCACTAAATGAAAAAGGCATACCAACTCCCCTGGCCCGTACCATGCTTCGCGCACCTATGAGCCGCATGGATGTTTTATCAGATAATGAGCTAAAGGAATTATTAAAAACTTCAAAATTAATTCCAAAATACAACGAAGTGATAGACCGCGAAAGCGCCTATGAAATGTTGACTGAAAAAATAGAAATTGCCAATAGGGAAGAAGCAAAGGAAAAAGCACAGAAAGAAAAGGAAGCTGCGAGAAATAGCTCAACTTCCAGCCGAAGTGCCAGCCGAAGAAGCGCTTCAAACCCGTGGATAAAGACCCTCTCAAGCCCAACGGTAATTCGCAGTGTTTTGGGTATTTTGGGCAAATTGATGAAATAACAAACAATTAAATATTTAAAACAATCAATAAAATACAATGAAAAAGATATTATTTTTAGCTGCATTTACGGCACTATTATTTGTTCAATGCGCAAAAGACACCGATCCATTTTTAATACAAAATGGATCAATTGGAAACCTGAACAAGGAAATAAAGATTAAACAAATAGATTCCATTTTTGCGGAAGATTCTATCGTAAAGACCAATTCGTCTCCAAATGCTTTGGAAACGCAAGGAGAAGTTGAAATTTATGAAAAGGGAGGGAAAAAACTTTTGTTGTTATCTCCAGATGATGAAAACGATCCAAACTCAACAATAACAAACGTTCAGGTTTTCGATTCACGCTACAAAACCGAAAAAGGATTGACAACCGCAAGCACCTTTAAGGATGTAAAGGAAAACTACACCATTGATAATATTGAAACCACTATAAATGCGGTAGTTATCTTTCTGAAGGAAACAGATGTTTATTTAACCATTGATAAGAAAAACCTACCCGAAGAGCTTCGCTACAATATGGATCTGGAAGTTGAAGTAGGCCAAATCCCTGACACCGCCCCTATTAAATACTTTATGATTGGCTGGGAACCTGTTTCAGAATAGGAATATTTTCCTGCAAAGATTTTGTTAAGGTTCATCCTTGGATAGATGAATTCCTTTAATTTTAATCAAATTAACCATCAAATTCAATTGATTATGATTAAGATTTTAGGTTTTGTTTTAACCATTGCCGGCGGAATAGGACTGGTGATGGGGATACTGGGAGTATTCGGAAGCATGGAAGTAGGTATGAGCCCTTGGGCCCTAGGAATATTGGGAATAGTATTCTTTTTCGCAGGCATCGGTTTGCTCAAAAACCAAAAAGATACAGATCAAAATTAAATATTAACAGCAAAACCCTTTGTTATACAGAGGGTTCTTACTTTAAATCAAATAGTTATGCCAGACTCAAGAATTAAGAACGAAGACCAGTACGAAGCCCTTCGCGATGAGGGTTACAGCAAGAAAAAATCCGCACGTATCGCAAACACTTCAGATGCAGGAGAAAAAGGTGGAAAATCGAAGCAATACGAAGATAGGACCAAGGAAGAACTTTATGAAGAAGCGAAAAAAGTGGGTATTGAAGGCCGTTCAAAAATGGACAAAAAAGAACTTATAAAAGCCTTAAGAAATAATTGATGGGCCAATCCATACAACCCTTCCATCTTGCTATTCCGGTAGATAATCTGGAACGGTGCAGGAAATTTTACAGAGATATTTTAGAACTTCAGGAAGGGCGCAGCAGCAACCATTGGGTAGATTTTGATTTTTTTGGGCATCAACTTGTAATTCATCTAAAAGAAAACAAAGCTGAAGAAAAAGAAAGCAGTAACCCAGTAGATGGGAAGGATGTCCCTATTCCACACTTTGGCGTGGTGCTGGATATGAAAACATTCAAAGAGTTTTCCGAAAAACTAATCCGAAAAAATATTACCTTCATCATTGAACCCTA
>Ga0209344_10001658_pt1 | contig 27946 bp, 20 predicted proteins | sample Cruoilmetagenom6_FD_187293 | JGI IMG/M metagenome (GOLD analysis project Ga0209344, IMG submission 187293) | Oil polluted marine microbial communities from Coal Oil Point, Santa Barbara, California, USA - Santa Barbara Oil Seep Sample 6 (SPAdes)... | ecosystem: Environmental > Aquatic > Marine... | reverse complement strand
TGACACCTAATAGAGATGGACATAATGACGAATTTAAATTAGATTTACCCGAAGCGATTAGTGCATGTACCAATATAGAAATTTTTAATCGTTGGGGAATGAAAATGTTTGAATCTAAAGGACAAAACATTGGTTGGGATGGAAGAACTACTGCCGGAGAAGAGGTTCCTGATGGTACCTATTTTTATATTGTAGATGTAAAAGGTATTATTAAAAAAGGTTCTATTACCTTGATGAGGTAGTTTAAATTGTTTGAGTATTAAGATTAAATAATTTTTGAAAGCACTATTTTTTTAGTGATATTTGCTTTTGATACTCAAACAATTTAAAAACACCATGAACAAATTATTTTTACTTGTACTAAGCATTAGCCTTTTTAATTCCTCATTTGCACAGCAGCAAAGCTTACCAACTAACCCTCATCAAAATAAATTCGATGTAGCGTACCAACAATATCCACAAGTTCCAAAAGGAATGTTAGAAGCAGTTTCGTTTACCATGACTCGTTTTCGTCATATAGAAAATGAACATAAAGGTTGTGCCGGATTACCATTGGTTTATGGTGTAATGGGCTTAACATTGGATGGCGAAGGTTATTTAAAAAATAATTTGAATTATGTTGCTCAATTATCAGGAATAAGTGTTCAGCAAATAAAAGATAATCCACAACAAAATATACTTGCTTTTGCAGCGGCTTACAATGCGTTATTACAGCAATTAAGTGGTAATAAAAATAATGTTGAAAATCATGTTTCTATTTTAGCCACACTTAGCGAATTACCTTATAATGGTTTACAGCAAGATTTTGCGTTAAACTCTCATTTGTATTCGGTTTACAGTTTCTTAAATGATAAAGCAGCACAAGCTCAATATAGTTTTCCTCAACATACGTTTAGTATGGAGAAAATTTTTGGAAAAGAAAACTTAAGAATTTTAAGTGCTAAGTATGTAAAAGTTACGGATGAAACCGTAACAGATGCCAATGGAAATGCTTATCAAACTTCCAGCATAGGTAATAAATCACCTGATTATCCACCGGCACTTACTAACCTAACATCATGTAATTATAGTTCCAGAAATGGAGTAGCTGTTTCTGCAGTAACTATACATACTATTCAAGGGAGTTATGCAGGAGCTATTTCTTGGGCGAATAACTGTTCTTCTAATGTTTCTTATCATTATGTGTTACGTTCTTCAGACGGACAAATTACTCAAGTGGTTTTAGAAGCTAACAAAGCTTGGCACGTAGGATCAGAAAACCCTTATACTATTGGTTTTGAGCACGAAGGATGGGTAAACGATTCTACATGGTACACGGCTGCTATGTACCAATCTTCTGCAGCTTTAGCCAAAGATATTACTCAAAGTGGTTATGGAATTAGTGCGTTGAGAACAGCTTATTTTCCTTGGTCAAGATTTACAAGATACAACGTTGCAGGAATTCCTGGGAGTTGTGTGAAAATTAAAGGACATCAACATTATCCTAATCAGTCTCATACCGATCCGGGTCAAAATTGGGATTGGGATTATTACTACAAGCATTTAAATAACGCTACAACAGTTACTAATTATACTGCATCTTCTGGAACAATTACCGATTTAGGCGGAGCAACAGGAAATTATACCAATGATGAACGTACTTTGCAATTAATTCAGCCGACTGGTACTAACCAAATTAACCTTACCATCAATCAGTTTGATGTTGAAAATACGTGGGATTACCTTTATATTTATAATGGAACAAGTGTGTTTTCGCCAAAAATAGGAGAATATACAGGGACATCTATTCCTTCAACTTTTACTGTAAACGGAAGTGCAGTATTAATCGAGTTTCGTTCTGATTGTGCTACAACAGCACCGGGATATAGCATTAGTTGGAACGCTGTTTCTCCTGATATAATTCCACCCACCACATCAGTTTCAGCCCCAACAGGCTGGGTAACCAGTAACTTTACCGCCAACTTTACCGATGCAGATAATGTAGGCGGAAGCGGCATTCAAAAAAGCTACTACCAAGTAATCGATTATGATGGCACCGAATGGAGAGCCAATGCCAACAATGGCTTCTTTGCCGATAACTTCGATACCAATATCCATCCCGAATGGACACCCGTAGTAGGAACATGGAGCATCAACAACGGATCATTATACCAATCCGATGAAAACGAAAGCAACACCAACATATCCGCATACTTAAACCAAAGCCTATCCAACAGACACCTATACCACTTTAAAGCCAGTATAAACGGTACAGGAACCAACCGAAGAGCAGGATTTCATTTCTTTGCCGATGACGATACCCTTACCAACAGAGGGAACTCTTACTTCGTTTGGTTTAGAGTAGACGATGCCAAACTACAAATCTATAAAGTAGTAAACGATGTATTCGGACCACCCGTGTTAGATATGCCACTAACCACCGTTGCAGGACAACTATACGATTACAAAGTAATATACGACAGAATATCAGGCGATATGATAATATACAGAGACGACACCTACATTACCACATGGAACGATAGCTCCCCACTAGCTACCGGAAGCTACATATCCTTTAGAAGCGGCAATGCTAACATATCTGTAGCCGAGCTAAAAGTATATCGCTCCAGATACCCATCAGTAACCATAAGCGTAGGCAACCCAATCACATCAGACATACGTTATCAAAACCCTAACCCAAGTACACCAAGCGGAAAAGTAAAAACTATAGTAGATGATAATGCCAACAACATATCCAATATAGCAGAACAACTCATCAATGTAGATTGGACATCACCCTTAACCTTTACCACCAACGATGGAACAGCAGCAGACATAGACACCACCAATACCAACACCCAATTAAGTGCCAACTGGACAAGCACCACCGACCCACACTCCAACGTAGTAGCCTATTGGTACGCCATAGGCACCACAGCAGGCGATTCCAATGTAGTATCATGGACCAACAATGGAATGAATACCACCGTAACTCATACAGGCTTATCTGTACCATTCAATCAAGACTATTACTTTTCTATAAGAGCAGAAAACGGAGCAGGCTTGCTTACCCAAGTACCAACAGACGGGCAATGGGTGGTGATGGCAACAAGCATCAATGAACTAGTAACAGCAAGTTTTGCGGCTTATCCTAATCCATTTACAGAACAACTCCACATAGAACTAAAACAAGCACAAGCAACAGTAATAAGCCTGTACGATAACAGCGGAAAACTGATATTTACTAAGAACATCAGCAATACCACTATTATTGATATGAGTACTTACCAACTAAAAGCTGGGAATTATCATTTAACAATTACCGCCAACGATAAAATAGATGTTGTGAAATTGTTGAAGCAGTAAGTGTTATAAATAGAACAGCTACGCATAGAGGAAGAAAAATAATATTAATATGGTTACAGCAAATCATCCAAAGGCAAGATTTTTTACTGAGTATATATATAGTCATGATACTTCACTTCTTGGTAATAATCTTGATGTAGTTATTAATAAACAATGTAGTGGAAAATCGGAAGATGGATATAATTGTGAAAACTGTTATACGGACAAACTTTACGGTATTCTAACTGATAATTTTTCAAATTTTATAGGGTTGAAAAAATTTCTTTCTTATCAAATGGGACTTTATGATGTTCCTTCTAATTGGATTAAAGAATTTAAAAGATGGATGGAACATTCAAATGACTATTTTATAAGAGATACAAGCCTTAAGTATCTAATTGAAGAAGTTCTTGATGAAATAACAGATGACGAATCAAACAATGCTGATTTTGGCTCGTTTCTTAATATTACTAACAACTTTGTAAATTCAACTATTCAACAATTAAATCAAGGAGGAAATAACAATTTAACAATAAACTATACTTCTGTGTTAGAAGAAATGGAAGTTAATGGTATTCCTAAAGAATTAATTAAGGAAGGTAAAGAATTATTGAAAGATGCTGACAAGTCAGATTCATTAAAAAAAATTGCTGCAACTTGGATTAAGAATTTACCTTTTAAAGTAATGGAAAAAGCAGGAAGCTGGGCTATTAATAATTTCGCTCAATTACAAAAATATCAGAATGATTTAATGACTTGGATTAATTCTTTACCAAATTAATTTTCCATTAATCTCCGTACGTTCTAAGCTGTAAAAGTACGAGCTAAGTTTTGCGAGGGCAAAGTGGGTGGTTACTTAGGTTGTGAAAAAATATTACATTTGTGTTATGAATAATTTTATCACTAAGCCCTTTGCTAAAATATCAACGCTTCAGCTTAGCGATTACAGGGGAACGACAGACTCAGATGAAACAGGAAAAGGTTAATAAGGCAGAAATTATTATTTTATATGAACAATCTAATTTTGTTAGTGTAATTAATAATTTCGAGCCAATTAAGTTAAACGAATTAGCTCTTGTCGATGAAATTTATAAAGAAATACTTTGCCTGTCATATTTTAATTTGAAGATTTATTCAAAGTCTTTTTTTCTTGTGGAAGATATATTGGATAGAGGAATTCAAACCAAATATCTTGATGAAAAGAAATATGGGAAAATATTGATAATATCTTTTTCAGCACTAATAAAAGAATCTAAATTGCACAAACTTGGATTATTTAATTTAAACCATATCTTCTTTCCAAGCCATATTAAAACACTTAGAATTATAAAGAAGAATCCACATTGGAATATTGAAAATAAAATTGGTAAAGAGATAGGTCTCATAAAGAAAGATTTAGCTAAACATTATGAAACATTCATTCCCTTATTTATGGGGTTAGTTAGTACAGTCTTTTATATATTCTTTAAAGTAAGACTATTTGACAACATATTATTTTTTAATTCTGTTTTAATAGCTTCTCTGCTTATAACAGGTTTAACTTTCCTATTAACTAAATTCTATTTGAGAAAAAAGTAGGTAGTGTAGGGTAAGATTCTCTAAAGAAATAAAAAAAGCGTAGCAAATGCTACGCTTAGATAAGGTAAAATTTAGAAAGATGTTAATTACTGAATTTCAGTAACAAAATTTAGTTCTACATCTGTATCTCCGGGAGCACAAGTGCCATCTTTTACACCCGGTTGGTGTTTTAATATCACTTGGGTGGCACCAACAGAGGCAGTTCCTGTAGTCCATTGAGAGGCTAAACCTATTTCATAAGTACCATCAGAATCTGTTCTGATAATACTTAAATTCACATTGGTAGGTGTGAAGCAAAAGATGTGTTCATCAGCTTCTTGAGCTATTTCTGAAGTAATGTTCTCCACAGGATTTTTAGATTCATCAAATACTTCTAATGTTGCATTGTACACACTATTAGCAGCTAACCTAATAGTATCAAATTGTGTTGGCGCATTTCCACCATCACCATCAGGGTCTCTAAAAAAGACAGTTACTGTTGGCTCAACACCTGCGGTATCTACAAATGTAATTTTAACAGTAGTAATTAATTCTTCTTCATTAGCAGGAGGAGTTGAAGAGGATGGTTTTGGAGAATCATCATCTTTTTTACAACCTACCATTAATGCAGCAGCCAAGAATAGATATAAACTTGCTTTGGTTATTTTTTGTATCGTTTTCATATGTTTAAATTTTTAAAAAGTTGTTTTTAATTGTAGTATAAAATTTCTACCCATTTCATCACTATAATACCTGAATTTGTTGAGGTAATCACGATAAGTGGTATTTAATAAATTATTGATTTGCATCCCGATAATTAGCGGCACAGTTTGTTTTTTTGTTTTGTATAATGGAATTTCCAATCCGGCTTGTAAGCTTAGTAATTCATACCCTTTTGGTGGTGGCACAAAATCAGAATTAGCCTCATACCTGGTTTGTTCTAACACATGTTGCAACGAAACACCTATAAATAAATCTTTCAATGATTTTAAACTATCTACATGAAAGTTAATACCATTTTCAAATCTATCGGAAGGAATACCGTATAGCCATTCGTCAGCGATTTCATCAAACGCTCTGATTAAAGAGACTTTACCTGTGTAAGTAACATTTTTATGGAAATGATAATCCACTTTTGTGTCCACACCTTTAAATGTGGCAGTTGTTTGCTTGTATCTAAAAGTAGGAAAAGCACCTCTGATGGTTAGTGTTGGCGGCAATTCAGGAGCTAAATAAATATAATCAGCAATGTGGTTGTAATAGCCTTCTACTTGAATTAGCAGTTTTTCAGCACGATATTCTACAGAAAAAAGGTTGTTATAAGCCTTTTCGGGAGAAAGCGTTCTGTCGCCAATTTCTACAGCAGCAGCACCATGATGAACACCATCGCTAAACAATTCGTTTATTCCCGGTGGACGCCAAGCTGAACCGAAGTTGTATCCTAATATTACCTTATCTGAAAGCTTATAAACACTTCCTATTGTGCCGGAAAAATTTTCATAGTTAAAATCAGGTTCGGTTAGTTCTTCTTTTTCCCACACATAAGCTTGTTGGTAGATTTTATCGTATCGTACACCACCTTCAAGCTGGAGTTTGTAATTTTTACTTGTCCAGTTTTCTATCCAAAAAATACCTGAACTGTATTTAATAAAATTGGGAATAAAGTTTCTGCCTTCCGTTGTATTTCCTTGATAAATTCCATTAACACCAATAGAGCCTTTAAACTTTTTAACTCTTTCGTGTTCCCAAATTAAGTCGCCCGTATGGGTGGTTAAACCAAATTTAAGGTCAGGTAAATTAGGGTCGTTGTCTCTACCTCTTGGTTGGTGTTTATCAAACTCATTTCTCAGGTTAAACTGACGAGCATAAACTAACTGAAATTTTCCTACATTTCCTGTAGCTACATAGCTTTTTACCTTAAACAATTCATGTTCAATTTGCTGATAGGGACGTTCTATATCGTAAGTAAAACCAGCTTTTTCTAACGGTTCTTCAGCAGCAAAAGCGTTTTGTAAATCAGTAAGATTACCAATATGAGCACCTGAAAAAATGCCTATAATGGAGTTAAACTGACTATAAAATAGTTCCACACCATATTTTTCTTTATTAAAACCCAACGTCCACGAAAAATTTTGTTCTTCCACACCAGTATTTTTAAGAAAATAGTTGGGAGTATGTACATTTCCACTTTTCTTAAGAGAACCTTGTATTCGCCAAGCAATTCCTAATAGTTTATTGCTTTTTCCTTCTAACATAGCAGAACTAACACCTTGTTGTCCGTTAGAAGAACCTATAGTATGAATTTCGCCATTTATGACCGAACTATCAGGTAAATTGGCTGGTTCTACCAACACAACTCCACCTATAGCATTTGCTCCATAACGTACACTCTGAGCACCTTTTACAACACTTAACTTATTGGCAATAAAAGGATCAATTTCGGGAGCATGTTCACTTCCCCATTGTTGTCCTTCTTGCCTAACGCCATTATTAAGAATAAGAATTCTATCGCTGTGCATTCCGTGAATTACAGGTTTAGAAATAGAATTTCCGGTTGTAAGTGTTGTAACTCCGGTAAGCTCTTTCATGCTTTCACCTAAGGTTCTACCTCGGGTTTTGCTAAGTTCTTCCGGAGAAAGTTCTTTTTTTACAACAGAACTAAGTGGTTTTATTTCATTTTCTATGATAGCAAATTCTTTCAATTCTTCAATATGATGTTCTAAGTAAAAGGTTTTTTGTGTGTTTTGGATAATCAATACCTGTTGAGTATCAGGTTCACAACCAATGTGACCAATAACTAATGTATAAGTTTGGCTACACAAATTCGGAACGGTAAAAACACCATTCATATCAGAAATATATCCTTTTTCTAATTCAACAATATAAATTGTAGAAAAAGATAAGGCTTGTTGATCATGTTCATCAATCACAATTCCTGAGAGGGTAAACTCGCAAGAGGGTGTTTGTGTAAACACCACAGAATGACCAACCATGCTCAACAAAATTAAGAGCAATAAACCCTTCATTTTGATTGAATTAATTGTGAATTAGTTCTAACAGTAATATTGCTATTAGAGCATAAAAAATATTGATTTTTAAAGTGCCGAAAAATCGGGATGAATTAAGCGGTAGGTGGTCCTCTGAGAGGTGTATTTTTATTAATGTTTTTATTAATAAAAACAGTTAAATATTCACTAATAATTGTTTTTTCATTTAAGAAACTAAAGAAATGGTGGTTTTTATCACTTGCTTCTGAAGAAGCAGAGAAGTTGAACGTACAAACTAAATCTTCTTGTTCATGTTCAACATGGTGAAAGTGTTTTTCTGTTTTTGCATCACAATGTACCCCTTCGTGATGAAAAAATAATTCGTGAACTGTTCTTCCTAAATAAGCGTAGGAAATAGCAATAACAAGTAATAGACTGATATGTTGTTTTATGCAATTCATAAATGAAGTGCAAAGTTAAACATTTTATCAATGACAAATTAATTGTGTTTACTTATTAGTTGGTGTGTAAGAAAAAATATATTAAATTTGCACTCACCTTAAAAAAAAGGTCCTGTGGCCGAGCGGTTAGGCAGAGGTCTGCAAAACCTTGTACAGCGGTTCGAATCCGCTCGGGACCTCTAAATAAAAAGCCTCTGATATTTCTATCAGAGGCTTTTTTGTTAATGATAAATTAAGTTGCTTAACATTAACATAACATTACTTTTTTATTTGGTTAATATAGATAATGAATCCAAACGATACTTTTGTCTCAAATTTAAGGTTTTAAAAGTAATAGATATTTAACAATAAGTAAACATAGATGAACAGTATTAAATTAATATTAACATTTGTTGTAACGCTTTATTTAGGTGTATTGGGTTTTTCGCAAGAAGTAACGAATGGTAAGTTTGGTAAAGGAATATATAATGTTGTAGCTACTGATAGTTCATGGAGTATGAAGGTAGGGGCAAGGTTTCAAACATTGTATATAGGTGAGTGGGATATAGATGATAAAGGAAATTTTAGGGATGGAAGTTCTAATTTTTTAATTAGAAGAGCTAGGTTGAAGTTTGATGGGTTTGCTTACAGCCCTAAATTGGAATATAAGTTAGAGTTAGGTTTGAGTAACAGAGATATGTCGGGAACAAATCAATATACCAGCAATTCTCCAAGATATATATTTGATGCATTGTTAAAATGGAATTTTTATAAAAATTTTGTTTTGTGGATGGGTCAAACCAAATTGCCAGGAAATAGAGAACGAGTGGTTTCATCAGGAGATTTGCAATTTGTTGATAGATCTATGTTAAATAGTGCTTTTAATATAGATAGAGATATGGGAGTTCAATTGAGACATCATTTTAAAATAGGGAGTACATTTTTAGTTAGAGAAATAGTTGCTTTTTCTCAGGGAGAAGGAAGAAATATTACTTCTGGTAATCTTGGGGGGTATCAATATACCTATAGAGTTGAGTTTTTACCTTTTGGAGGGTTTTCTAAGAAAGGAGACTATACAGGGGGTGATTTAGTAAGGGAAGATAAAGTAAAATTGTCTATTGCTGGAACTTATGATATGAATGATAACGCTGTTAAAACAAAAAGTAATTTAGGAAATTATATGGTTAATGATATAGGATTATATGAAACAGATATTCATACTTTATTTATTGATGCTATGTTAAAATATAAAGGATTTTCATTGATGGTAGAATACGCTCAAAGAGAAGCTGATTATCCTGAAGCAATAAATGACGATGGAACATTGACGGGTGATGTTGTAAATGTAGGCAAAGGAATAAACTTGCAAATGGGCTATTTGTTTAAGTCAAATTGGGAGTTGTCAGGAAGGGTTACACAAATTGATTATATAAAAGAAATTACTGGAAATGATGTAACAAGTCAATATACATTAGGGTTGTCAAAATATTTGTCTGGACATAAGTTGAAAGTACAATCTGATATAAGTTATGCTACATCAGACAATTTTACTACAGGAGGATTAATGAGTAGGCTACAAATTGATATTCATTTTTAAAGTTAACGTTAACTTAACATTAGAGATAAAAACCCAACTTACTTTTGAGTTAATAAAATAAAGATAATAAGCAAGTTTTGAAATGGAGGCAACCATAAGTAAATCAGAAAGTAAGAGACAGGTTTTAAAAAATAAATTAAAATCGAGAACAGTTTTTTTAAATGCAATTGCAGAGTTAATTGCATCAACTATTTTTTCTGCATTATATTTTATTTTTATCAGCAGATACTTATCAGAAAAATTTCATACAGATTATATCATGTTATCTTTTTCTATCGGATTAACATTTTTTGCAGCAGTTTATATTCCTTTTCATACTTATAGAATTCATATTATTCCTTTTATTACTTTAATTACTTCGTTAAGAAGAAGAAATCCATATATTTTATTACACAAAATCCCAGCTCAAATTATAGGTGCTTTTTTAGGGGTATTAATTTTTAATTCAATAAATAAACTTACTACCAATGTTCAAATTGAAAATTTGCAATTGATAAATATGGGAGATAATGCTCTATTGATTTTTATAAATGCTGCATCTGCTTCTATTTTATGTTATGGATTTTATATGATTAGGGTATTGTTTAAATCAAAACAATTGGCAGGCACGATATATTTAAGTGTTTTTTATACTGTTCTTTTTGCTGCGACAGCATTCTTTGCTAATACTTCTGCTTTAAATCCTTTTGGGTATTTATTCTATGATTTATTAGGAAATAAAACTATTGCAGACCAATCGATTCTTTTTGTTTTATTAAATCATGTTGTTGCTCCAATAGTAGCAGTATTATTGATTTTCTTTTATATAAAACCCAAGGTATTAACTTATAGAAAATAATTTATTAAAGCATATTAACAGATGGCAAAAATTAGTTTAGCATCACAACTTATTGGAGAAAAAAGATACGAGTCACTTATTTTATTTGGTCTTCAAGAAAAAACATTTTTAAGGTTATTAGCGGCTTTTGTAGTTATAGGCGCTATATTTTATCCTTATCCGAAAATAGCTATGTGGATAGGTTTTATGTTTGCAGGTTATTCTGCAATTGCTAATGATTCCATACAAACTATAGGAACATTCATAGCATCTAATGCAAATGTTAAATGGTGGAAATTATGGCTGTATATTGGAGGTATCTTTGTAGCAACGGTATTGTATAGTTGGATAATTTATGATGGAGATGTATCTTTCCAAAGATTAGCATCTAAAGGTTTTTCAGAATCGCCAACACAATTTCACTTTTTACAAATTATTGCCCCTGTTGTATTGTTGTTAATTACTCGAATGAGAATGCCTGTTTCAACAACTTTTATGTTGTTAAGCTGTTTTAGTTCTAGTGCTGATGGTATTATTGGTGTGGCTCAAAAAAGTTTAATGGGTTATTTCTTAGCATTTACAGTAGCAATGATCACTTGGTATCTATTGGCAGGAGTAATAAAAAAAATAGTAAAAGGAGAGCCTCACCCTGCTTGGAGAGTAGCACAATGGCTTATTAGCGGTTGGTTATGGAGTATGTGGATCACACATGATGCTGCAAATATTGCTATTTACCTAAACAGGAGTTTAACTTTAGTAGATTTTGTAGTGTTTGCTTCGTTTATTTTCTTTGGATTAGGCGTGTTGTTCTATATGAGAGGAGATAAAATTCAAAAAATTATTACCGAAAAATCTCAAACAGTAGATGTAAGATCAGCAAGTATTATAGATTTAGTTTATACTTTTATTTTGTTTGTATTCAAAGAGTGGAGTAATATACCTATGAGTACTACTTGGATATTTTTAGGTTTATTAGGAGGTAGAGAATTAGCCATGATGCTTTCTAAAAGTACTGATGCCGATAAAACTTTATTAGGAACGGTAAAAATGATTTTTAAAGATTTAGGATATGCCACTTTAGGTTTAATTATTTCTGTAATGTTGGCAATTGCAGTAAACGAAAATATTCAACAAGAACTGGTGGTATATTTTGGTTGGTAAAACAAATTTAATTTTTTAGCAAAGAAACAAAGAGATGGAAATTTCATTTATAGATTCATTAAGAATTATTGGAGCGTTAGGCTTGTTTATTTTTGGTATTAAAACCATGAGTGAAAGTGTCCAAAAGTCTTTTGGCTCATTTTTAAAGCAAATGTTTAACTTAATGACTAAAAATCATTTTTTAGGCATTATTGCTGGGTTTATCATAACATCATTAATTTTTTCATCTTCTTCTACAACGGTAATGGCGGTAAGTTTTGTTAATACAGGACTTATTACACTTGCAGAATCGGTGAGTATAATGCTTGGAGCAAATATAGGGACAACTGTAATTTCTTGGTTAGTTTCTATTTTTGGTTTTAATGCTGATTTTTCTTTTATATATCTAATCATCTTTGCCATAGGTACACCTTTAATTTTTTCAGGAAAAAACAAGTTAAAATATGTTGGTGAACTTATTTTTGGATTAGCACTGTTGTTTTTAGGGCTTTCAGAACTTATTAATAGTGTACCTAATTTAAATGGAATTGATACTGTTTTCTCATCATTTCAAGAAACATCTTTAGGCTTTTTTAGTAATGTATTTTTTGTATTAATAGGTGTTTTTCTAACTTTAATTTTGCAATCATCTAGTGCATCAATAGTGTTTACACAAGTACTTTGTTTTAATGGAATTATTTCTTTTGAGGTAGCTATTCCGTTAGTGTTAGGACAAAATTTTGGGAGAACTATTAATACAGAAATTGCTTCAGTTTCAGGTAACGTATTTGCTAAACGTTCAGCTCGTATTCATTCATTAGTAAATATTTTTGGATTAATATGGATGGTAATTGCACTTTCTGTTTTTCCAATAGTTGATATGCTAGATAATATTACAACCAACCTTTTCCATACAGATTCTATTTATGCTTCCTTAGGAGCACCAATAGGTATTGCATTATTTCATTCGGGATATAATATTGTTAATGTTGCTATTATGGTTTGGTTTATTCCTCAATTAGTAAGATTAGCTACCAAAACAATTAAATCTAGAGGAGAGACGGATGAAGAATTTAGGCTAGAACACATCAGTACAGGAATAATGGCTACTCCTGAGATGTCTATAGTTGAAGCCCAAAAAGAAATTGCTAAGTTTGGTAAGTTAACCCACCGAATGAAAGAGCATACCGCTACTTTATTATTAGAGCAAAATCCTAAAAATGTTTATAAGCTGCTCGAAAAGATTAAAAAATATGAAGATATAACCGATAATATAGAGAGAGATGTTGCCGATTATTTGGCTAAGATTTCACAACGAGAAATGAGTGAAGAATCTTCTATTCAGATTAGAGGAATGTTAAGTATAATTGGAGATTTAGAACGAATTGGCGATATTTTTTATCAGATATCTAAAGTGTTGGAGAGAAAATTTGAGGAGAAAATTTGGTTTACTCCTGACCAAAGAAAAAACATTGTAGAAATGTTTGGAATTTTGGATGAGACCTTGGTGGTAATGAATAAAAACCTTAAAACTAACTACGCTTTAGTAAGTAAAAAAGAGGCGGTTGAAGCCGAACAAAAACTTAATTCATTTAGAAAAAAATTACGAAAAGAACATTTCAAAAATGTAGAGCAGGGAGCATATAATTTTAAAAATGCTGCTATTTACAACGATATATTTAACTCTTTAGAAAAAGTTGGAGACCATGTTATTAATGTAACAGAAGGAGTAGTTGGAGAGATATAAGTTGATAGTATAGATATCAAAAACTTTCTGTAAAATAAACACTTTACCTTTAATAACTCCTTAGTTGGCCATTAATTAGTAATACATTTTTCAACTAATTTGGCTGATATGAACTATTTGGACATCATAATTGTTATTCCATTAATCTGGGGAGCTTATAAAGGGTTTCGTAAAGGATTTGTTATAGAAATAGCCTCTTTGGTAGCGTTGGTGTTAGGTGTTTGGGGAGGTATTAATTTCTCTTCATATTCAGCTGAATATTTAAGTAAAGCATTTAATATTTCACCAGAAATAATGCCTTTACTGTCTTTTATAGTAACGTTTATAGCTATAGTAATTTTTGTTTTTTTTATTGCTAAAATGCTAGAGAGAGTGGTTAAAATGGTTGCTTTAGGTATAGTAAACAGAATTGCAGGAATGGTTTTTGGAATGATGAAGTTTGGGCTTATTATTAGTATAATTTTAAATTTGATAAATACTGTTGATAATGAAGTTTCATTTATAGAAAGCGAAGTAAAATCAACATCATTACTATACCAACCCTTAAGCGATTTTTCAGGAAAACTCTTCCCAAAGCTAAACGAACTTAAAGAACAAACCGCTACTTGGAAAGATGGTGTGGTGAGTGAAACGATGGAATAAAATAATTCTAATAATCACAAAAAAAGCCTTTCTCGTAATTCAATTTTTAATGTTAATTTTTTATAAAAGATGAAGAAAAATACTTTTTATTTATAATTTCCTATTTTTAATTATTGATTCTCAACTTTTGTTTATGCAAGATTGGATTACTGAAAAATACCTCCTTCGTAATATGCTGTCGAAAAGCTGTTTAAAATTGGTGAGCTTATATTTTGATGGAATAGAGGGGGTGGAGCTAAAAAAATCAAGATTGGGAGAAGTAACATTGACCTACGATCCACAAAAAATTCAAACTTTTGAGATTGAAAAAGGATTTTCGGAATTAGGCTTTACGGTAGTAACCGATGCTAATGAATCCTTAGTAGAAAATATAAAAGTAGCTGCTATTGAACTGATTCATCATTCCAACAATATGAGTTCATTGATTCGAAACTCCGATTATATTAGTGATCGGGTACAAGTCCCTTACGATAAATTAAGCAAGGTGTTTTCTTTAGTAACAAATATGACACTTGAAAAATACTTGATTCTTTTAAAAATAGAAAGAGCCAAAGAATTGATATTAAATAGTGAGTATACTTTGAGTGAAATTTCTTATATGCTGGGTTACAGTAGTGTTCAATACTTGAGTAATCAATTTAAAAAAACAACTGGTTTTACAGTTTCGCAGTATAAAAATGGAGCTCCAGTAGAGCGAATTCCTTTGGAGAATATCCTTTAAACAAAATTTTACACATTTTATTTAAAATTGTATGACAACTAATATTAGTTGTTGTTCTAATTTAGCACCGTAGAATTTAGAATAAATCGAAATTTTACACATTAATGTCAAAAAAGTATAAACTAAACATTTTGCTTTTGGTGTTTTAATGTCAAATACAAAGAAAATTTAGTTATTTACATAAAACTATATAATTATGCAATATACAAAATAGAATCTGATAAGAACAATAACAGAATTATTTTGTGAGTTTCATGAGACATTATTAATCAATAAAATTAAACCATATGAAAGTAAGAAAAAATGTAGCTATCAGTGATTCGGGTTTCCTCTTCAATCCATCTTCGGGAGATTCTTATTCAGTAAATCCCATAGGACAAGAAATTATCCAAATGCTACAGGAAGAAAAATCGGAACTGGAAATTTTGGATTATATTTTGAAAGAATACATGATTGATAAAAATACAGTAGAAAAAGATCTTTATGACTTTTTAAACATGTTGAAAAACTATAAACTAACGGAATAATGAGCAAACCTAAATATACAGTTGCTGTAACAGGGTTAAATGCCATTGATAGTCCCGGTCCGGGGATAGCTGTGATTCGTGCATTAAGAGAATCTGAAAGTTTCGATGTCCGAATTATTGGATTGTCCTACGAGTCTTTAGAACCAGGAATCTACATGCACGATTTGGTAGACAAAACCTATCAGGTGCCTTACCCAAATGCAGGACAACAAGTTCTTTTTGAACGATTTGATTACATCAACTCCAAAGAGAACATCGACTTTTTGTTTCCCAATTTTGATGCAGAACTTTTCAATTTTATTTCTTTACAAACGAGGTTAGATGAAGAGTTAGGAATTAAAATGGTGTTACCTACTCAAGAACAATTTGATGCTCGACATAAAGCCAATTTATATGAATATGGGAAAGAACATGGAATAAAAGTTCCTTTTGCAAAAATGGTTTTTAGTACGGCAGAAATTCCTTCCATTGCCAATGAAATAGGATTTCCATTGGTAGTAAAAGGGAAGTTTTACGATGCCAAAATTGCTTACTCAACTGATGAGGCCATGCAGCATTTTAATAAAATTAGTGCTCAATGGGGTTTGCCAGTTCTAGTTCAGGAATTTATACACGGATCAGAAGTAAATGTGTGTGGAATTGGGGATGGAAATGGAGTTACCTTGGGTGCTGTTCCCATGCGAAAATTATATATTACCGATAAAGGAAAAGCTTGGGCAGGTGTTTCTTTAGATGATGAAAAACTGTTGGATGTAACACAAAAATTGGTGAAAGCGACTAAATGGAGAGGGCCTTTTGAATTGGAATTCATGAAAACTAATGAAGATGAATACAATTTAATTGAGATTAATCCTCGTTTTCCGGCATGGTGTTATTTAACCGTTGGAGCAGGACAAAACCAAGTAGAATCATTAGTGAATATGGCCATGGGAAATAAGATGAAACCATTTACTACTTATGATGTAGGAAAAATGTTCATCCGATATTCATATGACATGGTTGTTAATATGAAAGAATTCGAACAAATATCAACTATTGGAGAACTTTAAAAATAGAGAAAAAATGGAAAAGAAACAATATGAAAGACCAATCATAAAATCCTTAAATCAAGGATTAATGAATAAATTTGGAAGTAGAACAGAATATACCCCAATGACTCACATTGATGGCTGTGCTGTAAAAGATTTATTAGAAGAATATGGGTCTCCTTTATTTGTGATGTCGGAAAGAAAAATTAGAGATAATTACAGAAATACTAAACGAATATTTGAGACTAGATATCCTAAAGTACAGTTTGCCTGGTCTTATAAAACCAATTATTTAAATGCTGTTTGTAATGTGTTTCATCAGGAAGGTTCTTGGGGAGAAGTGGTGTCAAGATTTGAATATGAAAAAGCACTAAACAATGGAGTTCCGGGAAATAAAATATTATTTAATGGACCAGATAAAACCGATGATGACCTGAGAGCAGCCATCAAAAATGATTCTCCGATTCACATCGACCATTTAGATGAATTATACCGTTTAACGGAGATTGCAACAGAGTTGAATGTTAATCCAAGAGTAGCCATTCGTGTGAATATGGATACCGGAATTTACCCTATGTGGGATCGTTTTGGATTTAATTATGAGAATGGGCAAGCTTGGGATGCTGTAAATAAAATCATGGCAAACGGAAAACTTAAGTTGGTTGGATTACACTGTCATATTGGAACATTTATGTTAGCTCCAAATGCCTATGGAATAGCAGCTACTAAAATGGCTGATTTAGCAAAAAGCATTAAAAACCGTTATAACAAAATGGTTTCTTACATTGATATGGGAGGAGGTTTTGCATCAAAAAACACTCTAAAAGGTTCTTATGGATTGGGTGCTGATAGCGTTCCGGAAATTAGTCAATATGCTGAGGCTATTTGTTCTGCTTTATTAAATGCAGGGTTCGATAACGATGAATTGCCTTATTTATATTTAGAAACTGGACGCGCACTAATTGATGATGCTGGTTTCTTATTAGGTTCAGTAATCTCTAACAAACGACTTTCAGACGGAAGAAGGGCCACTATACTTGACTTTGGAGTAAATATCATGTTTACTTCTTTCTGGTACGATCATAAAATATCACCTGCTCAGGAATTTGGACAACATACAGAAGATAGTGTTCTTTATGGACCATTGTGTATGAACATTGATGTCATTCGTGAAAATGTTACATTGCCTCCTTTAAAAGCAGGTGACCAAGTAGTCGTTCATACTGTAGGAGCTTATAATATTACGCAGTCGATGCAGTTTATTGCACTTCGTCCTGCGGTGGTAATGATTGATATGAAAGGTGAACCACACGTCATCAAGACTAAAGAAGTGTTAGAAACTTTAGAAAAAGGAGAAGTACTTCCAGATTATTTATCTAAATTTTCACTTTAATAGAACTTGATTGAGCAAATTAAATATTACTTAAAAACTTCGTGGGAAGGGCTATTGAATAGCTATGCTCAGGTATTTTTTTCCTTGAACAAAGTATTTGCGGCCATTTTGTTGTTGGTTAGCTTTTTTGATATCGGAGCGGGGATATGTGGTATCCTTTCTATATTGATAGGGCAGACCACAGCTTATTTATTCAATTTTAATCATGAACAAGTAAGAAACGGTGCTTATACTTACAATTCATTAACTGTTGGTTTAGCAATAGGAATGTTTTACGATTTTAATAGCTCTCTTTTAATTGTCATTTTTGTTTCGGCATTGCTTACTTTCTTTTTAACCTTATGGTTTTTGGTTAATCTTGGTAAAAAAGGATTACCTTTTTTAAGTATTCCTTTTTTGGTAATGACATGGATATTGATATTGGGAGTAGATAATTTTACCGCTATTGAACTGAAGCAAAAACTGTTTCTTTCTTTAGAAGGAGTTCAGCCAACTTTGTTTACAGGAGTAACCGATTTTATTGCTACTCTTCCTTTTGCAAATATTTTGTATTTGTATTTTAGATCATTAGGAGCTATTCTTTTTCAGTTTAACGATTTAGCTGGAATTTTAATTGCTGTTGGATTATTGATTTGCTCTAGAATGGCATTTATATTGTCCATTTTTGGATTTTTAATTGGTTACTTGTTTTATCAATTTATGGCGGGAGATTTTTCTCAGCTTATTTATTCCTACATCGGGTTTAATTTTATTTTAACAGCTATTGCTTTGGGAGGATTTTTTGTCGTTCCTTCCAGACGTTCTTATACTTTATTGTTATTTACCATTCCCATTATTGCCGTACTAATTTCAGCTTTGCATAGTTTGTTGTATGAAAAATTTGGATTGCCTTTATATTCATTGCCTTTTAACATTGTAGTACTGCTATTCTTATCAGCCATGGCGATTCGAAACAAAGCTTCAGGCTTAGACTTGGTAACCATACAACAATTTTCACCCGAAAAAAATCATTACAAACATTTTAATCGAGTGGCTCGTTTTAAATCGGAAACCTATTTTCATTTTGCATTGCCTATAATGGGAGAGTGGAGCATTTCGCAAGGTCATGAAGGAAAAATTACCCATAAAGGAGATTGGAAATATGCCTGGGATTTTGATATTAGAGATGAAAAGAGGAATACTTATCGCCTTCCAGGAATTGAGTTGGAAGATTATTATTGTTACAATTTACCTGTGGTAGCTCCCGCTCATGGTTCTGTAGTACAAATTATTGATGGTTTTGATGATAATAAAATAGGAGATGTGGATATGGAACATAATTGGGGAAACACAATTATCATTAAACATGGGGAGTATATGTACTCCAAATTATCGCACCTTAAAAAAGACACCTTTAAAGTAAGGCAAGGCGATTATGTAAAAAAAGGCGATGTGGTAGCCCATTGTGGAAGTTCAGGAAGATCACCGGAACCACACCTTCATTTTCAAATTCAAACCACCCCTTATGTGGATGGTAAAACCCTGTTTCATCCCATTAGTTATTATTTAACCAAAGAAGAAAATGGATTTAAACTGCACTCGTTTGATATTCCGAAAGAAGAAGAGGTGGTTTGCAATGTTCGTAACACCAAATTATTGACTGAATCCTTTGGATTAATTCCAGGGAAAACATTGGAGTTTGAAACCCAAAACGGAGAAAAAATAAAGTGGGAAGTGTTTGTCAATTCTTTGAATAAGGCTTACATCTATTGCTATAAAAGTAAAGCCACCGCTTATTTTGTGAATGATGGAACCATGTTCTATTTTACCGATTTTTATGGAAATACGAACAGTTTGTTGCACGATTTTTATTTAGGAGCACATCGGGTTATTTTGGGTTATTATAAAGGTATTTCTGTAAAAGACCGAATTAACATTGAAGATGTTTTTGGAACGGTTTTAAAATCATTACACGATTTTACAGCACCTTTTTTCCATTATGAAAAAGCACATTATATGAGCCATTTTACCGAAGTGGATGATGAACACAGTCCTGAAAAAATTGTGGTGCAATCAACCACTTGGGGAGAAATTTTTGGAAAGAAAAAATCGGAAACCATTTATGAGTTTGTACTAAAGGATAAGGGAATAGAGAGCTTTAAAATTAGCAATGATAAAAGAGAGGTGGAGGTAAAATGCATAGGATAAAATTCATATTGCCCCTTTTATTGCTCGTAACAAATTTGTTTGCTCAAGATAGTTATCAGGAAGTGGATAGTAAATCTTACCAGCTTTATACAGAAAAAAACTGGCAGGAACTTTCTCAATATGGAAAAGCGGCAAGCGAAAAAGGATATGATTATTATTATTTAAATGTGAGAATAGGAATTGCTTTTTTTGAGCTGAAAGATTTTGAAAATGCTAAAAGTTATTTCGAAAAGGCTTTGCAGAATAGTTCTGCTTCTACTTATGCAAAAGAGTATTTATTTTGGAGCTATTATAATCTAGAAGAAGAAATAGAAGCTCAAAAAATTTATCAATCATTGCCTGACTCTATCCAAAAAAGAATGGATTATCATCCTTCAAGAATAATTGACTATATCTATGTTGAAGGAGGTATGAAAAAATCTAATAACAAAGTTGCGGCAGACAATTTATTTTATGGACGAGTAGGCTTTAAACATCAATTTTTACCTCGGTTTCATATATACCATGAATATAGTTATATGGAACAAAAAGCCATTTGGGGGGAGATGAAACAGCACCAATATTTATTTATACCTTCAATTAACTTAGGTAAAAAGTGGAATATTTCAGTTGCTTTTAATGGGTCTAACTATAAAAGTCAATTAAATTATATAGATAGCACCAAAAAACAAGGCAGTCATTATCAATATAGTTCGGGAGGGTCTAATTATGTTGTAGATACTGTAATTACTAGTCATTATTTATTTAGAGGAGGTTATGAACAAAATTCAGTATTAGCACAGTTAAATATTAATAAAAGAATCAAAGATTGGTCATTCACATCACATTTTAATATATATCAGGCATTTGAAAATCCAAACTATACTAGAATTGTTGATTATAGTTATAATATTAGAGAAGTAGTAATGCCTTTTTCACCACCAACCTTTTCCCAACAAAGTAATTCTGACACTATGTTGTTTAATAAAAACAATATTTATCGCCAATTACAATATGGGTTAGATTTTAATATAAAACCAATTAAAAATATTATATTAGGAGCAGATATTAATTACATTTATCACTCGGATTTTTCTAAATTAAATATAATTCCATATATACGCCTATACATAGGAAACAGTTTTTCTCTATTTGCGTATTACGTTCAGAAAGGAAATTATGTACTTTCTTTATTTGAAGGGACACAATTTCTCAATTCTTTTGATGAATTAAAGCATAAGGTTAATCTTACGGGGATGGTGAGGATTTCTTCTAAAGTTGAGCTTTATACTACCTTTCAAAATGGAAAGATTATAGATAATTTAAGTCTTAGAGAATATCAATTAAATTCATTATTTATCGGAGTAAAATTCAGACCATGAAAAAACTTATTTTAAATTTTATTTTCCTTGCTACAACCACATTGACAACGGGACAAACTATTGTAAACGAAGCGTTTAGTAAAAGTTATTTGTATGAAAGTGATAAAGATTACTCACAAGCAATTTCAGTAATTTTTACTGTTTATGATGTCAATTCATATACGATGAATTTACGTTTAGGATGGTTGAATTATTTAGCAGGAGAATATATAAAGTCACAGGGATTTTATAAAAAAGCTATAGCATTGGAATCAAAATCCATAGAAGCTCGATTAGGCTATGTATATCCAACATCAGCTATGGAAAACTGGGATGATGTGATTAAAACATATAATGAAATTTTATCTATCGACCCTTATAATAGCACTGTAAATTACAGAATGGCATCTATTTATAGTTACCGAAAAGAGTATGTTAAAGCAGCTGCTTATGCTGAAAAAGTAGTGACTTTGTATCCTTTCGATTATGATTCTAATTATCTTTTAGGACATATTTATATCAGCTTAGGGAAAATAAAAGAAGCAAAAATATGTTTAATTAGAGCACTTCATTATAATCCTAGTTCGATAGAAGCAAAGACTTTATTGGATAAAATTTAAAAATACTTGAATACACAACATCATATTTTAATTGTTGAAGATGAGAAAGCCATCAGAGAATCTCTACAAGATATGTTAGAAATTAATGGGTATGTTGTAGCGATAGCTGAAAATGGTTTAGAAGGATTGAAATCTATCCAAGAACAAAAACCAAATTTAATTATTTCTGATGTCATGATGCCTTTTATGGATGGTTTTGAGTTGCTCAGAGTTATGAAAAGTAGTTTTGAAACAGAGTTAATTCCAATTATTATGTTAACTGCTAAAGTTGAATTAGAATCAAAATTATATGGTTTAGAATTGGGTGCAGATGATTATATTACTAAACCTTTTGAGTTTAGAGAATTGAATTTAAAAATAAATAACTTACTTGTTAAACATAAAAAGTTAACTGATAATATAAATAGAGGAGTTAAAGCAACTTCACAAGATGTGGTGTTTATTAAGAAGTTACATTTATTATTGGATGAACAAATAGATAATTCTAAGTTAAGTATAGATATTATCGCTTCTCAACTCAACATGAGTATATCTACTTTTAGCCGTTGGCACAAAAAGATAATTAAAAGTTCACCTAACCAATATCTTAAAGAGTATCGATTAAATAGAGCAAAAGAAATGATACAGCTTAATTATGGTAATGTATCAGAAATAGCTTTAAAAACGGGGTTTAGCAGCCTGTCTTATTTTTCCACTGTTTATACCGATTTTTTTGGTATTAATCCTAGTGATGATTATCCTACTATAAGCTAGTTTTTTATATGACTTAAAACTTTGTTTTAGCTTTTATTTCATTTGCTTTTGATTTTCGGTCATTCTTAATAATTACTTTTTATATTCTGTCTTTAATGGTGAAATTAGTATTTATTATTAAAGACAGAATATAAATGGAAATTAAAACAAAACGTGCTTACATTACTACCATTCTTGTTGTTTTGGGTGTAATAATGTCTATTAATTATGTTTTATTTAATTATAAAAATGTTAGTCAAAATGATTTTGTAGTAATTAATCTTTCTGGTAGACAGCGCATGCTTATCCAGCGAATCACAGTAAAATTATTACTTATTCAAAAAAAAGAAAAAGAAAATAGATCTATTGAGGCAGAAAAAATAGAAGTAAAATCTTTACTTGATAATTTCAAACAAAATCAACTGGCATTACAAATGGGGAGTCAGCAATTAAAATTACCGAAGTTAACTAATGGTTCTATTCAACATTTATTTAATCAATCTCAACCTTTTTTTGAAAAACTTTCTTCTTATACAGATAGGTTGCTTAATTATTCAGATACAAAAAAAACAGATGCTCGTATTAATGCAATCATAGAAAATCAGCAACACTATTTAAGATATCAGGATTTAATCACATTTAAATTTGAAGAAGAAGCACAAAAAAAATTCAAGGCGTATTCTAATCAAATGTTATTTCTCTCAATTTTATCTGCTGCTCTTTTACTATTAATGATTCCGCTTATTTTTAATCATATCTTAAAGAAATTAAAAAATGCAAATAAAAAACTTAAAGATTCTTCCAATAAGTACCGTCAATTTTATCATAGTACTCCAGCAATGATGCATTCCATAGATGTGAGTGGAAGCATTGTAAATGTGAGTAATTATTGGCTTGAAAAAATGGGGTATACTGAACAAGAAGTTTTAGGTAAAAAATCTACTGATTTTTTGACCGAAAAATCAGCAAAATATGCTAAAGAAATTATACTCCCTCAATATTTTAAAACAGAAAGTTGTAAAAATGTACCTTATGAGTTCCTTAAAAAGAACGGAGAAATAATACATACTTTACTTTCGGCTTCTTCTCAAAAGGATAGTGAAGATAATATAGTTCAATCGCATGCTGTAATTACTGATGTTACACTAGAAAAAGAAGCTGAATTAGCTTTAAAAGCAAATGAAGAAAAAATTCAAGCATTATTGAGAGCTAATCCGGATGTTATTTTTAGAATTTCCAGAACAGGAGATTTTATTGATTTTCATGCGAATTCTAATGTACTGATATTATCACCTGAATCTTTTCGTAACACCAATATAAAAGATACTCTAACTACGGAACAAGCTGATGAATGCTTACAATTAATTGAGGAGGCTATAATAACAGGAGAAGTTAAAATATTCCATCATAATATGATCTACAAAGGTCAACAATATTATTTTGAAGGAAGAATTGTTAAGAATGGAGAAAATGAAGTATTAAAAATAGTTCGAGATATTACTACCCAAAAAAAATCAGAACTTTTAAGCAGTATTTCATACAATATTGCTATGAAATCGAGTGTAGAGAATGTAAGTGTTCAGGAGTTTTGTCAATATGTTCAAAAGCAATTAGGTCAATTAATGGATACTTCCGAATTTTATATTTCTCAAGTAAACGGACTTGATACACTTACTTTTCTTCATATTAGTGATAGTAAATACAATGGGCAAGTACCATTTACACGTAAACAAGGCAATGGATTGAGCGAATATTTAGTAAAAACAAAACAGCCATTACTATTAAATAATGGAGAAGCATTGATTTTTCAAAAAGAAAAGGATTTGGAGATATATGGTGATCCAGTGAAGTCATGGATAGGGGCACCTTTAATGTCTTCAGGAAAACCAATAGGAATTATAGCCTGCCAATCTTATACTGAAGAAGATCTCTATGATGAAAGTGATTTAGCGTTACTTTCTTCTATTGGGAATCAAATTGGTTTATGGATAGACCGAAAGAAAGTCGAAGAAGATCAGGCTTCCTTTGTTCGTATTTTTGAAAAATCATTACATGAAGTTTATATTTTTGATACCGAATCATTACATTTTGACTATGTAAATAAAAGCTCTCAGGAAAATTTGGGTTATACACAACACGAGTTAAGACAATTAACTCCCCTAGATTTAAAAGAAGAATTTACACGGAAGGAATTTGAAAAATTTATAACTCCTTTAAAAACCGGAAAAATTCCAGTACTTCGTTTTGAAACTACCCATAAAAGAAAGAACGGAACCTATTACCCTGTAGAAATACATGTGCAACGCTCTGTTTTTAGAGGTAACGATGTATGTATTGCGACTGTCTTAGATATTACTGTGCGAAAAGAAGCTGAAGAAGAAATACAAGAATATGCTCGTTTTTTTTCCTTGTCGATGGACCTGATGTGCATTGCTGATATTAATGGTTACTTCAGGAAAGTAAATCCGCTTTTCATCTCCACACTTGGATATACAGAAGAAGAATTATTGACCAATCAGTTTTATAGTTTTATACATCCTGATGACATAGACGAGACAATTAAAATAGTTAAACTTTTAGCAAAAGGAACATCTTCTATTAAAATAACCAATCGTTATCGATGTAAAGATGGCTCTTATAAATGGTTAAGCTGGGCGGCTACACCCGATTCAAAAACGGGGCTTCTTTATGCAACTGGTAGAGATGTTACAGAATTGAAAAATGCGGAAATAGCACTCATAAAAAGTGAAACATCACTTAAAGAAGCTCAAAAAATAACAGAATTGGGAAGTTGGGAATGGGATGTGAAAGCTGATACCGTTATGTGGTCGGATGAACATTATCGCATTTTTGAAATTCCCATCAATGATAAAGATATAACATTAGACCGATATATGTCAATGATTCACCCTGAAGATAAAGAAAGAGTAGCAGAAGTTCTTGAAAATTCTTTTAAGAATAAAAACAGTTACGAAATTACCCACAAAATAAAAACAGCAAACGGAACAGAAAAATATGTGGAAGACAGGGGGCACATTGATTTTGATGAATCAGGTGAAGTGATTAGACTTTACGGTACATGTATGGATGTTTCAGAACGCGTTCAAGCTGAAAAAGTAAAAGAAGAATTTACATTACAATTAGAACAAAAAGTAAAAGAAAGAACAGAAGATCTTTTTAATAGCCAGAAGCAATTGAAAAAAGCACTTTCTAAAGAAAAAAAATTAGGAGAAATGAAGTCTCATTTTGTTTCAACAGCATCACATCAATTTAGAACACCTATGGCTATTATTCAATCTAATTCAGAATTGCTGAATATGATTACAGAAAATACAGATGCTAAATTGAAATCAAAATTAGTGAGAGTTACTGATAGAATAGAAAAAGAAATTAAACGAATGACTGATTTGATGGATGATGTATTAATTCTTGGAAAAGTAACCTCTGAAGCGATGACCATTCATCAAGAACCTACCAATATTTTAGAATTATGTAATGAATTAATCGAACAGTTTAATGAAATACAGCAAGATGGTAGAAAAATTGATTTCAATTATATAGGAATACCAATAGACATAAATATTGATAATAAATTAATTAGTCATGCCATTATTAATTTATTATCTAATGCTTTTAAATATTCTATTAAAGAAAATCCAAAAATGGAGCTTTTATATACCAATAAGGGTGTAAAAATAATAGTAAGTGATACTGGGATAGGTATTCCTGAAGATGAAATTGAAAATCTTTTTTCTCCATTTCATCGTGCCAACAATGTAAAAGACATTGAAGGAACTGGATTAGGGTTAGCTATTAGTAAAGAATATATAGAATTAAATAATGGAAAAATAGAAGTTCAAAGTCATTTAAATAAAGGAACCATTTTTACCATTACGTTTCCTTGTTTATAATAAATTTTAACATATGATTAAACCGAAAATCCCTAAAAATGAAGTTAAACGTTTGGAGGCTCTAAAAAAGTATCAAATTGTAAATACTTTAATGGAAAACGAATACGATGAAATTACACGAATAGCTTCATTGATATGTCAAACACCTGTTGCATTAATCTCATTTATCGATAAAACAGAGAACTTTTTTAAATCTCACCATGGTGTTGACTTGACAAAGTCACCTAGAGAAATTTCGTTTTGTGGACATGCTATCAATGAACCAAAGGATGTTATGATTGTAAATGATGTCAGGAAAGATGAACGGTTTTTTGATAATCCATTAGTAACAGGAGCTACTTCTGTAGTTTTTTATGCTGGAGTTTCCTTACTTTCTCCGGAAGGTTATCCGTTAGGAACGCTTTGTGTGATAGACCATCAACCTAAAGAATTAGATGAATCTCAAATTCAATCATTAAAAGCATTGGGTAATCAAACTATGAAATTACTTGAGTTAAGAAAAAATAATAAAGAACTTAACGAAGCACTTGAGACACAAAAAGAGTTAAGTAAACTTCAATCTCTTTTTCTTGCTACGGCTTCTCATCAGTTTCGTACTCCTTTGGCTATTATTCAATCCAATGCTGAATTATTGACAATGATTAATAGAAATAGTGCAGAGGAATTAAAATTAAGACTAAATAAAGTAACTGACCGAATACGAAAAGAAGTGACTCGTATGACACTTTTAATGGATGATATCTTGATTCTTGGAAAAATTACTTCTCAAAAAATAAATGTAGAAAAAAAACCAATAAATGTGTTATCTCTATCTAGAAATTTATGTGAACAATATAATTTAATACAGGAAGATGGACGAACTGTTGAATTTAGTTTTTCAGGTATCCCTATAGAAGTCAATCTTAATAAAGACTTGATTAGACATGCTATTAGTAATCTTTTATCTAATGCTTTTAAGTATTCAAAAAAATATTCCCCAAAAATTTATTTAGTTTATGAAAAAGAACATTTAAAAATATCAGTAAGTGATCAAGGAATAGGTATCCCTAAAAAAGAGATTAAAAATCTTTTCAAACCATTTTATCGTGCAGAAAATGTAAACAATATAACGGGAACAGGTTTAGGACTAGCTATTGTAAAGGAGTATGTAGAATTAAATAATGGCAATGTGGAAGTGCAAAGCCAATTAAACAAAGGAACCACATTTACTATTACATTTAAATGTAATAGTAAATG
>Ga0209344_10001657_pt1 | contig 27984 bp, 19 predicted proteins | sample Cruoilmetagenom6_FD_187293 | JGI IMG/M metagenome (GOLD analysis project Ga0209344, IMG submission 187293) | Oil polluted marine microbial communities from Coal Oil Point, Santa Barbara, California, USA - Santa Barbara Oil Seep Sample 6 (SPAdes)... | ecosystem: Environmental > Aquatic > Marine... | reverse complement strand
TCACCCCTTTCCATTCCGAACAGGGAAGTTAAGCCCATCTGCGCCGATGGTACTGCCACTAGGTGGGAGAGTAGGCCGCTGCCTTTTTTCTAAAGCCCTTATCTAACGATAAGGGCTTTTTTTATGCGTAATTGTTTTATATGAGTATAAAGTAATTAGCTGGCATCATTTTTGATATATTTTTTTAAATAAGTTAAAAAATATGAAAGACTACTTTTTATTCCTTCTCCTAGCGAGTACTTATACTACAGTTGTAACTGCTCAAGATGCAACACAACCTACAGATTTTAAAGAAGACGCAGCTTATTTAAGGGAAAAAGTATTTCTACATCTAGACAAGTCCTATTATAATGCAGGTGAGAACCTCTGGTTTAAAGCATACCGTCTAAATGCAGGAACACACCAGCAAGAAAGTATGAAAGGTGTTGTGTATGTAGATATTATAGGCATCGATGGTGTATTAGTGGCCTCTCGAATCATTAAGGTAGGAAAAGGTTTTGGTCAGGGAGATTTTGTACTTCCGCTTGACCTTGAAAGTGGAGAATATATGGTACGTGCCTATACCCGTTATATGAGGAATTTTGAGGACGCCTATTTTTTTAGAAAAAAGATTTATATAGAAGCACTTCCCAAGACGGGGGAAAATTTGGAATCAGAGCTTGTAAATACTACAGATACAAGTATAAAAGAGACACATATTAAGCAGCTACCCGACCTTCAATTTTTTCCAGAAGGGGGAAATATGGTCAATGATATTTTTAACCATATAGGGTTTAAGGTTTTGAATCCTAATGGAAAAAGTATGGAAATCTCAGGTATTATTGTAGATGATGAAGGAGTAAAGGTAGCCGAATTTAGATCTACAAAATTCGGTATGGGAAGGTTTAGTTTTAAACCTCTACAAGGAAAACAATATAGTGCTAATATACTTTATAAGGGAAATGAATGTATCTATAATCTTCCAATTGCACTAGACAAGGGTACGTTGATCCAGGTTCAGGATTTACGGGACAAATACCAGGTTAATGTTCAAACTACCGATCCACAAGGGCTTATGGATTTTGAATTACTGGTTTCCCAGCGGAAAGGATTTGTATATACTGCAAAAATATCAGAAAACAAAAAAACGGCTGTCATACGAATACCGAAAGATCAATTGAGTGTTGGGATTGCACAGTTTACTTTGTTAAATAGTAAAGGTATTCCAATAGCAGAAAGATTGGCTTTTAATCAAGAAGGAGTTTTTTCTAACAACATAGCTATTGCTTCCTCATCTAGTAATTATGCTAAAGATGTAACGGCAGAACTTGATATTAGAGCAGATTTGACAGGTTTTAAGACTAAAGATTTCGGTGCTGATCTGTCTGTTTCGGTCACAGAAGTTGCGGTTGCTCAACCATTGGAACATCAATTGGATATACGTACATACCTGTTGTTAAATTCCGAATTAAAGGGCAAGATAGAACAAGCTGGGTATTATTTTAACTCGGACGACCCTAAGCGGAGTCAAAATTTAGATCTGTTGATGATGACTCAAGGATGGCGACAGTTCATTATGGACGCTCAACCGGTATCAAATAGTTTTCCGTATGAAAAGGGAATTACCATTGAAGGGGATGTAATGGTGCGCCCAAAGGAAAAGACGGTCTCAGGAGCTTATGTGTCACTTACATACTGGGACGAAAGCGGCATAGGAAAAAACAAAGTAATCACAGATGAAGATGGACATTTTAAGTTTCTATCGTTAGATTTTATTGATAAAAGTGGGCTAATACTAGAGGCTAAGGATTACAAGCGCAGTTCTAAAAAGCTTTTTGTGGTACTAGATTCGCTAACCTATGCACCAGTAACCGCAACATTTGTTCATACTAAAAATTTAAGTGGGATGGAATACAAAAATTATATGGAACTCCCTGAAGAACGAGAACGTATCAATAGAGCCTTTGCAGATGAAAATGGACTTATAAAGTTGGATGAAGTTGTGGTAAAGAGTTGGGCTAAAAAAATGATTGATAAAAGGGAACTCGTAAATTCCTTGCATCGTAATGCAAGTAAAACCATTGAGTTTCAGAGTACCGGGAGAGGGAGGTCTTTCCCTACTATAATGGACGCTATGCAAGGTGCGGTCGCAGGGTTGCAAATTTATAATGATACTGTGGCAATTCGTGGTACAAATTCACGTTTTGGGAATACAGATCCACTCTATCTTTTGGATGGTATGGAAGTTGATTTTAATGCATTGAAATTTATAGCCCCTTGGGAAGTTGATTTTGTAGATATCCTAAAAGGAGGAGATGCATCAATTTACGGTTCAAAAGGAATGAACGGTGTTTTTGCGGTTTATACCATAACCTCTACTTTTAATCCAGAAGAAAAACTAGCAAAAAATGCGGATAGTTACAAACATCAGGGGTTTTATCCGGCGCGTAAATTTTATGAACCCGAAGTTGATTCAGATGTTCCAGATTTGAATAAAAAGTACAGCAGTACCTTGTATTGGGAGCCAAACGTACGATTAGATAATACAGGAAAGTCTAAGGTTAGTTTCCCTACAGGGACTAGACCAGGCTCATATAAGGTAATGGTTCAGGGAATAACACAAGATGGAACTCCTGTGTCTTCTGAAACTGTATTTGAAATAAATTAAGTGTAAGTTTTATTGTGAAAGTGGGCAAACCAAAAAAAACATAAAAAATCCCGAAAGAACGGATCAACGGGATTTTGAATTTTTTATGGATTATGGTTATTCTTTTTCCTCACTATTATTTTCTTCTTCTTCTTTGTTTCGGTTATTTTCTAAAATGTTCAACTTTTTTATTTTAGCACTCTTGTTTACGGGATGTAGCTTAGTCCGGTTAAAGTGCTGGTCTGGGGGACCAGAGAGCGGAGGTTCGAATCCTCTCATCCCGACGAAAAAAGCCTCAAGAAACTAAGTTTCTTGAGGCTTTTTTATTGGTAACTTAATATTGGGGGAATACTCTCAATAATTGTTTGCTCAAATCAATAAGTTTGGAGAATCATTTATTGTTTTTCAAAATTTTGAGGAAAATGAAAATAGTATTATAAGAGAATAATTAGAATCAATAACTTCTAAGATATCAACAAACTCAGGTTTTCTTTCAATTTGTATTTATGGTGGTTCAAGAATTGGAAAATCCACGTTGATTCAACAAATACAAAAAAAATACTTACCAAATTAATGTTTGCATAATATTCGACTACTATGACTCTGGTTCATACCAAAATTCTGTGGATAATAAACATTTAAACAAAAATGCATTTTTATATATTTCTAATGCTATTGCAAGAAAGATAAGAACTGATTTTTGAACAATTTATATTCCCTAGCAAAGGGTAAGTCTACACTAAGGGTTATATTATAAGATCTAAGTACGGCTGGTACCCAAGGTAATAAATCATCTTATAGATTGTCCTTGTGAGAAGGATAAAATAGCAGTTATAATAGTTGGATAATATCAGTGATATTAGTGAGCAGCAAAATTAATGACGCAGAATGTCAACAGGCGGATGAATTGAGCGACGTTTTATGATTTTTGGTGTTTACGAACAGAGCTGTTGTATCTTGAACTTCTATTATAGTAGTCAACTATAGCGCAATGAGCACAGTCACGAATTGAGCATTTCATATACTGGAATATTTAATAATATTATTAATGTGCAAAGTTTTAAATTTAGGTCGGTATTAAACAGAGTTAGCTAATGAGACATTTGGTAGGATTGTAAAGTGTAAATTTTTAACTAGTTGTAGTCATATGTAAAGCCATATGAAATAAATTCATTGATTGAAAATACCAAGTTTATAATACCCACTAAAATGTTCTTGCATTTTTTGCCTAAACTCTTCAACGGTTCCTGTCTCTAAACAATCGACCAAGCTAGAATGATTAATTCTTGATTCTGAAACCTTAAAATTAGATTCTAATTCAAGAACATAATCGAATACAATCTTTAAGTATTTTTGAAAACCAAACAATGTTTCGTTGCCTGTTATTTTGTACAGTGCGGTGTGAAAAGTGATTTCGTGGGCAATCTTCGTATCATTTTTAGGAGAGGATAGGTATTCAGCAATAATTTTCCTTAACTCTTTTATATGTTCTGGAGTTATTTTTCTATATAGAGTTTCGACCATTCCTATTTCCAACATAATACGCAATTCAAAAAGTTCATGTAGTGTTTCTTTGTCCATTACAGAAGGGTCGAGTACCCTCTCCAAAGCAGGGAATAAATCAAATTTGATAAGTGTTATTCCGTTTTTTTTATTTGAATCAATTAACCCTAGCATTTTAAACCTACTTAGAGCCTCACGGACTACGTTACGACTTACATTCATAGTCAACGCCAACTCATTCTCAGTGGGGAGGGTGTCCCCAGGTTTAAAGCCACGCTCTTTAATAAACGTACGAAGATTATTCTCAACTTGGTCCACCATACTTCTTTTTTGTACGGGTTTTAATTTTGATTCTGTATGCTCCATAATTAAATTTTTGTGCTGTTCTATTTAATATGAGTACAAAGATGGAACAAATATTTAAAAAACATGCAAAAATAAATTTATTTTGTATAATAAAACTAAAATACTATATTAGCTAAATCATATTGTCCTACAATATAATAATTAAAACAAAAATCATGAAAACAATGAAAAAAACCAAACAAAATCTTCGGCAATTGATAATGTTTATTTTGTTTTTAATGGTCCCCTTCGTAACGGTATGGGGACAGACTAAAATTAAAGTAAAAGGTACCGTTTATGATGAAAATGATGCCCTTTTGCCAGGTGTAAGTGTTGTAGTTGAAGGGAAGTCAATTGGTACAGTTACTGATTTTGATGGAGATTTTTCACTAGAAGTGCTAGATTCCGATATTCTTATTTTTTCTTACCTCGGATTTGTAACAAAGAGTGTTCCTGTTAAGGGGCAGTCTATAATGACTATAAAGTTAATGACGGATTTTCAGCAGTTGGATGATGTTGTAGTTATAGGTTATGGAACTCAATCAAGAGCTAAAGTAACGAGTTCTATTTCAAAGGTAGGTGATTCGGAATTAAAAAATATTCCGTCGGTAAGCCCTGCACAGGCGCTTCAAGGAAAAATGGCTGGGGTTTCCGTACCTGTGTTGTCAGGACAGCCAGGGGAAAACCCAAATATAGTAATTAGGGGAGGGACAACTTATAGTCCCTATGCTACAACTGAAACAGGAGGTGGTCGTCAGGCAAGTGATCCATTGTATGTTATTGACGGTGTCTTTCGTAGTATTGGGGATGTTAATCCTGATGATATTGAGTCTATTCAGGTGATGAAAGATGCTGCTTCTACTGCAATATATGGCGCTAGGGGAGCAAATGGGGTTATTATTGTTACAACAAAAACTGGTAATTCAGGTTTAGGGCCTAAGATTACTTTCGGATACCAGCATGGTATCGAGACCCAAGCGCGGAATTTTGAATATTTAAGTGCGAGGCAATATATTGAAACCTTTAGGCCTGCCAAATTAAGAGGTATAGATAATTATGATCCGCAAGTTTTTCTTCAATCAGCTGGCTCTACAGGGGTTCCTACATTTAATAATCCTGGAGAATATGGTCAATTTAAATTTACAACCGCTTCACTTAGTAATTTAGTGGATGTAGAGGGGCAGCCATATGTCGACAATTTATTAGCCAAAGGATGGGAAACAATGCCAGATCCTATAGATGCATCAACCACACTTATTTTTAAGGATAGTCATTATCAGGATGTTGTATGGAATACTGCTAATACCAGCAACTATAACCTTGGAGTAAATGGAGGTTCCGAATCTATTGATTATAATGTGTCACTAGGTTATGTTAATCAAGGAGGTGTTTTTTTAGGGACCAATTATGAGCGATTTAGTGGATTGGCCAATATAGGTTTAAAGGTAAACGATAGGCTGAAATTAAATTTGAATACCACATATCTGTGGAATGATAATCAAAATTCTGAAAGTACTCAAAATGACATTACTAGAGGAGCAAGAATACCACCATTAAATAGATTGTATAATGACGATGGATTACCCAACTTGGGCGAAAGCAACAATCCTAGAAACAGATTGCATCAATTATATTATCAAGACTACAATAGAAATACCAATCAGTTTGTAGTTCGGCTATCAGCAGATTATTCAATTTTGGAGGGATTGTCCTATCGCCCCTCTGTATCCTTGAATACAAATCTTTATACTAGGATGGATTTTGAGAAATTTTTTCCGGAACAAAGTAGTCCACGCAGTAAATATCAAAGAATTGACGATAGAAAACAATTAATGACAGACCATGTATTTCAATATGACAAAAATGTAGGTAATAAGCATCATTTTATGGCATTAGCTGGATTTAATTTTACTAGAAATAAATTGTTCCGCGTGATTGGTACTTCACAACGTTCAGCAACAGATATAATTACTACAATAACTGGGGATCCTGTAAGTACCACCTTGCCAGGCGGAGTCATTTCTCCAAATATGAACGCTTCATCCCTTTTTGATGAAGAAAAAAGTGCTAGTTATTTTGGTCAATTTAGTTATGATCTTAGCGCCAAATATCTTTTTTCTGCATCAATTCGACGTGATGGTTTTTCTAATTTTGCTCCTGAAAACCAGTGGGCATTATTTCCTTCTGTGTCTGCAGGGTGGGTTGTCAGTAAAGAGGGTTTTTGGAATGTTGATTGGATGAACAATTTAAAAGTTAGATCTAGTTGGGGAGAAACTGGATTGTCTAATCTTTCCATTAGTGATACTTATGGTCAATATTCGGCCACAACTTATGCCACCAATTCGGCTATTTATAGAAATAATTTACCTAATCCAAATTTATTATGGGAAACTACTTCTGCATTTGATGTGGGTATTGATGCTGGTCTTTTTGGCAATAGGTTAAATATTGTTTTGGATTATTATAATAAATTAACTTCTAATAGGTTGGCGTCACTTCCATTACCTGGTGAAACAGGGTTTAGTAGTATCAAATATAACGTTGGTTCTTTGCGTAATAGCGGAGTTGAATTGGAAGTAGGAGGATTCATTGTTGATAGTCCGGATTTTTCATGGCATTCCAATTTTACTTTTGCATATAATAAATCTGAAGTAACAAAATTACCAGAGAACACTCGAGACAATAATAGAATTGGCGGAGGATTTGCCTATGATCCTAAAATGGGTGAAGAAGTTGAAGTGGGTGGATTCGCAGAGGGTGAGCGCCCAGGAGGACTTTGGGCATGGAAGTCAAATGGCATTTTTGCTACAGATGAAGAAGCGGCAGCGAGCCCAATTAAGGATTTAATGGCAATAGGAGCTCTACTGAACGAGCCACGTCATGGGGGTGATGTAGACTGGGCGGATTTAAATGGCGACAATGTGATTGACGGCAAAGATATCGTATTTATGGGCTATAGAACACCTGACAAGATCGGCGGATTCCAAAATACAATTCGCTACAAGAGTTTTAGCCTTCGTATAAATATGGACTATGCTATGGGTCATATAATTAACAATGGTTCCCTTGCTAGAGGTTTGGGGCAAGGTAGGTCTTACAACGAGGGAGCGCCCGTAGAAGCTATAGGCAATGATATATGGCGCGAACAGGGTGATGTAGGGAAGAAATACCCCAGAATTGCCTTTGGTGATTGGGATGTAGGACGGAGAAATCATTTGCGATTTCTTGGTAGCTTGACAGGTTATTCGGACACAGGGCTTTCAAGTAGCTATGGTGTAGATAACTCTATTTATTATTCAAAAGGAGATTTCTTGGCTTTCAGGGAGGTGTCCTTATCATATAACTTTCCGGTTAAGTGGTGTAAAATATTGAATGTCAGTAATATTGTCCTCAATGGTGGAGTTTATAATATAGGGTATATGACTGCTTATGATGGATATAACCCTGAGGTTTATACGGGGTATGATGGTGGGGCTTATCCACGCCCAAGACAATTCACTTTTGGGGCAAAATTAACTTTTTAATTAATCACAGTTAAAACAATACTATAATGGAAACTAAATATTTAAAATACATATTGATCTTTTGGGTTATGGTGTCAACATCCGCCTGTGAGGAGATGCTGGATACAGAGGTTAAATCTTCAATTACAGGACAAAACTATTGGAAAACCGAAAATGATTTTGTGCCATATCTTTTTTCTATTTATGCTCGAAATAGAACTATGGTAGCTGATAATATGATTCGAGTGGGAGAGGAAAGAGGAGAACTATGGGAAGAAGGATATAATAATAGGTTCCAGTTCTGGGATCAAAATCTAACACCTGGAACAACATATGACTGGACGACTTTTTACGGCACGATTGGTCATTGTAATTTACTTTTGGAGCAAATTGAATCTTTTGGTTTTACCAATCAATCGCTTAAAAATCGTGTTAAGGCAGAAACTTTAGCTCTTAGGGCCAATACTTATTTTTTCCTAGCTAGGGTTTGGGGGGATGTACCTATTGTACTAAATTCTGTCGAAGATGAAGATACACCCTTGTACCCAAGATCCCCTGTAGCTGAAGTGTTTAATCAAATCAATTCCGATATAAGTGAATCACTCGAATTATTTCCTGAAAATGGATATCAAGATAAATACAGATTTTCAAAGCCAGCAGTTTATGCGCTGCAGACTGACGTAAAAATGTGGACAGCTAGCGTTCTGGGTGGTGGGAATCCCGATTTTGAGGCAGCCATTAATGCGATACAGCAAGTAGAAGCTTCAGGTGTTATCTTGTTGGATGACTATGGAAGTATATTCGACACTGATAAAAACGCAGAAATTATTCTTAGTATATATTGTGATCGATATGAATACACTAGTGGCAGAATCAATGAAGCTTTTCTTCGTTTTGACACTAGTAATGGAGCGGACAATGTAGCTGAACTCCCCATTAGATTGGCTGCCCAACAAGCTTATGCTGTTGGTCCCAGGTTATTGGAACTGTTTGAAGACTTTCCAACAGACAAGCGTATTTCAAGGACTTATATTCCAGAGCTTTATGATGGGGTTCCAAGAAAATATTGGGCCAATAAGTATAGGGGTACGGAGTATAGTGATGACCGCACACCTGACAGCGATATAATTGCCTATAGATTATCAGGTCTTTTGCTTTTAAAAGCTGAAGCGTATCTCGCAATGGACGATTTAGAAAATGCTCGAATTGAATTGAATAGAGTTCGAACAAGGGCAGGTTTACCCGATGTTACAGAAACCGATAAAACTTTACTTGGTATGGAAATTTTAAATGAAAGAGGTCGGGAATTATTTCATGAAGGCAAGCGTTGGTTGGATTTGAGGAGAGCACATTCATCTGGCCTCATAAATGTTTATGAATTTATTCCAAACCTTATAGGTAAGACTACACCATTATATTGGCCAGTCCACACCAATGTTTTAATAAAGAATGATCTCCTTACTGACCCAGAATATCAATAGAAAGATTTGTAGAACCGATTTTAAATTGGTTTAGCTGATTGTATTAAAAAGGTGTTAAAGGTATCGGACACGTGAATAATTAAGCTAATATAATCTAGGAAAGGGTGCAAGAGGTACTCTGGTTTGAGACTGCTTATTGATGGTACTTTTGTAACAACATTATCTGTTGAATGTAGAGAAAAAGACAAATAAAATTCGATTGTGAGTGTTGGATTAAAATAAGAAAATATGGTCCAGATTACATTAAAGAATTTGATAACTGTAGGTAAAACGAGCTTACTTCCAATAATTGAAATTTAGGGCGAAATTGCTGATATAAATACACTAAAACTATAAAAATGAAATTACGTTATATCATTATTGTTTATACGATTTTGGGTCTATCCGTTTCTTGTAGCTGCAACCGGCATATACATAAATGGTCTGGTAAGTACCCTCAATTTGAAGTGAAAAATATTTTTGAAGATGGACGATTTCCAAATGTAGTGGTTGCAAAGGACGGTAGTCTCTTGGCTGTTTGGGGAAGAAATAAAGTAGTGGCCAAGAAAAGTAAAGATGGGGGAATAACCTGGAGTAAGGAAATACTCATTGCTGAGAGCGGTATACATAGTGGAGGAACAATAGTTGATGACCAAACAGGCAATATTTTTGTTTTCCTTGAAGAGGACCACCCACCTGCACCAATTAGTATTTACGTTAGTAAAAACAATGGTGATACATGGGCCCTACATAGTACAAAAATAGCATCCGACAAAAACGGCAATGCGCCTTCAATGCATATGAACGAACATGGAGTAACTCTTAAAAGTAAAAAATATGCTGGAAGAATAATTCGCCCTGCACGGTATTATGGGAAGACCAACGACCGAAGTGAATGGTCAAATCATTACACAAATGCAATTTACAGTGATGATAATGGAATCAATTGGAAAACCAGCGATCCGTTTCCCGCCAAGGGGACAGGGGAAGCTACCCTTGTAGAATTATCGGACGGGACAATATATTACAATTCTCGTAGGCATCTCTCAACAGATGGATTAAACCCTCGGAAAAGACACATTGCGAAGAGTCATGACGGTGGTGAAACTTGGATAAATCTTTCCGTGTCTGAAGAATTGCCCGATGGAGAACAATATAGGGATTATGGTCTTATGGCGGGGCTAACCAGAATTCCAATTGAAAATTATGACATTCTCCTATTTAGCAATATTATTTCAGAAAAGGGAAGAAATAATGGGCATATTTGGGTAAGTTTTGATGGGGGGGAGACCTGGCCCATTAAAAAACTTATAGATGAGGGTAGTTTTGGATACTCTTCAATGACAACAGGTAGGAGTAACACGGTAAGCGAAGGGTTAATATATCTATTTTACGAAAGCGATAGTGGGGGTAAAATTGCCAAGTTCAATTTACAGTGGTTGCTTGGTGGAAAAAAATTGTCTGATTTTATAAAAGGATACCACAACTAGTTTTTTGATTTTAAGGAAATCTTTGTTGGACTCCTTTTGCTATAAAAAAGACGTTACTTTCTTAATTAAGATAAATAATGGATAATGAATTGACCCACACTTAATTAAGACAAAGAGGTATAGATCTGAAAAAAAACTTTAGTTGATTTTCAAAGAAAACATGACGATCAAGGTTAGTTCCGATGACGGGAAAACATGGCCCGCATCAAGGACAATTTTCAAAGGGCCATCGGCATATTCCGATTTAGTTGCTTTTGATGGCCGTATCGGTCTTTATTACGAAGCCGGTAATGAAGGTCCTTATGACGGCATCGTATGGGAATCGTTCGATGCCAGTGACCTGATCAATGGGAACTGAACAAAGCCTTGATTCAGGGAAAAGGACCATTTGTTCCATCAACTAAAATATGGATTTTGAACAGTGTTAAATTTAAAGATAGTATATGAGATTGGATATAAAAGGATTGATAGCGGCTGTGTTCAGCCCTTTTGACAAAGATGGGTACGTAGACCTGGCTCCCATACCGAAATTGGTGGAGCACCTTATCGGCAATGGCATCAACGGCCTTTATGCCATGGGGAGTACCGGTGAGGGGCTTTCAATGACGATAGGTCAGCGAATGGAGGTCACCGATGCGTACATAGATGCGGTGAACGGGCGAATACCTGTTATTGTGAATGTTAGCCATACCAGCTATGATGCGACCGATGAGTTGACCAAGCATGCCGTAGGGACAGGGGCGGATGCTGTATCTGCTACCTTGCCGGCATACTATACGGTGTCTAGTATTGATCAGCTGGTGCTGGCGGTGCGCAAAATAGCAGAGTGCCAAAACGATATTCCCTTTATTTATTACCATATACCAGGCAAGACTGGACTTAATTTCAAGATGCACACTTTCTTAGATAAAATAGGCGATTCTATACCACAGCTGGGTGGAATCAAGTATACCTCTGGGACCATTGATGATTTTATGATGTGCCAACAGCTCTACGGCTACAGGTACAAAATGTTCTTCGGTGTTGATGAACTGTTTCTTCCTGCCTTGGCAATGGGAGCAGATTCGTTTGTTGGGAGTACCTACAACTTTATGGCGCCTACCTATCACAATATCACTGATAAATACGAAAAGGGTGACCAAGAGGGAGCAAAGGCAGCATATTTTAGAGCTGTTCGGATAATCGATGCCCTTTTGGGCTATGACGGTCTGGCCTCGCAAAAGGCTATTATGAAAATGTCGGGACACGATTTTGGGCCGCCACGATCACCATTACAGCCCTTGACACAAAACGAGTACGATACCTTTTACCAAAACCTTAAAAATATTGGACTGTTTTAACATGGAATAGGTGCCCTATAAATTGGTTTTGTTATAAGTGTATAAGTTCGTAATCTGAGGAATAGTTAAGTAGTTTAAAGAATACCTGATATTAGGGGATCATTGTTAGATTTAGAGTAGTATGGGAAGGTTAGAAAAAAAAGTGGCAATAATTACAGGGGCGGCAAATGGTATTGGATTGGCTATATGTAAGGCATTCGCCAAGGAAGGAGCTATTGTGGTTATGGCCGACATAAATATGGATAAATGTATTTTGGAGTCCGAAAAATTGCGGCAAGGAGGTTCACGTGTAGCGGTACACAAGTGTGATGTTGGTGATGAAGGTAATGTTGAGTCCCTTATCAAGAATACCATAGCTACCTTTCATAAAATAGATATTCTAATAAATAACGCAGCTATAGCAAAAAGTTATGATATAACTAAAATGAGAGAAGATGAATTTGACGAATTGATAAATATAAACTTGAAAAGTGTATTTAGGTGTATAAAAATGTCACTACCTACTATGTTACAACAAAACTCAGGAAGTATCATAAATATTTCATCCGTACAGGCTCATCGAAGTTGGGACGACTGGACTATTTATGCTGGAATTAAGGGAGCTATAATGGCAATGACTAACCAATTGGCAGGACAGTATGGTAAATATAATGTTCGTTTCAATACCATTTCACCTGGAGCGATTATGACCCCACTTAATCAGGAGCGTATTAAGAATGAAGGCAAGGAGTTTCTTCAAAAAAGCGAAACACAGGCTGCGATGAATAGAATAGGAACTTCCCAAGAGGTAGCTATGACGGCAGTTTTCTTGGCTTCTGATGAAGCTTCATTTGTTACTGGTGAGGATTTGAAAGTAGATGGGGGTCTTTGTACCCTTCCAAGATATATTTAAAAGTATAAGATTTAATAATACAAAGTTTAGGAAATCAAACTAAAAGACAATTAATTATAACTTATGAAAAAGGCATTAGAAGGAATAAAGGTATTGGACTTTTCACAATTACTGCAAGGGCCATATGCTACACAAATGTTGGGGGATGTAGGTGCTGATGTGATAAAAGTAGAGCGAGTTAAGACAGGTGATATTTATCGCGATATGACCTTTTTCAACAAATGGGTCGCAGGTGATGAGTCACCTTGTTTTATGGCATGGAACAGAAATAAGAGGTCCATTGCTGTTGATATGAAATCGGACCAGGGAAAGGATATTATCTATAAACTGGTGACGCAGGCCGATGTTATTGTTGAGAACTTTCGTCCAGGGGTGATGAAAAGACTTGGGTATGGTTATGATGACATGAAAAAAATAAACCCCTCCATTATTTATTGCTCGGCAAGCGGGTGGGGAGATACCGGACCCTATTTGAAAAGACCAGGACAGGATTTATTGGCGCAAAGTATCAGTGGGGCCATAATGACCAGTGGTAAGGAAAATGACGGCCCGGTAGCCCTAGGAACAGCACTTTGTGATCAGGTGAATGCCCTTAATTCTGTTTACGCCATTTTATCGGCATTGTTTTATCGGGAAAGAACAGGGATTGGACAGGAAATCAGGACCAATCTACTATCCTCTGCTATTGCTTTTCAAATGCAGGATTATTTTACAATTCAAAATTTAGGGATTCCCTTTGAAAGACCTAATTCTAAAATAGGTCATCCTGGAAATCCTGCACCTTTTGGTATGTATGAGACAAAGGATGGGTTTATTTCAATTGCCATGTGTCCTTGGGCTAAATTGGTGGCGGCTCTAGATGATGATTCTTTAATGAGGTACGACGATGCTCAAATTTTATATGATAAAAGGGATGAAATTCACGGTATAATCGAAAAAATAACAAAAACTAAAACCACCCAAGAATGGTTGGATATTATGTTGTTCTTTGATATTTGGGTGGCCAAGATTAACAAACAATCTGAAGTCGAATTTGACCCTCAGGTTATACACAATAATACTTTTGTTGAAATAAAACATCCTAAAGCTGGCAAGGTAAAAGTTACCAATATTCCTTTTGCAATGAGTGAAACACCAGGAGAGATTACAAGGGCATCTCCACTAATTGGAGAGCATAGTGAGGAGATACTCTCAGAATTGGGCTATACGGAGGAGGAAATATCCAATTTGATCAATTGTGATGTGATAAGTGTTGAAAAGTTAAAATAAAAAGGAGTATGGTGCTTAGACATGTAAATTATATAGTATCCAATCAGGTTGCATGGATAAAATTTAATCGGCCCGAACAACTTAATGCAATGAATCGTCAAATGATGGATGAAATCATTGAAACTCTTAAGTTGGTCAATGCTGCAGATGACAGTGAAATTGCCGTTGCTGTGATTACTGGCGAGGGTAAGGCATTTATGGCAGGCGCCGATATTAAGGAATATGCGCAACAAACCAAAAAAGAATTTGAAGCTTTCCAATTTATAGGAAGAACTCTTTATGCGACCATCGAGGAAAACTCCAAGCCAATCATTGCTGCTATAAATGGTTATGCTTTTGGTGGTGGATTTGAAATAGCCTTAGCCTGTGATATGATTTTATGTAAACAATTTGTAAAACTTGGCCTGCCAGAAATTAACCTCAATTTAATTCCTGGTGGTGGTGGAACTCAGAGGTTAACAAGAAAAATCGGAAGTAATTTGGCCAATGAAATAATCATGACAGGTAGGGCTGTTACTGCCGAGGAAATGTGGGCTAGGGGGGTGGTAAACCACATCTATGAAAAAGATAGCTTTAATGAAAAGGTGGAAAAATTTGTTGCCGAATTGACCAATAAACCCGTTGATAGATTAAGGGCGATTAAGCAACTGACACACAAATGCTTGGGAGAGGTGGCCCTATCAGCCTTGGACATGGAAAATGAACTGCTTAGTAAATTCTATAAATCTGAAGAAGGTCAGGAAAAAATACAGGAATTTTATCAAAAAAGTATTAAAAACAAATAATGGCTTCAATAACTCTTAAGGGTATAACATGGGATCATCCAAGAGGTTATGACCCACTTATTGCGGCTTCTAATGAATATTACAAGGAAAAAGGGATAGAAGTTGAATGGCAAAAACGATCTCTAACCGCCTTTGGAGATTTTTCCATTGAGCATTTATCAAAACAATATGATTTGCTCATTCTTGATCATCCACATTCCGGTGTAATTGCTGCCACAGGTTGCCTCGTTCCTTTGGAAGATTATCTCTCCAATGATTTACTTTGTAAGCTGAAGGAGCAATCGGCAGGGCCAAGCTTTTCAAGTTATTATTTTCAAGAGCACCAATGGGCATTGCCGATCGACGCTGCATTTCAATGTAGTAGTTACCGGAAGGATTTGTTGCCCGATAGTATACCTAAATCTTGGGATGAGGTATTTGCATTGGCCAACAAATTGAGGTCAAATGGGAAATATGTCGGAATGGCACTATGCCCAACCGATAGTCTTTGTACATTTTTATCCCTATGTAGCCATTTTGGTGCTCCCATAACAATAGATTCAAAGGAATTGGTACCTCATGGAATAGGAATTGAAATATTGAGATTAATGAACAAAATGTGTAAGGAATTTCATCCAAATACCTTGGATTGGAATCCCATAGAACTTTATGATCATATGGCACAAACGGATGATGTCGTTTACTCCCCTATGGCCTTCAATTATACAAATTATTCACGGGATGGGTTTAGGAAGAACCGCCTTGCATTTACGGATTCGCCAAATACTAAAACTGTTTTAGGTGGCGCTGGTATTGCCGTTTCTTCACAATGTGAAAATATTATTGAAGCTGTAGATTATTGTTATTGGATCTGTAGTGAAAGGATTCAGAAAGAAATATACACTATTAATAACGGCCAACCTGGAAATGTAACATGTTGGAGGGACCCGAATACCAACGATTTAACCGATAGTTTTTTTAAAAATTCGCTTAAAACACTGGAAAATGCATATGTAAGACCTCGTTATTTTGGTTGGCCCCATTTTCAAGAGTATTTAGGAAAGGCCTTGCATGGGTATCTAAAATACGATACCAATCCAATTGAAACCTTAGGTCAATTACAAAAGGCCTTTAAAGAATCTCAAAATTCCAATGGGTAACCAAATATAGGATAGAGGATGAAAGTATAAATTTATTGATAAAAGTTAAAAAAATAAAATTCACTATAATCCTAACTATTGGCATTATCTACTAAAGTATGGGTATTAAGTACTTATAAAAACTAAAAGATATATTACTAACAATAATGAAATATAGTAATGTTTATAAAGATGCTCTTTTAAACGATATCATTCCATTTTGGGAGAAAAATTCGTTAGACAGAGTTGATGGTGGATATTTTTCTTGTTTGGACCATCAAGGGAAGGTGTATGATACAGATAAGTTTATGTGGCTACAAGCTAGACAATCATGGACATTTTCTATGTTATATAATGAGGTGGAGCATAAAAGTACGTGGCTTGATATAGCTAAATCTGGTGTGGATTTTATAAAAAAGAATGGAATGGACGGTATGGGAAATTTTTATTTCTCTACTACAAGAAGCGGAGCACCTTTGGTGCAGCCATATAATATTTTTACAGATTGTTTTGCGGCAATGGCTTTTTGTCAATATGGCAAAGCTTCTGGAGATGAAGAATCATTTATTCTTGCTGAAAAAACATATTATAATATTCTTGAAAAAATAGATAACCCAAAGGGTATTTATGAAAAGAGTACCGGACAACGGCAACTAAAGAACTTTGCGTTACCAATGATTTTAGCCAATTTGGTATTGGAGTTGGAGGGCATCTTAAAAAAAGAAGATGTTGATAAGGTCCTGGAAAATATTGTACATGATATTATGTATGAATTTTTGGATAAGGAAACCGGACTCATCTTTGAATCGGTGCGGCCAGGCGGAGCCCATGATGATAGTTATGAAGGCAGGCTAATTAACCCTGGACATGGAATAGAGGCTATGTGGTTTATAATTGATATTGCAACTAGAAGAAATGATAAAAAGTTAATCGAAAAGGCCGTAAATACAATTGTCAAGATTTTGGAGTATGGTTGGGATAATGAATATGGCGGAATATATTATTTCATGGATTTTAAAGGTAAACCACCACTTCAATTGGAGCATGATCAAAAGTTATGGTGGGTACATTTAGAAGCTTTGGTTGCATTGGCCAAAGCATATGCAGCCACAAAAGATAAATTGGTGTTAGATTGGTTTCAAAAAGTACATAACTATGCCTGGGCACATTTTTCTGATCCGGGAAATGGGGAATGGTTCGGTTATTTAAATAGGGAAGGAAAGGTTCATTTAAATTTAAAAGGAGGTAAATGGAAAGGTTGTTACCATACTCCAAGAGCCATGTACCAATGCTGGAAATATTTTAAGAGCATTGAGCTTTAAAAGGAACATAATGTTTTGATTGAAAAAATTTATGTTTTTCAATTTTAATATGTTATTTTAGTAAAATCATATTGTAGGACAATATGATTTTGAATTATTATATTAGAACTGGCTGTAGAATTATTTACAGCAATATGTTTTCGTTAAATGATTTTGTGAAATTTTTTAGGGCATCAATCCAATTAAAATAAATTCCTGTTAACTGAAAGGGTAAAACAAAAAAATAATATAAATGAAGCCGTTAAAATTTGATGGGATAAAGGGTAATTGGGCCACATTGATATTACCCATAAACTGTGATGAAAGTATTGATTATTCACTACTTGCCCAGGAAATTGATTTGTTGATTGATGCGAATGTAGATGGTATTTATTCCAATGGTTCAGCTGGGGAATTCTATAATGTTACTGAAGGAGAATTTGATATGGTCAGTGAAATATTGGCCAGCAAATGTAATAAAGCTTCGATAAATTTTCAGATAGGTGTAAGCCATATGAGTCCTATTATATCTATTGAACGGCTAAGACGGACAGTAGACCTAAAAGCAAGTGCTATCCAAGTGATACTGCCTGACTGGTTTGTACCTACTAATGAAGAATCTATCATTTTTTTGAAGAAGATGGAAGAAGTGGCTAAGGGCATTGGTTTGGTGCTGTACAATCCGCCACATGCAAAAAAGAAACTTACAATTCAAGATATGTGTGTTTTAAAAGAAAATGTACCAGGATTAATTGGTGTTAAGGTAGCAGGGGGAGATAGTGACTGGTATAAAATGTCAAAAAGAATAACTTCGAAACTATCTGTTTTTATTCCTGGGCACCATCTTGCTACCGGAATTAAATCGGGTTGCCATGGTGCCTATTCCAATATGTCTTGTTTAAATCCGGTTGCTGCCCAAAATTGGTATCATAATATGATTTCGGGACAACTTGATCAAGCTCTTGAATTAGAGAATAGAATAATAGAATTTTTAGATATATATATTACTCCACTCATGATAACGAAGGGCTATTCAAATATGGCCATAGATAAATTGTTGATGCAAATTGGAGGGTGGTTGGAATTCGATCCCAAACTCAGATGGCCCTATAAGGGAGTAGATCTGGATACAGTAGCAAAATTAAGGCCTAGTGCCGAGAAAATGATTCCAGAATTTTTCAATATTTCGTAGCCAAGTAAATGAAAAATTAAAATTTACTAACATAAAATTTACTAATTAAAAGAGAAAATCATGATTAAATTTCAAACCCTATTTAAACAGCTTATAGCCCTGATTATTTTAACTTCAATAACCTACTCTTTACCAGCTCAAAAAAAGCAGGTAAGTATAGAAGACTATAATAAGCTCAACTACCTTTTTAAAAATGGAGAGGAAGGGTACAACTGTTTTAGGATACCTGCCGTTGTGGCTACTAATAAGGGCTCACTGGTTGCTTTTGCCGAAGCCAGAAAAAATTCTTGTAGTGATACTGGGGATATAGATTTAGTAATGAAACGTTCCGAAGACGAGGGGAAAACATGGAGTGCTTTGCAAGTGGTTTGGGATGATAAAAATAATGTTTGTGGTAACCCTTCGCCAATTGTAGACCGTATAACTGGAAAAATAATGTTGTTATCGACATGGAATCTAGGTGATGACAAAGAACATGCAATCATTAATGGAACTAGTAAAGATACAAGAAGAGTGTTTTTATTGAAATCAAACGATGATGGTTATAATTGGAGCTTTCCGGAAGAAATTACCAAGGATGTGAAACTTTCGGGCTGGTCCTGGTACGCCACAGGTCCAGGCTCTGGAATTCAAGTGGAAGGTGGTGATTACAAGGGTCGTTTGATTGTTGCTAGTGACCACATTGAGAAAGGCACTAATAAATATTATTCTCACATTATTTACTCTGATGACCACGGTGATTCTTGGAATTTGGGAGGGAGAACGCCAAAGGACCAAGTCAACGAATGCGAGGTTGTTGAACTTTCCGACAACAGGCTTATGTTGAACATGCGTAATTATGATAGGTCACAATCTTCAAGACAGATCGCGTATAGTTCCAATGGGGGCTATTCATGGGACAATATGCAATACTCCGAAGAATTGATAGAACCTATTTGCCAGGCCAGTATATTGCGTTTTGATGCCAATAATAAAACGTATCTATTATTTTCAAATCCGGCGCATAAAAGCAAAAGGGAAAACATGACGATCAAGGTTAGTTCCGATGACGGGAAAACATGGCCCGCATCAAGGACAATTTTCAAAGGGCCATCGGCATATTCCGATTTAGTTGCTTTTGATGGCCGTATCGGTCTTTATTACGAAGCCGGTAATGAAGGTCCTTATGACGGCATCGTATGGGAATCGTTCGATGCCAGTGACCTGATCAATGGGAACTGAACAAAGCCTTGATTCAGGGAAAAGGACCATTTGTTCCATCAACTAAAATATGGATTTTGAACAGTGTTAAATTTAAAGATAGTATATGAGATTGGATATAAAAGGATTGATAGCGGCTGTGTTCAGCCCTTTTGACAAAGATGGGTACGTAGACCTGGCTCCCATACCGAAATTGGTGGAGCACCTTATCGGCAATGGCATCAACGGCCTTTATGCCATGGGGAGTACCGGTGAGGGGCTTTCAATGACGATAGGTCAGCGAATGGAGGTCACCGATGCGTACATAGATGCGGTGAACGGGCGAATACCTGTTATTGTGAATGTTAGCCATACCAGCTATGATGCGACCGATGAGTTGACCAAGCATGCCGTAGGGACAGGGGCGGATGCTGTATCTGCTACCTTGCCGGCATACTATACGGTGTCTAGTATTGATCAGCTGGTGCTGGCGGTGCGCAAAATAGCAGAGTGCCAAAACGATATTCCCTTTATTTATTACCATATACCAGGCAAGACTGGACTTAATTTCAAGATGCACACTTTCTTAGATAAAATAGGCGATTCTATACCACAGCTGGGTGGAATCAAGTATACCTCTGGGACCATTGATGATTTTATGATGTGCCAACAGCTCTACGGCTACAGGTACAAAATGTTCTTCGGTGTTGATGAACTGTTTCTTCCTGCCTTGGCAATGGGAGCAGATTCGTTTGTTGGGAGTACCTACAACTTTATGGCGCCTACCTATCACAATATCACTGATAAATACGAAAAGGGTGACCAAGAGGGAGCAAAGGCAGCATATTTTAGAGCCGTTCGGATAATCGATGCCCTTTTGGGCTATGACGGTCTGGCCTCGCAAAAGGCGATCATGAAAATGTCGGGACACGATTTTGGGCCGCCACGATCACCATTACAGCCCTTGACACAAAACGAGTACGATACCTTTTACCAAAACCTTAAAAATATTGGACTGTTTTGAAAATTTCCAAATTCTTAGTTATAAAAAAACAACAACTATTACTTGTTATGTCACGACAATGGCTAATAATTTTTATTGGTGTTATAATATGTTCATGCAATACCGTTCATAACAAAGAGGTTATACCAAGAAAGATAAGTCCAATTGAATTGGCTCCCTTGCCATCAACGGTTGAACAAACCACTTCTTTGGGCTATGCTGGTATGTTGGGGGGCATTCATAATGGAGTGGTCATTGCTGCCGGGGGAGCTAATTTTCCGGAAGTTGAACCTTGGGAAGGAGGTCCCAAAGTATGGTCTGATTCTATTTTTATTTTCAAAAATGGTGAATGGCACATAGCAGATAGTAGGCTCCCAATGCCTTTGGGATATGGATCCTCAGTTCAAACTCCGAATGGAATTTTAATTATTGGAGGTAATAATTCTAAAAATACTTCGGACAAAGTATTTTTATTAAGTTATGATATTGCCAATAAAAGGGTATTAATAAAGGATTATCCGGATTTACCAAAACCTTTGGCATATACGGCTGCCACTGTTCAGGATAATAAGGTATATGTAGTAGGGGGCTTTGATGGTGCTACTTCTACTAATTCGCTTTTTATTTTAGATTTAGATAAGCCTAAAAAATGGGAAAGGGGTAAAGATTTTATTGGTGGACCAAGGAGCTTTCATAGTGCAGCAATACAAGAAACCTCAAATGGTTCCAAACTTTTTGTTTTTGGAGGTAGAAACCAGGTAAATGATCGGGCTATGGATATTTATGACAACTATATTGCCTATGACCTCAGAAGAAAACTCTGGGATGAACCTAGGCCTATGTCACCAAATGGAGTAAACAGGGCAATTAGTGGTTCGTCTGCACAAGTATTGGGGTCCATACACGTTTTGGTATATGGGGGAGATGATGGGGTATTGTTTTCAGCTTTACAAGATTTGAATGAAGAAATTGAACTTCAAGAATCAGATTCTATAAAATCGCAGCTTATTCTGCGAAAGAAAACTATTTTAAATAACCACCCTGGCTTTAGTAAAGATATACTCGCCTTTAATACAATTACCCAAAAATGGTATGTTTATGGTACGTTGGAACTGAGTTTACCAGTAACTATGTTATCTTTTTGGAAGGAAGATGGATTTTACATGATTTCAGGAGAAATTGCTCCCGGCGTCCGTACCCCAAAGGTTAAAAAGATAGCTTTAGGTGAGGCGGTAAACAGCTTTGGAACTTTAAACTATAGTATTGTAATAGGTTATTTTATAATAACTATGGCAATTGGCCTTTACTTTTCTAGAAAACAAAAATCTACAAAGGACTATTTTACTGGTGGCGGCCGCGTTCCGTGGTGGGCCTCTGGGATCAGTGTATTTGGGACCCTGTTAAGCGCATTGACCTTTATGGCCATTCCTGCGAAATCGTTTTTAACCGATTGGTCTTATTTTTTCCTTAACATCACTATGATTTTGATTGTTCCTGTCATCGCCTGTGTCTTTATCCCTTATTTTCATAGGCTAAATATTTCTACGGCTTACGAATTCTTGGAAAATAGGTTCAATTATGTGGCAAGGGTATTGGGAAGTTTATCTTTTATTCTATTTCAACTGGGTCGAATAGGCATTGTGCTTCTTTTGCCTTCATTGGCTATTTCCATTGTAACAGGTGTTCCTGTAGAAGCTGCAGTTTTGATTATGGGAGTTCTCTGTGTTGCATATACCACATTTGGAGGAATTGAAGCAGTGATTTGGACGGATGTATTACAAGTGGCCGTATTGTTGGGAGGAAGTATATTGGCAATATTTTGGCTTCTCTCCCAATCAGAAATCGGCATAATGGAAGCATACTACTTTGCAGTTGATCACAATAAGATTGATTTGGTCAATATGGATTTAAATTTTTCAGAATCTACCTTTTGGGTTGTTTTTCTGGGAGGGCTTGCTTCTGCGCTCATTACTCAAGGCACAGATCAAACTGTAGTTCAACGCTATCTAACAAGTACAAGTGTAAAGGACGCCCAGAAGACCTCCTATCTGAATGCTGCATTAACGCTTCCGGCAACCATTATTTTTTTTAGTATTGGAACCTTGCTATTTATCTTTTATACAAAAACTCCAGAAAGGCTTCCGGCCAACCTTGCCAATAATGATTCTATTTTCCCCTGGTACATTGTCAATGAGCTTCCCTTAGGGATATCCGGACTTTTGATTGCAGCTATATTTTCAGCGGCCATGTCCAGTATCAGTAGTAGTTTAAATTCAGTTTCCACAGCGTTTTGTAATGATTTCTACAAACATTTTAAACCGAAGAGTCCAGATTTAAAACTTTTAAGAATAGCCCGTCTTACCACTTTAATCTGTGGTTGTCTTGGTATGGTGTTGGCCCTATGGATGGCAAATTCCAACATTAAATCCTTATGGGACCAGTTTCTTTTGTTCATTGGACTAATTACAGCAGGTTTGGGAGGAATGTTCCTTTTGGGTATGATCACCAAAAAGGCTAATTCAAAAGGAACTTTGATTGGAGTTTTAGTAAGTACCGTAGCACTTATTTTTATTAGCCTTTATACTACCTTACATATATTGCTATACTCTTTCATTGGATTGGTAATTTGCTTTTGCGTTGGGTATTTTTTCAGTCTGGTTTTTGATGACAAATCAACGAAGAAATTAATATAAAATTAACTATTAATAATATATTATGAAAAGAATAGACGATTTAAATGAAAAAAAATTGCAGAAGAAACTGCGGAATGATTTTTTAGCTGATGGTTACATTTTCTTTCCGGGATTTTTAAACTCTTTGGAGATAAGTGAAGTCAATGAAAGTCTTAATAAATTCAAGAGTACTAAAATAGATGGTATGCCAAGAAGTGACGTGTATTATGAGGATATCCATGATAAAACTTCGTTAAAGCAGTTGCAACGCCTTTTTAAGTATGACTCCTATTTTGCGGATATGATGGATAACAGTAGGTTTAAGAAACTGGCCTCTATCCTGTTGGATGATAAAGTTGAAGGCAAGAACATTCAATATTTCAATAAACCCCCAAAAATAGGACAGCCAACACCGGCCCATCAAGATGGTTATTATTTTATGTTGGAACCAAATGAGGCTGTAACCATGTGGATGGCTTTGGAACCAGTGGACGAAGAAAATGGCTGTGTTCGTTACATCAAAGGTTCACACCTCACCGGAATGCGGAAGCATGGAAAAACAGGTACGCTTGGTTTTTCTCAGGGAATTTTGGATTATGGTGAGAAGGAAACCGATAAAAATGAAGTTTTTTACCCAACCCAGTCGGGAGATCTATTGGTGCACCATTCTATGACCATTCATCGTGCGGATGGAAATACGAGTGAAAACCGTACAAGACAGGCCATGGGATTTATCTATTACGCCGATAAGGCCAGGGAAGACGTTGAAGCACAAAAAGCTTATCAAAAGAAACTAGCAGAGGATCTAACTAAGGAAAACAAAGTTTAAATATAGAACTTTGGGCCGTACTGGTTGGAAGGTGAGTGAAATTGGATTCGGCGGTTGGCAATTGGGAGGTACTTGGGGGCAAATAGATAATAGTGAGTCTGTAGACACCCTATTATACGCCTTTGAAAATGGGATTAATTTTGTGGATACCGCCTTGCCTATGGAAAAGGGCGCAGTGAAGAGGTAATTGGCAAAGCATTGAAAGAATGGACAGGTGATAAAATCTACGTAGCGACTAAAGTAACTCCAATTAAACCCGAAATGACCACATTGGATGTGGATGGAAAGTGGTGTGCATGAGCTCGAATGGCTAGAAATATTAAACGCGTTAAGGCTGGAAGGTAAAATAGATAAAATAGGGGTTTCACTAGCTGATATTAGGCCAAATCAGGGGTTAAATCTGGCTAAATTGGGTCTGGTTGATACCATACAAGTTATGTTTAATATATTTGAACAGGAACCTATGGATGAATTGTTTCCAATTGGAAAAGCTACCAATACGGGTTTTATAGCCCGAGTACCATTGGATTCAGGAGCGTTAACTGGTATATGGACCGATTCAACCTATTCTAAATGGAGTATGGACGATAAGCGACATTTAATGTATTATGGTGACCGCTTTAAAAAAACTTTGCAAAGAATAGAGAAGCTTAAAATGATATGTGATCCATTTTATGGGAACCTCGCAAATGCCGCTTTAAGATATGCCTTGCATCCAGAAGAAGTTAGTCTAATAATACCAGGTATGCGAAATAAAAATGAGGTTGACTTAAATATTGCTATTTCGGATGGGGCTAAGTTTCCAGCTGAATTGGTAAATGATTTAAAACCACATCGTTGGAAACACGAGTTTTACGACTAGACAATAAATTATGAGAAATAAGGATTATAGTCAATTCCAAATAGAGAGGTTGAACCCTGTTGAAATTCAAAGTGCTTTCAAGAATCGGTCGCTGGTCTATTTACCTTTAGGGGCTTTGGAGTGGCATAGCATACATTTACCAATTGGCCTTGATAGTTTTACCTCCCATGGTATATGCTTAAGAGTTGCGGATAAAATGGGGGGACTTGTAATGCCACCTTTTTATTATGGTATGACCGGAAGTATTTGGAACCATCCCTATACTATTTTGATAGAGGATGAAATGGTGTTGCTCAATATCTTGATGACCACGTTGAAACGTCTTGAAACAGATAAGATTGATAAAGTCATCATTTTTACGGGACATTTTGCTTTAAAACAGTTGGAAATGTTAGCCGTGTTGAAGGAAAAGTGGAAGGTTGAAAAAATCTCCTTGGGATTAACGGTAATGTCAATTTCAGAGTGTCCAAGAATTGATATGAAAGCAGATCATGGGACCATTTTTGAAACTTCTGTTATGTCTCAAATACAGCCTATCTTAGTGCAGCTAAAAAACTTACCAGATAAAGACGAAGTACCTGCAAATGATCCTGAAGGAAATAGTATGGGTGCTCACAGAAGAGATAAACATAATGTTTTGTTTGGTGTTTTTGGTGATGATCCAAGGTGTTATGATAATGAAATGGCAGAAATCTTGGTTGATAATCTTGTTGAATGGGTGGCTGAATCTGTGGAATAGTATATTATATTACGCTTTACAACACTAGATAATAGACTATTTTTTCAGATGTTAACTATATTACTTGTCATAAAGTTAATCGGCCGAAATTTTGGAGGTCATAAGGATTAAAACACAATAAATATTATGTTGACATTTTTCGTAGGTAGTTACACTACATCCATTAATCTGGAAACTGTAAGTATGGGTAATGGTATTTATAGTCTAATATTGAATACGAATACGGGAGAAATAAATGTTTTGAGTACTGAAAATTGTCGCAATCCCAGTTATTTGACAATTAGCGACAAAGAAAAAATTTTATACTGTATTACAGAGGTTAGTGAGCTTGATAACCCCAAGGTAATTGCCTATGATATTAATAATGACTTTTCCCTTTCCCTTTTGAACCAACAATCAATTAATGGAGGTTATCCCTGTCATTTGGAGAAACTTGGTTCAAATATTATAGTAGCTTGCTATGGGACTGGTAACGTCATCCAGTTCCCCATTGAAGGTTCGGGAAAGTTGAAAGTTAACAATAAAAATTACTATCATAGAGGTTCAGGTGTAGTAATAAATAGACAACAATCCCCTCATGCACATCAAATAGTGATGCAACCAATAACTAATAATATTTATGTTTGTGATTTGGGCATTGATTTTATCAAGGCGTACAGTCTAGAAAATGGCAGTTTATATCCCATTGAAACCAAAGACATCAAAATGCCGGATGGTAGTGGTCCCAGGCATTTGGTATTTAACAAAAATGGCAATTTGGCATATGTGTTAAATGAGTTATCCGGAGCAGTATTGGTTCTGAAGAATAAAAATGGGAGTTTCAAATCTTTATATTCTTATAATTCTTTGCCCAAGGAATATTTGGGAAAGCCCAGTAGTTCGGCAATTAGGCTCCATCCTAATGGGTTGTTTTTGTATACGGCAAATAGAATTTTGGAGGCAATTACCATATTTAAGGTAGTTGCAGATAAATTGCAACTCATTGGTTTCCATTATACAAGAGGCAAGGAATTGAGAGAATTCAATATAAGTCCCGATGGAAAATGGTTAATAGCTTGCCATCAGAATTCTCATGATATTGTTGTCTTCAGAATAATGGAGAATGGAACTTTGGAAGAAATATCTAGAACTAAGAAAATACGCTCACCAGTCTGTGTTGTCTTTTCTGGATTTAAACAAAACTTAGTATTGTAAGGATAACTATTTTAGGTCCGAATTCTTTACATTTCATTCGAACTTAAATTTGGAATGGGATTATTTTAGTTAAGGAGCACAAATTGGTAATATCCTAAATGAGAAACATAGTAGTAATTGCAGAGTTGGTTTATCGTTATTCTTATACACCGAAGCATAATCTTAATACTTATCAACAAAGGTAATTATAGCGAAATGGAAAAGCTTGATGATGATTCGGAGTCTTTTTATTATAACTGAAAGTATATTTGATTATGTTTTATGTGTTTGCGTATTGAAATTTTAGAATGGCAATAGTTGAAAAGTGCTAAGTTTTATATGAAATAATTAATATTATATTTGTACCTTTATAAAGCTAAAGGTACGGCAAATTATATGTTTAAAGTTCTTACTTGGTATTGAGTGTACAATTAGATATGCATTTTGGAGATAATTCTTTGAAGCATTCATATATAGTGTTTTGGTGTTAGATGGTTAAGTCTCTCATCCCGACGAAAAAAGCCTCAAGAAACTTAGTTTCTTGAGGCTTTTTTATTGGTTACTATTCCTTGTATAATTAATCTTTTATTTCTATAGAAATCTCCTGTACAAAAGGAACACCATCTATAGTAAGTCCTTCCAGAACTACACTATAGGTTGTAGCGATATCAGCCGCGTAAAATAAAATTTTTGCTTCACCATT
>Ga0209344_10001656_pt1 | contig 27999 bp, 33 predicted proteins | sample Cruoilmetagenom6_FD_187293 | JGI IMG/M metagenome (GOLD analysis project Ga0209344, IMG submission 187293) | Oil polluted marine microbial communities from Coal Oil Point, Santa Barbara, California, USA - Santa Barbara Oil Seep Sample 6 (SPAdes)... | ecosystem: Environmental > Aquatic > Marine... | reverse complement strand
TAGGCTTAATTTAATAAGTACAAAAAAGAATTGTTTAGTTTTGTATGGTAAGCCTTTATGCATTTATAGAATTACAAATTTATTTGTCGCAAATTAAACAATATAGTTTTATGAAAACATATTTTATAAATTTCAAACAAACATTCGTTTTTATTAGTTTTATTTTAATGTCCATTTCTGGTTTTAGTCAAGCAGAAACTAGTAAATGGAAAGCACAGTTTGCCATTGGAGGAAATCATGCTTTTTCTGAAGGTTTTGTTGATGGTTATTATGCAAAAGGTTTTAATTTTCCCACCATAAATTTAGGGCTTCAACACATGTTTAAAAGGCAGTTTGGTGCTAAATTAGATTTTGGATATAACCGATTTTCTAGTACAGATGGTTCACCAGAATTTAAAGTAAATTATTCTAGAATTAATGCACAGTTTATTTACGATCCAACACCAGTAATAACTTTCCTACCTGTAGGTTTGGGATTGGTAGCTCATGCTGGTCCTGGATTTAGCATTATTAAACCATTAGGTATTTATGCAGAGAATAACACGTCTTTTCTAAATGTCATGGCAGGAATAGAGATACATTATAGTATCACACAATTGTTAACTATTTATCTGGACACATCATATATTTATGGATTAAGTGGAGATTTCGACCCAGTTACAGAAGGATATGGCTCCTTTAATGGAAATTTATTAACTGCAACTATAGGTGTGTCTTTATCTTTAAGTGGTTGCTATTATTGCGATTAATGAGCAAAGAAAAAATTATTTTAGGTATTGATCCAGGAACAACCATTATGGGATTTGGTCTTATAAAAGTAGTTGGAAAAAACATGCAATTTATGCAATTAAATGAATTGGATTTAAAAAAATACAGTGATCATTATTTAAAACTAAAACTTATTTTCGAGAGAACTATTGAGCTTATTGAAACACATCATCCAGACCAAATAGCAATTGAAGCGCCTTTTTTTGGGAAAAATGTACAAAGTATGTTGAAGTTAGGCAGAGCTCAAGGTGTGGCTATGGCAGCAGGTTTAAGTAGAGAAATACCTATTACAGAATATTCACCCAAAAAAATTAAAATGGCTATTACTGGAAGTGGAAATGCTAGTAAAGAACAAGTAGCCAAAATGCTTCAAAGTTTGTTAGGAATCAAAACGCTTCCAAAAAACTTAGATTCTATGGATGGTTTGGCTGCAGCTGTTTGTCATTTTTATAATGAGGGTAGAATTGAAATAGGAAAAAGCTATACAGGTTGGAGTGCTTTTGTGAAGCAAAACGAAGATCGTGTTAAGAAATAAGTTAAATGAATAATAAATCTATATGCAAAAACTGCAACTCCGAAATTTCGGATAGTTATTGTAGTAGCTGTGGTCAGCGAACATCCATTCATAAAGTAACTTTTAAAGAAACTTTTCAAGATTTTATAGATGTTGTTTTTTCAATCAACTCGCCTTTATTTCTTACAATTAAATTATTAATAATCAACCCAGGGAAATTATTTATTGAATATTTAAATGGTAAACGAAAAGCTTACTATAAACCAGTCCCGTTTTTCATTTTAACAACTATTGTTTTTGTACTTATAAAAGCATTATTAAATTACGACCCAATGGAGAATATGGCAGTCGTTGGTAGTGAAGCTATAGATCAAAGTTTGATTAATAATGCAGGGATATTTATGGCAAAAAACATCAATAATATTATTTTTACTTTTGTTTTTTCTTTTGCCATATTCGTTAAATTGTTCTTTTATAAAAAGTACACATTTGCAGAATATCTTGCTGTTTCATTTTATGTTATTGGGTTTTACATAGTTATTACAACTATTTTAATGTTTGGTTTGCAATATGCTGGTCCACAGTATAAAATGGTGCCATTTATATTCCTATTTTTCTACATGATTTACGTTTTAACTTTTTTCTTTCAAAAGAGAAATGTATTAACCATTCTTAAAATTGTATTTGTGTTTTTATTCTCAATATTCTTTTACATGATATTTGGCTATGGAATTTCGTTTCTTATTGTCTGGCTGAAAACTTTATAATGGCAGGAATTTATATCCACATACCATTTTGTAAACAAGCTTGCTTTTATTGCGACTTCCACTTTTCTACCTCACTTAAAAAGAAAGATGAGCTTGTTGCTGCTTTAGTAAAAGAGCTAGGATTACGTAAAGACGAACTCAAAAACAAAACGGTTGAAACAATTTATTTTGGAGGAGGAACACCTTCTTTATTAACGATAAACGAATTAAGATTTTTGATTGATGAAGTATATAAAAATTATCAAGTAGTTGCCAATCCTGAAATTACTTTAGAAGCAAATCCGGACGATTTAATGTCAGTTCAGGATCAGTCGAGAACTATTTTTGAGGATTACAGACAAATAGGAATAAATAGACTTTCTATTGGTATTCAATCTTTTTTTGAAGACGATTTAATAGCCATGAATCGAGCACATTCTTCAGAAGAAGCAAAAAAATGTTTGTTAGAAGCGACGAAATACTTTGATAATATTACCATCGATTTAATCTACGGAATTCCAAAGATGAGTTTAGAAAAATGGGATGAGAACCTTCAAATAGCTTTTAGTTTTGGCGTGAATCATATTTCTAGTTATGCTTTAACAGTTGAACCTAAAACAGCTCTAGCCAGTTTCATAAAGAAAGGAGATTATCCTCCTATGGATGACGATTTGGCGCAGCTTCATTTTAATCATTTAATATTAGAAACCGAAAAACAAGGGTTTATACATTATGAAGTTTCCAATTTTGGAAAACCTCATTTTTTCTCACAACACAACACAAGTTATTGGCAAGGCAAACCGTATTTAGGTATTGGACCTTCGGCTCATTCATTTAATAAAAATGTTAGAAGTTGGAATGTGTCTAACAATACAAGATACATTAAAAGCATTGAAAAAAATTGTTTGCCAAACACCAAAGAAATCTTAACTATTCAAGAACAATATAACGAATATGTCATGACAGGTTTAAGAACTATTTGGGGAGTTTCACTTAATAAAATAGAGCAAGATTTTGGTGAAGCTTACAAAACGTACATTTTAAAACAATCTCAAAAATTCATAAATAAAAATTTACTTGTAATTAAGAGTGATAAGAATTCACCTATATTAACTGCAACTCAAAAAGGAAAATTTTTAGTTGATGGAATAGCTTCAGAATTATTTATGATTTAATTATATTTGAAAATGATTGCAACTATAAAATACAATTCAAAAAAACATCAAATAGATTTAACAAAACCCTTGGATATTTCTATTCCATTAAAAGCGTCCAAAAACAATGTGAATGCATGGTATTTAGATGAGCCTAAAATAGAACCAGTAAAAGATGGCGAGTGGACAGCAAGTGTGGCAGAAGGAGCAGATATTAATTTTAATAGTATCTGGTTTAATCCTCATGCCCATGGAACACATACGGAATGTGTTGGACATATTACCAAAAAAATTCATTCAATCAATCAGAACTTAAAACAATTTTTCTTTTTAGCTGAAGTGATTACTGTTGCGCCAGAAAAAAAGGATGATGATTTTGTAATTTCAAAAAAACAAATTCAGTTTGCTTTAGGAAATAAAAAACGTGATGCTGTAGTTATTAGAACAATTCCTAATACAAACGAAAAATTATCTCAACAGTACTCACATACAAATCCACCATATTTATTATCAGAAGCTGCCATTTATTTAAGAGAAAAGGGAGTGAAACATTTATTAATAGACTTGCCTAGTGTTGATAAAGAGCAGGACGATGGCCAATTGAAGGCACACAACGCCTTTTGGAATACTGCTGGTAGAATGAGAATGGATGCAACTATTACAGAATTTATATTTGTCCCAAACACAGTTTTAGATGGCACGTACTTTTTAAATTTACAAATTGCACCTTTTGAAAATGATGCAACACCTAGTAAGCCTGTTTTATATGAAATAATGGAATGATAGAAATTTCTACCGATAAAAGTAAGTTGCAATTAAAAGTGATTCATCAGTTTTTAACTAAAACCTATTGGGCTAAAGGAAGAACATTTGAAGAGGTAAAGAAGTCAATAGAAAATAGCTTTTGTTTTGGTGTTTATTTAAAAGGAGAACAAATTGGTTTTGCAAGAGTAGCTACAGATTATACGGTTTTTGCTTATTTAATGGATGTGTTTATTCTTCCTGAATATAGAGGAAATGGTTCTTCTAAGCGATTAATGAAAACTATAAACAACCATCCAGCATTACAGTCTTGTAAGGTTTGGATGCTTAAAACAAGTGATGCACACCAATTATATAACCAATTTGGTTATACCGAATTAAAACATCCAGGAAAAGTAATGGAAAGGCTTTTAAAATGAATATAGAACAGCTTCGTGCTTATTGCCTAAAAAAGAAAGGAGTCACAGAAGATTTCCCTTTTGATGCAGATACTTTAGTGTTTAAAGTTTTAGGAAAAATGTTTGCTTTATTTCCATTAGAAAAATGGGAGGCTGGCCAAGAATGGGTAAATTTAAAATGCGATCCAGATTATGCATTAGAATTACGAGAACAATATGAAAGTATCGAACCAGGTTGGCACATGAGTAAAATACATTGGAATTCTATTTATATTTATAAAGGAGAACTTGAGCTTCAATTTATCCTTCAACTTATTGATCATTCTTATGAAATGGTAGTAAAAGGTATGACGAAAAAAATGCGAGATTCTCTTCAATAAAGCAGTATTTTGTAAAATAGAGTTCTACTTTTGCAACAATCAATAACCAACAATTCCATGAGCGTATTACAAACACTACAAGAAAGAAGCAATAATACTTGCGAATTATGTACTTCTACTGAAGATCTTTCACAGTATACCATTCCACCTTCATTAAATGAAAATGTTGCAAACGATGTTTTGGTTTGCAAAACCTGCTTAGACCAGATTGAAGGAGCAGTTGACATGGACGTAAATCATTGGCGTTGTCTAAATGAAAGTATGTGGAACGAGCACGTTGCAGTTCAAATAATGGCTTGGAGAATGTTACAAAGATTACGTAAAGAAGGTTGGCCAAAAGACCTGTTAGATATGATGTATTTAGATGATGATGCTTTAGCTCTAGCTCGTGCAACTGGAGAGCATGAAGATGAGGCAAATAAAATAATACATAGAGATGTAAATGGTGTCATTTTAGAAAATGGAGATTCTGTTGTTCTTGTTAAAGACTTAAAAGTTAAAGGTTCTAGTATCATTGCTAAACAAGGAACAGCAGTAAGAAATATCCGACTAGATTATGAAAATGCTGAATTTATTGAAGGTAAAGTAGATGGTCAGCAAATTGTGATTATTACTAAATACGTTAAGAGGAATTAGCATTTAAATGTCTTATTTACATGTCGTTACAATAGATTAGTGTTTGTACTTGAATCTAATCACAAGCAGTTTATCGAGTAAAATCACACTTTTATTTCATTTACCTAGTACTTGTGTTTCTTGTCGATTTTTTTACTTACCAGACTAAATTCATTTTATATTTATAGAACTAAGCCTGGTTAATAGCATAAACAAGTTTACTTTTTTTAATTTATGTTATTATGAACCTTACAATCACTCACTACAACAATTTTTTTAAAGTTACTGGTATTTTAAATAGACAGTCAGTTGCGTTATTTCAAAAAGAATTTGAAAATGTTTTTGAAAAGCTTCAAGCTGTAACGATTAGTATTGAAGGTTTAGAAAGTATTGACAGAGAAGGTGTTAATGCATTGGCTAAATTGCATAACGAATCTTTAGTATCAAACAAACAATTGTCAATTATTGGATTTGGTTGTAAAGACTTATACGATCATTTTAAATCTGATGATGCGGCATAATTAGCAAGACATATCTGCTATTATTTTCCATTCACCATTAATCTTTTTTAATATTATTATAAATACACCATTGGCATTTCCAACATCTCTGGTTAAATGGTATTCTCCCATAACCCAATAATTATCGTTTTCAATTTTAGAGATATCATTAATTACAAACTTTAGCGTACCACTTTCAGCCTTTGTTGGATATCCTTTTTTGTAATTAGATAATGTGTTTTCCCAACCAAGAGTTAGACCACTTCCTCCATAAAATTTTAAAGAATCATTTTTCCAATAACCATCCATAAAACCTTCTAAATCATGATTGTTCCAAGCTTCTTCTTGAGTAGTCATAATTTGTAAAATGGCAGTTTTATCTTCTTCAGAATTAGTTTCTTCTATTTTAGGTTTTGTAGTACAGGATACTACAAGGATTAAAAGGAAAAGATATACAGATTTCATATAAAATAATTTAGCTGGTTAAAAGATAGTTGCTTAAATTTTTATCAATTTATAAAAACTAACTATTTATTTGAGTATTTTTTGCTGTTTTTTAAAAAAGACATCTGCTTGTAATTGCATGAGTTCTCTAGCTTTTTTGCGTTTGTAATTATAGAGTTCCTCTTCATCTGCAATATCATTATAAATCTTGTTGTTAAGTTCTAAATCTGTTTGTAATAATATGTGTCTTTCCTTTACATTTCTATCTGTCCAAGATTTTAAAGCACTTTCAGAATCTTCAAGTTTAAAATCGTATTCACTTTTTGGAGAAAGTATTTTTGCGAAAATTGGTGAAGTTTCTATAGCGAGGAATAATAAAAATATGAAAATGGAAGGTAGCCAAGGCAATTTGTTTAAAGCATTTACTCGAGCCATTAAACCATCGAAACTATTAATAATAGGTTGGGTAGTTTCGACTTTAGAATTATAATCTGTTTGTAAAAGACCAATTTCAGACTCGTAATTAGCAATCTTAACTTTATTATCTGCTTTAAGTTGTTGTAACTCTAATAAAGCAGCATCGTGTTTGTCTCTTTTCTCTTTATAAACTGGACCCTTTCCTAATAATTTTGTTCCAGCTGTTCCTTCTGCTTCTGTAATATATGTGTTGTATAAGGCATTTACTTCAGCTTCTTTATTAGTAATTTGCTGTTGTAAGGCATTAATATCATTATTATAATTGTTAATGTTAGGGTTGTATTGTTTTGCAATTTGTTCCTTATTCGCAAGAGTCAATTCATTTTTTTGTTCTAATAAAACTTGATTGATCTCTTTTTCAAATATTTTTAATTCTAAAGGTTTTGAAATAACGATTGCAATAATTACAGCAAGAATTATTCTAGGAAATGCTTGAATAAGCTCATCTAAAAACTGATTGCGTTTTTTTATAGTTGAAACAATAAAGCGATCTAAATTAAAAATGAGTAAACCCCAAATTAGTCCGAAACCTATAGCAATAAATGGATTGTCGAAAACAGTGTAAAGCCCATAGCTGGATGCAATAAAAGCCATAATAGCAGTAAAAAATACAGTTGCTCCTATGCCTGCATATTTGTTTTGTTCGCCATTGGAACAGGTATCTAAAATATCTGAGTCTGATCCAGAACAGAGAATGAAGAATTTCTTTAACATGATTTGATTGATTTTGATTGACCCTTCGACTTGCTCAGGACTGATTGACTATTAGAACGCAAATTATAGTTATTTGTTACAAAAAAAGCCTCGAAATTCGAGGCATAGATATTATTTAGGTAGTTTTATGTTGTTTAATCATCAATTGTAATAGGCTCTATTTTAAGTTTTACAATAGGTTTTTCAGTTTTACTCCCGCGAGTTAGGATATTTAGTTTATCATTATTTTTTAGAAGTTCAACGGCTTTTTTTGCAGTTATTTTTTCATTTTCAAAATAAAAAATAGCACCTTTTTTCTCCATATCTTTTATATGTTCAATTGGTGATTTAGGAGGAGGAGGAGGAGGAGGAGGAATGTTAGATTCTTCCCCTTTTTTCACCATACTTGAATGTGTTTCATAGTATTTATCTATAGTCTTTTGATATTTTGCTTTCTCTTCAGGTGTAGCATCTGCTGGAATTGGAGGAGGTGGAGGCAGATCATGAGCCATCTTCATTTCTGGTGCATTTGGAGGTGGAGGTGGAATTTTTGGGAACGGTTCGGAATTAACTTTTTGTTCTTCACTCATTTTCTTGAAGATATATTCCATACGCACTAAATCCTGATATTTAACTAAACGCATATTTTCAGGTTGTGAATTGTAGTATTTAGCCAATTTGTTATATTCTGCAACTTCCTCGTTAGTAGCGTAATCTTGATTAGATGAATAATTTTCATCAATTACTTTAGTTTTTCCTACAGCAGTATTAATGCTAATAATGTTTTTTCCAAAAGAAATTAATAGTTGATCAATAAATTGTTTAGTTATCGGTTCTCTTGATTCTAAAATTACAGAAGATTTTTGATTATTAGTTAAATTAATGAAATCGGTTTCTAAATTTTGCATTGAAGTAATCTTACCATTTAAAGTAAGACTTAATGGGTTGTGCTCTACTTTAAGAACTGGTTTAACCTCTTGAGGAATTAATAATTCAACTCCATTTGTTTGTAATGGGTTTGCTTTCTTTTCTACTACTTTTCTTTCGCTAAAGCTGAAAATTAAAAGAGCTAATAATGGTAGAAGCACTAAACTTTTTAACCATATTCTTGTTTTTGATGTTTGTGTTTTCATAACTGTAAATCGTTTTTTGATGAATGAATAATTAATGGCTGTTGCCAATTGTGGTTCTATAGCATTTGATGAGAATGCCAATAAAATTTGTTGATATTTTGATAGTGTAACACCTTGTTTTATGACTTCTTGGTCTGCTAAAAACTCATGATTTAATCTCACTGTTTTTTTAAGCATGTAAATAAGTGGGTTAAACCAAAGTATAATTTGGAATAACTCGATGAATAAGATATCTAACGAATGTTTTTGTACAGCATGTACTTCTTCGTGAATCAATACTTCTTTAGGAATTAACTGAGTTTCATAACGAGTTTTATTTAAAAATATATAGCTTAAAAATGTATGAGGAACTATCAACTCTTTTAATAAAACATTAGTTGATTTTTGAGTTTTCAACTTCGGGTTTTGTTTTATTTTGAGTAAGATGCTACTTAAATTGATAATGAATTTCAAACTAAAGATGAATACTCCCAAAAAGTAGATACTCCAAAGAATGTATGGCACATAATTTACAGATACTTCTAGTGGATTTGAAGGAGCTAGGGAGGTGTTACTTATAACCGAATTATTTATGTTTAATGGGACTTCAATATACTGAGTAAACGTTATAAATGGAATTCCAAAAGAAACTAAAAGGGAAGCCAATAAATAAAACCGTTTAAAAACGTGCATGTTTTCTTTTTCTAAAAGTAGTTTATAGATGAGTAAGAAAACTGCTAGACAAGCACTGGATTTTATAATGTATTCTAACATGGTTACTTGTTTTTAATTTCGTTATCTATTAGCTTTTTTAAGTCCTCTAATTCTTCTTTTGTAAGATTGGTTTCTTTCGTAAAAAAGGATGCAAATTGAGAAGCACTATCGTTAAAAAAATTCTTTATCAAGCCATTTACATGTTTTGAAAAATAGTCTTTCTTTTTTACAAGTGGGAAATACTCTCTGGATTTACCATACAGTTTGTAATCTATAAACCCTTTGTCTGTCATCCTTTTTAACAATGTAGCCACTGTTGTTGTTGCAGGTTTAGGTTCTGGATAAGCGTCTAATAAGTCTTTCATAAAGGCTTTTTCTAGCTTCCATAAATAATTCATTAAATCTTCTTCTGTTTTCGATAAGGGTTGCATTGCTCTACAATATTAGAATTAACTCTACAAATGTAGAATATAAATTTAAATATCAAAATATTTTAACAATTATTTTTGAAATGAACTATCTTTGTGGCTAATTATAGTACAACAAAATTTATGAATAAACTGATTATAAGTATTTTATGTGTTTTTATGTTTTCTTTTTCAACTTTTTCTCAAACAGTTCAAGAGTTGATAAATAAAGTAGATATTAATGTGTTAGAACTTAGAGTAAGTGAATTTTCAGGCGAACAAACCACAATTGTTGGAGGAAATGAAGTCACTATCTTAAACAGACAACAAGCAGATAACGATTTAGCTGCGCAATATATTAAGGAAAAATTTCAACTATTAGATAATTTAGTAGTTACAGAACAAGAATTTAATTCTAATGGAAAAAACATCATTGCTACACAAACAGGTAAAACGAATCCAAATAATATTTACCTAATATGTGCTCATTATGATTCAGTTGCAAATTATTGCGCAGACGATAATGCAACTGGAACAGCTGCAGTACTTGAAGTAGCAAGAATCCTATCAACACAGTGTTTAGAAAACACCATTATTTATGCACTTTGGGATGAAGAAGAGATTGGTTTAAGAGGTTCTAATTTTTATGCTAATTATGCAGAAACAAACAATCTAAATATACTTGGTGTTATTAATATGGACATGATGGGTTACGATGGTGACCAACCTGGACAACCTGGAGATAATGATTTTGATATAGACGTTAGAAACTTGCATGGTTCTCTAACAATTAAAGACGATTTGTTAGCTTTATTAAACACCTATACTTTTAACTTAAATCCCATTGTTGTAGATCCTGGAACTACAGCTAGCGATCATGCTTCTTTTTGGGGAAAAGGATTTCCTGCTGTTTTAGTAGGTGAATCATGGGAAACTAATGATGAATCAATTTATTATCATTCTTCAGCTGATAGATTAAGTACTTTAGATTTACCTTATTTCAAAGAACTAACAAAATTAGTTACTGCTTATATGGCAACTAAAGGAGGCTTATTGTCAATAGAAAATACAGTTACTACATCATCAACAACTTTAACTGCAACTCAAAATGGAGCAAGTTATCAATGGATTGATTGTGATACGAATACATTACTTTCAGGAGAAACAAATCAAACGTTTACTCCAACTGTAAATGGAAATTATGCTGTAGAAGTTACTGGAGCATCATGTATAGAAAAAAGCGATTGCATCTCCATTAACACTTTAAATGTTGAAGAATTTGCTTCAGAAGATTTTCATATTTCTCCAAATCCAGTAACTAATTTATTAAGAATTCAGACGCATTTAAATGAATCTTTTTCAGTTCAATTATTTAATATTTCAGGTAAGTTAGTAATGGATAAACCCTTAAACAATAATGAAACAGCTTTAGATGTTTCTTCACTGTCAGTTGGAACATATTTTTTAAAAATTAAAATGAATAATACTTCTAAAACATTCAAAATTTTAAAAGAGTAGGAATGTTTTAATGAAAAACAAAAATCCGTTCAGTTTTAAACTGAACGGATTTTTTTTATCTAAAAATGTTATTTAGACAGTTCGGTAAAATATTTATAGAATAAAGGAATAGTTTCAATGCCTTTATAATAATTAAACAAACCATAATGTTCATTAGGCGAATGAATAGCATCACTATCTAAACCAAATCCCATTAAAATGGTTTTGCTTTTTAATTCTTGTTCGAATAAAGACACAATTGGAATACTTCCTCCACTACGTTGTGGAATAGGTGTTTTCCCAAAGGAATCAAAGTAAGCTTTGCTTGCAGCTTGATAACCTATACTATCTATTGGAGTCACATAGCCTTGTCCTCCATGATGAGGTTTCACATTAACAGTAACACCTTTTGGAGCAATATTCTCAAAATGACTTTTAAATAACTGAGTGATTTCTTCCCAATCTTGATGTGGAACTAATCTCATAGATATTTTTGCAAATGCTTTACTAGCAATAACGGTTTTTGCTCCTTCTCCTGTATATCCACCCCAAATACCATTAACATCTAATGTTGGACGAATCGAGTTTCTTTCGTTAGTAGTGTAACCTTCTTCACCATAAACAGCATTGATGTCTAACGATTTTTTATAAGCATCTAAAGAAAAAGGTGCTTTTGCCATTTCAGCTCGTTCTTCTTTTGATAGATTTTCAACCTTATCATAAAAACCAGGAATAGTAATATGATTGTTTTCGTCATGTAAAGAAGCAATCATCTTTGTTAATACATTAATCGGATTTGCAACAGCTCCACCATATAAGCCAGAGTGTAAATCTCTATTTGGACCAGTAACTTCAACTTCTACATAACTCAAACCACGTAATCCAGTTGTTATAGATGGTACATCTTTAGCAATCATGCCAGTATCTGAAATTAAAATTACGTCGTTTTGTAATTTCTCTTGATTCTTTTTAACAAAAATGGCTAAGTTAGAACTACCAACTTCTTCTTCGCCTTCAATCATAAATTTCACATTACATGGCAATTGGTCAGTTTTAGTCATGAACTCCATGGCCTTTACATGCATGTACATTTGTCCTTTATCATCGCAAGCACCACGAGCAAAAATCGCTCCTTCTGGATGTGTGTCTGTTTTTTTAATGACAGGCTCAAAAGGAGGTGAGTTCCATAAATTTAAAGGGTCTGGAGGTTGCACATCGTAATGCCCATAAACTAAAACGGTTGGCAAGGTTTTATCAATTATTTTTTCTCCATATACAATTGGGTAGCCATCTGTTTCGCATATTTCGACATGGTCGCAACCAGCTTCTTCTAATCTGGTTTTAACAACTTCGGCAGTATATTCAACATCTTTTTTGTAAGCTGAATCAGCACTTATAGATGGAATTTTAAGTAAATCAATGAGCTCATTTAAAAAGCGATCTCTATGTTGATTTACATAAGAGGATATGTTTTTCATAAAATTTTTGAATTTTATCAAAAATACAAAATCATAAAGAATTTTTTATCAAAAGATAGGTATGTATATTAAAACTAATTTTTATATTTGCACTCCTTATTGCGGGTGTGGTGGAATTGGTAGACACGCCAGACTTAGGATCTGGTGCCGCGAGGTGTGGGAGTTCGAGTCTCCCCACCCGCACGAAATAAGCAAAAAAGCTTCAACATAATGTTGAAGCTTTTTTTTTAAAGTTTATAAAAAGATTATTATTGCTTAATTAGTTTGCTTGTATGCGAATCACCATTTAAGTTCTCTGTTTTTACAAAATACATGCTTGGAGGTAAGTTCGAAATATCAAATAAAGTCCCTTTTTCTGAATTGTCTTTAAATTCTTTAATAAGTTTTCCAGTAATATCAAAAATTTGTAATTGACTTACATCTTTATTAATTGAAAAAGAATTTCTGGTAGGGTTTGGATACAATACCATATTTTCAATTTTGTTGTCGATATTTTCAACTCCTAAAGTGCTGTCTAAATCACCTTCGAGAGAAATGTCAAATGAATTATTATTATTATAAGTTACTGTAACCAATCCATTGTTTTCAGGTAAAGTAGTGTTATTAAGAGTAACTTCAATTATTAAATCTGAATTTGAGCCTAGAAAAACATCATTGTAAGTTTGTGATAGACTATAATCTCCTCCAGTCAATTCTATAGAGTCTATAAAGGTTCCAGTAGTTCCTAAAACATTTGAAAGAGTGATTTGTAAAACAACACTACCATCTGTTTCTGAATAAACAAAGGATTTTACATATTCATCGGCTTCAAATGTTGAAAGTACATTTGGAGTGCCTACAGGATTATCTTCATTGTAATATTCCATTTCTTTAAAAGGAAAGCCACCTTTTCCAGCTACCATATAAATACCATTACCAGAAACGATTGCTTCTGTGCCGTCTCTATATTTTCTGGTAGGGTTTTTTGTTGTCCAAGTATTGTTAGTAGGATCTATAGCTTCAACATCATTGAAAGTTCCTTCAACCTCTCCAGCTATAACATAAATCTCATCTTGATAAAGAGCTACAGATACACCAGATCTTGGAGTTGGGAGGTTTTTAGATGGGTTTAATGTCGACCAAGTTTGAGTAGTGAAATTGTAGATATCTATTTCTGGAATTAGAGGGTATCTTGCTCCTCCAGATCCACCTGATTGCCTTCCTCCTAAAAGATATAAACTGTCGCCATAAACAACTACTTTAAAATGATCTCTTTCATGAGGTGCATCAGCTAATTGAGTCCAAACTCCAGTTTGAGGATCATATTCATCAAACCAAGATTTGTAATTCCCGTTATGACCACCTGTATTTCCTCCTACAAAATAGAATTTATTATTATACACTGCAGATCCTCCTGCACCACGTCTTCTAGTTGCTGGAATTTCTATTCCTTCAGTCCATTGATCACTAGCAGAATTATACATATAAACATTTTCTGAGGGTTCTTCATGTGGATCATTATTATCAATTAAAGCTCCAATTACCCACACAAGACCATCATATTCAATAGATTGAAAATGGTGCAATAATATTGGTGAAGCAGAGCCCTGAGTCCAAGTGTCACTAGCATAGTCATAAATATCTACCACTTGAGTTTCTCTTCCACCAATGAGCACGAATTTATCACCAACTTGAACAAACCCACATTCATGTCTTGCCGTATAATTTTCATCTTCATTTTTAAGTGTCCAAGTTTGACTAAATAAAGAATTCTCAATTGGAAAAAAAAATAGAAGCATAAATAAAAACAGGGAAAACTTTTTAATATTAAGTTTCTTAAAATATGTCATAAAGTAATGTAAATAAGTGAATTAGATTGTAAATTAATGGAAAAGATATAGATTTTTAAAATGATATTAAAAAATAGAATAATTAATTCGATAAAGGTACTTTTTTGTTCGATTATCAATGTAATTATGTGTTTTTAATCATGGAATTATACTTTTTAATTCAATATTTTCGTATTGTAATTAAATGATGAAACTGTCGACTATTACTAAAATTGAATTACTTATAAATTAAAGAAAGGAATATTACTATGTTAACTTGGAAAGAAGTTATTAATTTTACTGTAAAAGGAAACCCAAAACCAGATCTACGTATTGAGAAATCAAATTCTGATTGGCAAAAATTATTAACACCAGAGCAATATAGAATTACCAGATTAAAAGGGACTGAACGTCCACATACTGGAGAACTTTGTAGTACTCACGATGCTGGAAAATATAATTGCGTTTGTTGCAATACGCCATTATTCGATTCAACAATAAAGTTTAGTTCGGGAACAGGTTGGCCAAGTTTTACACAACCTATTAAGATTAATGCCGTAAAGTATGAAAAAGACGCTGCTTTTGGTATGGTTCGCGTTGAGGTAATGTGCAACACATGCGATGCACATTTAGGTCATGTATTCCCAGATGGTCCAGAACCAAGTGGCCTTCGTTATTGTATTAATTCTGAATCAATGATTTTAGATAAGGAGACTATTAATGACAAATAAAAATTTACAAATAGCTACTTTTGGTGGTGGCTGTTTTTGGTGTACTGAAGCTGTATTTCAAGAAGTGAAAGGTGTTGAAAAGGTTGTCTCTGGTTATTCTGGTGGGAACGTTCCAGGCAGACCAACTTACAGAGAAATTTGTTCTGGATTAACAGGTCATGCTGAAGCTGTTCAAGTGACCTTTGATACAAATGTCATTTCTTATCAAGATATTTTAGTGATTTTTATGACCACACATGATCCAACAACACTTAATCAACAGGGAGCAGATCATGGCACGCAATATAGATCAGTAATTTTTTGTCAAAATGAAGAGCAAAAGGATATAGCCGAAATTGTATTGAAAGAAATAACATCCTATTATGAAAATGATATTGTTACTGAAATAAGTGAATTAGGGATGTTTTATGAAGCTGAAAAAGAGCACCAAGATTATTATAGGAATAATCAAACTCAGGGTTATTGTAGTTTTGTAATTACACCAAAATTAGCAAAGCTTCGTAAGCTACATGCTGATAAATTAAAAACTATTTAATTCAATGAATAAAAATTTAGATATTAAACTTTATGGCACCGAAAGGTGCCATAAAACTAAATACTATCAATTATTTTTAGAAAGAAATAATATTGATTACGCTTTTTTTGATGTTGAAAATAATGAAAATTTTGCAGAGGACTTAAGAAACCTATATGCCAGTCGAAAGCTTAATTTTCCTACTTTTCTAGTTGGAGATAAAAAATTAAGAAACCCTTCAGATAAAGAATTAAATAAACACTTAAAAAATTAATTATTTATATTAAATGTATAAATATTCCCACCAATTAGACTGATACGTTCATCAGTTATATAAACAGTGTTCTTGTCTTTAAAACAGATACCTTCTTTTTGAGAAAAATGATTGAATTCTAAGGATTCTATTGTGCCATCAAAGAAAAGGTCTTCTTTAAAGTAGGTTAATTTCCAAAGTTTTTTTTTGTTTAATAGAACTACAGTTTTACCATCTAAGCTAATACTTGCCGAAGTAATTTGATTTTGTTTTCCCTTTAATTTAAAGGTTGAAACAAGTTCAGCTTCGTGTTCACCAATTTTGTTTGGGACTTTAAACATCTTGCATGTTTTTTCTTTATTAAAAATGTAAAAATGATTGTTGTAAATAAAAAATGCTTCAAAATTTTCCTGCTTCAATTTAGCTGGAAGCCTGAATGTGATTTTTTCTGCAGTCGTATGATTTATGTTTCCATTTGGTTCTTTTACTTTGTAAATAAAATAAGACGTTCTATCTTTTTTATTGTTTCCAAAATCTCCAATGTAAATATTCCCAATAGAATCACTGGTTAAATCTTCCCAATCATTATTAATAGCATTTGTAATTTTAAGTTCTTTTATAATTTCACCAGACTCATTTAACCCATAAACAGAATTAGAATTTCTTGAATCTTCAATAACCCAAATAAGTTCTGAAAAGGCAATTTTTTCAGCAGCTGATATTTCTGTTAATGATTTTGGGACACTCGAAATAGTATTTAAATTATCAGATTTGCAAGACGATAATAAAAATATATTGATAAATACCCATAGATAGCTTAATTTCATAACAAAGTTTGAAATTAGATGTCAATCAAAACTAATTATAAAAAATCTACAAACCCAAAAATGAATTTAATAGTTTTGATAAATTATAGAAAAGAATAATAATTTTATGATAAATGTAAACAACTTGCTAGACCTTTTAGTGTTAGAAAAGATAAACGAAACCGAATTTATTGGTATTAGTAAATCTGTTGGAAGCCCAAGTGTGTTTGGAGGGCAAGTGCTTGCTCAAGCAATTAATGCAGCATCTAGAACTATTACCAATCAAAGAGTCTTGCATTCTATGCATTCTTATTTTCTAGAAGCAGGAAATCTTCATATACCCATTACTTATAATGTAAATATTGTAAGAGATGGTGGAAGTTTCTCGGTTCGACGTGTAACAGCTCATCAAAACGAAACGACCATTTTTATTTTGTCAGCTTCTTTTCATAAAAAAGAATCAGGTTATAATCATCAGATGAAAATGAAGGATGATATGAAACAACCTGAAGAGCTACTAAGTTGGACAGATATGTACAATCAATTTGGAGATTTTCTTCCTAAACATGTTAAATCTTTTTTAGAAATTGAACGCCCTGTAGAGTTTAAACCAACTGAGATTGTAAACCCTTTAGACAGAAAAGATTTGCCTCCTTTTAGCGATGTTTGGTTTAAATTGAAAGGAGATGTTGGTGATCTAGATTTAGCAACTAAGCAACATATTTTAACGTATATTTCCGATTATAATATCTTGGTTTCTGCTCTAAATCCTCATGCTAGTAAAGCACATTGGGGAAATACACAAACGGCAAGTTTAGATCATTCCATGTGGTATTTTAGAGATTTTGATTTTAACGATTGGCTATTATTTTCTATGGAATCTCCAAATGCATCGAATGCAAGAGGATTTGCAAGAGGCAATATTTATACAAGAGAAGGAATTCTTGTTGCTTCAGTAGCACAAGAAGGCTTGATTAGGCCAAAAAACTAATGAGTACAATTTTAAAAATAGGGCATCGAGGAGCAAAAGGTCATGTTGCAGAAAACACCATTGAATCAATTAAAAAAGCAATTGATTTTGGAGTAGATGGAATAGAAATAGATGTACATTTATGTGCTTCAGGTGAATTAGTGGTTTTTCATGATCTGACTCTGGATAGAATGACAGATGGTACAGGTGAGATAGGGAAATTGTCACTTTCAGAATTAAAACAATTAAGAATTGACGAAAAATTTGTTATCCCAACTTTAGAAGAAACTCTAGATGTCATAGATAAAAAATGCTTTTTAAATATTGAATTAAAAGGAAAACATACAGCTTCAAAAAGCTGTAAATTTATTCAGAAATACATCAAAGAAGAAGGTTGGAATTATGATAACTTTATTGTGTCTAGTTTCCAACACCACGAATTAGAAAATGTTTTTAAAATAGATAAGAATATTCCTTTAGGAGTTTTAACAAAAGCAAGTGTTACCGAAGCTATTGAGTTTGCTAAAACAATTAACGCTAAAGCAATTCATCCAAATTTCGCTTTATTAACATTTGATAATGTTAAGCGTGCACAAGAAAAAGGATGTAAAGTATATACTTGGACAGTAAATGATGAGGAAACTATTCAAAGAATGAAAAACTATCAAGTAGATGGAATAATCTCTGATGTGCCAGATAAATTATGAATAAAAAAGATGTCATAATAGTTGGAGGAGGAGCTGCAGGTTTTTTTGCAGCCATAAATATTGCTGAACAGAATCCGAAGCTAAAAGTGGCTATTTTAGAACGTGGAAAAGAAGGTTTACAAAAAGTAAAAATTTCTGGTGGTGGACGTTGTAATGTCACTCATGCTGAATTTATTCCACAAGAATTAATATTGAATTATCCAAGAGGTGAAAAAGAGCTATTAGGTCCTTTTCATCAGTTTATGACAGGAGATACCATTGAGTGGTTTGAAAAACGAGGTGTGCCTTTAAAGATTGAAGAAGATGGAAGGATGTTTCCTGAATCAAATTCATCTCAAACCATTATCGATTGTTTTTTAAATGAAGCAAAAAAGCATCAGGTTGATGTATTGTATAATCATGCAGTGAAATCTATAAACAAGGAAAATAATCTTTGGGAATTAGAAACATCCGAAAGTATTCTTACAACAGAAAAATTAGTGATTGCTACAGGAAGCAATCCAAAAATTTGGAAACTTTTTGAGGATTTAGGTCATACCATTTCACAACCAGTTCCTTCACTATTCACGTTCAATATTAAAGATGGACGAATACAAGATATTCCTGGAGTTGTAGCTCAAAATATTGAAGTTAAAGTCTTAGAAACAAACTTATGGAGCGAAGGCCCTTTGCTTATAACTCATGTTGGTATGAGTGCTCCAGCTATTTTAAAACTCTCTGCTTTTGGTGCCTTAGAACTTGCTGAATGCAACTATAAATTTGAAATTGAAATTAATTTCATCAAGGAATCGTTTGAAGATTGTTTGGAGCAATTAAAAGAATTAAAATTAAGCTTAGCTAAGAAAACAGTTTATAAATCAACTCAATTTGACTTGCCAAAACGTCTGTGGCATAAGTTAGTTTTAGCGAGCGAAATGAATCAAGAAACCCGTTGGGCAGATTTAAATAAACTACAGTTAGAAAACTTAGCATCACAACTTACAAAAGCGGTTTTTAAAGTAGATGGAAAAAGCACGTTTAAAGAAGAGTTTGTTACTGCAGGAGGAATAGATTTAAAAGAAATAAATTTTAAAACCTTTGAAAGTAAATTACATGAAAATTTATTTTTTGCAGGAGAAGTTATTAATGTAGATGCAGTAACAGGAGGTTTTAATTTTCAGAATGCATGGACAAGTGCTTATATTGTGGCTAAATCAATTTTAAAATGAAAACACATATAGTACTTTTAAAAGGCATTAATGTTGGTGGACATAAAAAAGTTCCAATGGCAGAATTACGTGAGTTACTAAATAAATCAGGTTTCGAATATGTGCAAACCTATATACAAAGTGGAAATATTATTTTAAAATCTTCAGATAAACCAGGCTTGATTGAGAGTGAGATTCATGAAGCTATTTTTACTCATTTTGGATTTGAAGTATCCGTTTTAGCAAATACAAAACAAGACTTAAAGCAGATCTTTGAAGATTGTCCATTTTCAGAAGAAAAAAAGAAGGCAAGCTATTTTATAATGCTTCACACAAAACCAGAGAATGATTTAGTAAAAGCTGCTTCAGAAAAAGTGTATGAAGGTGAGGAGTATGAAATAATTAAGAATTGTATTTATTATTACTCTGAGAAAGGTTTTGGTCAGGCTAAATTCAATGCAAAATATTTCGAGCGTAAACTAAATACATTTGCAACAGCAAGAAATTACAACACAATGGTAAAGTTGTTATCTTTGTCATCTTAATTTGCAACATGACGAAACAAGATTTTATTCCAAAAGCATATCATACTAAGATTGAAAATGGAACAATTACTTGGGAATCTCCAAGTAATATTGCCTTGGTAAAATATTGGGGGAAGAAGAAAAATCAAATTCCAGAAAACCCTTCTATTAGTTTTACTCTAGACAACTGTAAAACCATTACTACTTTAAGTTTTGTAAAAAGAGACCTTTCGACTGTGCTCAAGGTGACGCCAGATTTTTCATTTGAAGTTTTTTTAGATGGAGAAAAAAAGGAGGGTTTTAAGTCTAAAATTCAAACATTTTTTGAGCGAATTGAACTCTATTTGCCTTTCTTAAGAGACTATCATTTTAAAATCGAAACGTCTAATACTTTTCCACATAGTTCAGGTATCGCATCGTCGGCTTCAGGTATGAGTGCATTGGCTTTATGTTTAATGAGTATAGAAAAAGAACTATCTGTCATTTCGAGCGCAATCGATAAATCTCATTTTTCAGATGATTATTTCAATCAAAAAGCATCCTTTTTAGCACGTTTAGGCTCTGGATCTGCTTGCAGAAGTATAGAAGGAGATTTAATTGTTTGGGGAGAAAGCAAATCTGTAGAAGGAAGTTCAGGTTTATTTGGGGTTAAATATCCTTATCAGGTTCATGAGAACTTTAAAGAATATCAAGACACTATTTTATTAATAGATAAAGGCGAAAAGCAAGTAAGTAGTACAGTTGGTCATAATTTAATGCATAACCATCCGTTTGCACAGAATCGTTTTCAGCAAGCTCATGAAAACCTTGAAGAGTTAAAATCCATTTTGGAATCTGGCAATTTAGATAAATTTATAGCATTGATTGAAAGTGAGGCTTTAACATTACATGCTATGATGATGACAAGTATGCCGTATTTTATTTTAATGAAACCAAATACGCTTGAAATAATAAATAAAATCTGGAATTTTAGAAAAGATACAGGTTTGCATATTGGCTTTACGCTTGATGCTGGTGCAAATGTACATGTGTTATATCCAAAAAAAGAGGCCGAAGTTATCCTAGAGTTCATTAAAAATGAATTAGTTGCATATTGTCAAAACGGACATTATATTTGCGACAGAATTGGTTTTGGTGCAAAACAATTGTAACTTTATATTTCCAAATCAATAATTGTCTATGAAAGGACCACTTTTTTACTCTAAAATATTACTCTTCGGAGAATATGGAATCATTAAAGATTCTAAAGGATTATCTATTCCTTATAATTTTTATAATGGTGCTTTAAAAAAGGACGATAATACGTCTGATGTAGCGGTTAAATCTAACGAAAGTTTAAAACGGTTTGTTGCATATCTTCGTAATATTAATGAAGATTTAGTGACTTTCAATTTAGAAAGATTACAACAAGATGTTGATCAAGGAATGTATTTCGATTCCTCTATTCCTCAAGGTTATGGTGTTGGTAGTTCAGGTGCTTTAGTTGCAGCTATTTATGATAAATATGCTTTTGAAAAAATTACAGTACTTGAAAATTTAACAAGAGAGAAATTATTAAAATTAAAATCTATATTTTCTGAAATGGAATCTTTTTTCCACGGAAAATCTTCTGGTTTAGACCCATTAAATAGTTATTTAAGTATTCCAATTCTTATCAATTCTAAAGATAATATTGAAGCTACAGGAATTCCATCGCAGAAAAGTGAAGGTAAAAATGCTGTATTTTTATTAGATAGTGGCATTATTGGAGAAACTGCACCTATGGTTAGTATTTTCATGGAGAACATGAAACAGGAAGGTTTTAGAAATATGCTTAAAGATCAGTTTATAAAACATACTGACGCTTGTGTAGACGATTTTTTAAAAGGAGATATAAAATCTTTATTTGGCAACACTAAAAAACTATCTAAAGTAGTTTTAAATCACTTTAAACCAATGATTCCTCAACAGTTTCATGAGCTTTGGAAAAAAGGGATAGAAACTAACGAGTATTACCTAAAACTTTGCGGCTCTGGTGGTGGTGGCTATATTCTTGGCTTTACAGAAGATATAGATAAAGCGAAACTTTCGCTAAAAGACTACAAATTAGAAGTTGTTTACAACTTCTAAACTTACCAAATATGTTTTCTCGTAAGCACAAACACGTTTTACTAAAATTCTTTAGTATGTTTTCTGTTGTACGTGGCTACAATATTCTTATTATAGTAGTTGCTCAATATTTAGCATCAATTTACATATTAGCATACGATAAGCCACTTAGAGAAGTTGTTTTAGATTTTAATTTGTTAATGCTAGTGCTGGCTTCTTCAGCAGTGATTGCTGGTGGTTATATCATCAATAATTTTTACGATTCTGAAAAAGATTTAATAAATCGGCCACAGAAATCTATGTTGGATAGATTGGTAAGTCAGAATACAAAACTGTCTTTTTACTTTGTTTTAAATTTTATTGGAGTAGTATTAGCTAGTTATGTGTCTTTTAAAGCAGTTATATTTTTTTCTACGTATATTTTTGGTATTTGGTTTTACTCACACAAATTAAAAAAATTACCTTTTATAGGTAATTTAACATCTGCTATTCTCACAATAATCCCGTTTTTCGCCATTTTTATTTATTATAAAAACTTTGAAAAGGTTGTTTTTGTTCACGCCATGTTTCTTTTTTTAATAATTTCTATGAGAGAACTAACAAAAGATTTAGAGAATATTAAAGGAGATTTAGCTCAGAATTATCATACCATTCCTGTAGCCTATGGTGAAAAAGTATCTAAAATTATGCTAACAGCATTAACTTTATTGACACTAATTCCTACTTACTTATTAGTGTGTTATTTTAATGTTGGTTATATGAGTTATTATTTCTATTTCAGTATTTTATTGTTATTTGTCTTTCTTGTTTTAATGTGGAAGTCTAAGTCAAAAACGCACTACCTTATTCTTCATAATATATTAAAACTTATTATTGTTGCTGGTGTTTTTAGCATTACACTAATAGATATAGATTTACTCTTAAATAGAATTTAAGAATTTTCAACTAGATGCTTGAAAGCAATATGTCTTTCAGTATCTTTGCAAAAAATTAGTAATCATGAGCAGACATCAAGGTAGCAGTAGTAAAGGAAAATCTTCAGGAAGAGGACAGCAAAAAGGAGGAGCCAGCCAATCAAGTCATGGGAGTAATTCGTCTCAAGGTAAAAGTTATGCTAGAGGAAATACGCCAACAAATAAGCAACCATTTTCTGCATCTAAGCCTAAAACAGCAAAAAAGTCAGCTCCAAACAATTCGAATCCAGATGAGATTCGTTTAAATAAATACATTGCTAATTCTGGTATTTGCTCACGTAGAGAAGCAGATGAGCATATTGCTATAGGATTGGTATCTGTTAATGGTAAAGTGATTACTGAGATGGGTTACAAAGTAAAGCTTGAAGATGAGGTTCGTTACGACGGAACTCGAATAAATCCAGAAAAGAAAGCTTATGTATTGCTTAACAAACCTAAAGGATTTGCTACTACAACTGCCGAAGGAAAAGGTAGAACAGTTATGGATTTAGTAGCAAATGCTACTTCTTCAAGAATTAAGCCTATAGGGCGTTTAGGTAGAAACTCTAAAGGGCTTTTGTTATTCACAAATGATGATACTGTTGTTAAAAAATTCACCAACTCTAAAAATGGTGTGCCACGATTATTTCAAGTTGAATTAGATAAAAACTTAAAAATTGAAGACCTTAAAAAAATTAGGGAAGGATTTAAAGTTGATGGAAAATTAATCGCTGTTGAAGAGATAAGCTACATTGATGGAGCTTCAAAAAAGGAAATTGGTCTTAAAATCAAGAACACTGGAAACACCATTTTAAGAACCATTTTCGACGAGTTGAATTACGATATTATTAGTTTAGACTGTGTTGCTATTGGACATCTTACTAAAAAAGATATTCCACGAGGTCATTGGAAACACTTAACAGAACAGGAGGTAAATACCTTAAAGATGTTGTAGTCTAAAATTAGTGCTCAACCTTTACTGTAAATGTTGAAATTAAACCTTCCCCAAAATAAACATGTACATCATAAAAACCATTAGAATTAAATTGGTGTTCTAAAGTTAAAGTATGGCCTTTTATAGAAGTATAAGTAGGTTTGGTTTTTTTAGTTTTATGGCCATTATCAATTAATAGAGATATTTCTTTTTGTACAATTGGCTTTTGAAGTACAAACTTTATGGCTACCTTTTCATGCTTTGCAATAGTTTGATGCATTTTTTTAGGTGAGGGGAGAGTCAATAAATTTTCATATGCTTTTCCATAAATAACAGGAGCTTCTAAAAAATCATTAAATGTAGAAGTGTTACCTTCAAGAAGAAACCACTTTTTTTCAATTGGAAAGTGATTTACAGCAAACAATTCAGGATTAGATAAAAAATAGCCATCGTTGTATTGAAAAGTAAATTGAAGGGTACTTGCATTTTGTATGCCACTTGCCCAAGTTGGGTCGCATAAGTACCACTTGCCATTTAGTTCAATAGCAATCCATGAATGGTTGGGGCTGTTTAATTCATCAATATTTGTAGTACTTGTTCTACCATAGCCATTAATAATTTCACTATTCAAATTGGCCAAATCAGCTAGTTTCTTTACTAAATAAGCATAGCCAGAACAAATTGTCTTTTTGTTTTTTAATAGTTTATGGAATATAACTTTATTAAGTTGAGAGTTCCAATGGCTTAACTTAAGACTATCATTTTTAAATTTCCTTCGTTTACGCTTGTTTTTTAAATACAGATTATAATCGTTTGAGATATTCGTGCAAACCCATAAATAGATAGCTCTAAAACGTTCTGCTTCCGTTGGTAATCCATCTGTTAGCTTATTAATTAATTTAGGTAAATTATTTAATTTTTCATTTTTGCAAGACTGGGCATTTCTATCTGCTTGACTAAAATCAATATGGCTAAAATCAGATTGTTGGGCGAAAATTGGGCATACAAAAATAAATGAAATTAGAAACCAGAAGTTTATCATCCGAAGGAAGAGAGTTGCTAATTACTTTTAGATTTATAGGGTTTATCTACTTGTGGAGCACCTAGCATTTCAACAACATCAGAAGACATGGTAACTTCAAGGAATTTACTATTTTCAACAATTGTAATTTCTATAGTGTTGAAACCTAAATGTGAAAAAATTAATATATCGTTTTGCTTTAATTCTTTTGGAAAGGTAAATGTCCCATCTTCGCTAGCAAATGTTCCTACCTTAGTTCCTTTTAAAGTAATATTGGCTTCAAGAGGTTTTCCTAATTCATCGTTTACCACGCCTTCTACCATTATGTCCTGATTAGTTGAGGCTAGATCTGTTTGTGCATGAATAGGATTTGAGACTAGAAAAACAATTATAAAAAACCCAATCAAGCCAATTAAGTTCTTTAGCTTTAAGCTAAATCTGTTTTGTATTAATATCTTATTTGTTCTCATGATAATACAGTTTTGTCAAATTTTGAACTTACGTTATTCAACTTTCTAAATTGTTTTTAAGTTGATCGTTTATTGGATAAGTGAAATTTGAAATTATATTATAAGATAGTGAAAATAAAAATAAAAAAGCCTCTTATAATTAAAATTTTCATATTTCATATAAATCATATTTATCTGAACAATTCGAAAGATATTCCTATGTTCGGACTTTAGATAATTAGGAAGTCATAATCAAATGAACCTTATAGATTATAGAAAATATTTTTATGATGTTATTAGAATAAAATAATATATTTATCTAATTATTAATTTCTTTAAAAGAAAGACAAAAAGAAACAACAATCTGAAATGCGTAATTGTAGATTTTAAAAAATTAACACCAGAAATTCTCGCCTTATTGGTGGAAAAATATCCAAATGGTTATGATGAAGATCAGATAATTTCATTTAAAAATGTTCAAAATGAACTTATCGAGGCTGTTGAGGTAACTACAGAAGACACCAAGTATATAGTTAAAGTTAGTGTTAAGCTTGAATTAGCTATGGAGAATTATGACGAGGATGATTACGAAGATTTCGCTGAAGACGATCCAGAAGCAGTGCAAAATCTAGAGATTGAATACGAAGCTTCTAAAGAAATGGACAAATACTAAATATTGTAACCTTATGAGAAAAGCGGAATTTTTATCTTATGAAGACGGCTATTTTACTTTCATGTTTGAAAATGGAGAAGAACTGGTTTTTGACGAAGTTCTTCCTAGAGTTTTAAAACAATTCGATTTAGAAAACGACGAGAGTTTAATTAATAAATCTTTTAGAATCACTTTCATAGAAGTATATGATAAACATGATGAAGATTCTGTGATTTATAGAGTAGAAAGTTTAAAACCACTTTAAATTTTATAACCTACAACACGCATTGTTAAAGAATTACTTTTAATAGATCAAAATATTCTTTAGTTATATGTAAACCATTATGTCCAGCATCTGTAATTGGATGAAGGGTTATTTTTTTAGGTAGCAAGGAATATAGTTTTTTTGCATTTGTATCTGGATGAATTAAAAAATCTCGAGTACCATAACATATTTTAATCGGACAGGACACGTCTTTTATAAATTGATAGGTTGGAATATCATATTTTATTAAAAAATTTGGAATTGGAGGCGCAATTTCTTCAGTAATTAAGGTTTTCCAAGAGTAGTATGGTGCATTTAGGATAAGCATTTTTGGTTGATTCCTTGAAGCTACATAGGACGCTAAACCTGATCCTAAAGAATAACCTAATACGATAATGTTTTCTTCCTTATATCGCTGCTTGACAAAGTTATAAACTTTTTCAGAATCATATAAAAGCTCATGAGTATTACAATATTCGCCATCACTTTTGCCGTAATTCCTATAGTCAAAGAATAAAATATCATAACCATTATCTAAATAAAGAGGAGCTCTAATTCCCCATTCATGTATGGCTCCTGCATTACCATGATAATAGATAATAACACCCTTACTAGGTTGTTGGGTTTTAAATAGCAAAGCATTTAAAGAAACATCTTTGTCTACAGGAATGTTGAGTTCTTCAAAATCTTGATTAAAATTGAAAACATAATTTTTTTCAAGATGTTTAGGATTAAAAAAGAACCATTCTTGTTTAAAATACATAAAAATTAATGAAAGAATATAAAGACCAACGATTGATAGAATTATGCGCAATAATTGTCTAAAGATTTTAGGAAAATTAATTTTCAACAGCTTTGGTTTTTAATAGGTTATGCAAAAATACAGTAAAAACCACTAAATATTCTAATGCAATAATCCATAAGTTTTCGGTATTATTACTATTGGTATAAGCTAAGTAGCTTAACACGATAATAAAACTCCAAACAAGTGCAAATTTGTAATTGGTAAATATGGATAAAAATAAAAGTGTAGCTACATACCATGGATGAACTGTAGTTGCTGTAAAATAATAGAAAGATAATGCCAAAAGCATGGCTGTTATTAATTGAATCATTGATTTATTCTTACGAATGAAAGCTAATCCAGTAACAAATAAGAAAACTAGAATAGCAGTGTATTTTCCAATAATGGCAATTTCATTATAACCTCTAAATAAATATCCCACTTCTCTAGCTATATAATACAAACTTGCATTAAACTCAAAATTTTGAAACCATAATCCAACAGTTTCGGCATAGTTGGCAACAAACTTTTGTGAGAAAAAAGGTAAAAATAGTAATACAGTAACCAGGCCAACAATAGTATAGAAACCAATTAGTTTTATCATTCCTTCTAAAACAGGAACCCATTTTTTAGTTAATAAATTTTTCTTTTCGTCATGCTGAACTCGTTTCAGCATCTCATTATTATTCGATAT